>JGI24021J15306_10001738_pt1 | contig 22120 bp, 19 predicted proteins | sample Ectturendosymbi1_FD_15306 | JGI IMG/M metagenome (IMG submission 15306) | reverse complement strand
ATACGTACAAGCTGAATCATTGCAAGGAGATGGGAGCAAAACTAGGCAGGAGATTCCTCAAACAGCCGGCTGAAAAGCTCAAGGCGGTTTTTGTTGCTTACCAAAGCTACGTGTAAACCCAGTTTTACCGGAACAATCCGGTATGTGCGGGTCTGTTGTGAACGTGTTCTGTTATTAACAGGTCTGACATCTCTTTTCATAAACTAGACAATAATTTGTAGCCCATCAAGTTTCCTTGAAAGTTGATGAGTTTATTTGGAGATGCCATACTTCATGCAAAACAACTGTACCAAGCTGGAATTAACTTGGAAGTGCTTCGATGGACATCGGCAGAGAAATTGTCGACACGAAGAAGTGAAAAAGCTGATGAAGGTAAAAATAAACAGCTGGCTTTACGGCAAGCGGAGTGTCGATGTTTGTGAATTTCTGTTATTCCCGTTTTGGGTTGTTCAGCTTCTGTAGATATCTCATAGTGATTATCCAATACACTGTCTTCTTGAGATTGTTTTTTGGCAACGGATAAGTCCGACTTTTCTCTTGTCCAGTGAAAAAATGTCCGTGACCATTCGCAAGAATTTTCTCATTTTTCACAAGTTAGAGTTCCTAAGAGGCCTAATTCAAATTTCTTCCTGATAATTCTTCGAGCAATGATCTCTAACCATTGTGCTGCCACAGCTGTCCATGGGAAATCGTGAAATGTTTAGTGTGCTTTAGAAAAGATTTAGTTTCATATCCCAATTAATTATTTTTAAATTCCATTTTGCATGAAGCTTGTGAAAAATATTTTCTTCGAACAATGTGCCATTGTTGAGTGTCTGTTAGGCCGTACCAATTTTGGGAGAATTTCTCAGATCGCTACGTAAGTTAGTCGAAAGTTGCAGTTGCGCTCATCGTTCACAAAAATGACAAAAAAGTTGTATCAATTGTTGTTTGACGCCTTCTCTATGAGCGTTTCCATGGAAACAACCAAAAAAAGAAAAGTGAAAGATCTCAACAACCAAAAGAACTAGAAGAAAAGTTTCTTAATTAACCAGAACTAACATGTACCCATATTCATTCAATACATTTTGTTTGCTTATCTTATGTTTTTTGAGATATTTAGGATTTCTTGTTTTTTTTTATGATTTTAGGCCTAAGTTTTTTTTATTTTTGATGCTTACTGGTACTTGTATGAAACTTAAGTAGAGAATTTAGAAAAAAATCTTGTTGAACATTGTAATCTACAGTGTAATGATCACCTAGAAGCTTAATGAGTACATTTTGAAGCGCCACTGTCATAAAGTTTCTTTGTTATAAATCAACAAAAGATAACCTGTAGAAAATGTTTGCATTAAGCAACGTTACGTATAGGAATGCTATCACTGAAGCTGACTACTTTATCACCCACATAACAAACAAAAAAAACTAATGCCAAAATCATACAAAATGCGATACCATCGCCAGGTTTAGTTGATCTGAATAAATTTGTAAACAAAAATCAGCACAGTGGGATGGTACCGTATTTTCGGCACCATCAAGCCCAGTAAATGAAGCAAAACCTAGGCAAGTCAACTGTATTCAACTCTTTCACAATACCTCCCGAGTGCCAAAGTCGCCCGGGTGCCTGAGTCGCCACTGGGAGTTTAATCTGTGATTACATGCGGGCATGGACCTCTGCAAAAGTTTTTTCCAGGGGGCAAAGTCGACATTTTGCTTATCTTTTTCAGATTGTTGGCAATACAACGCAAATGGACGTACACAAAAAGAAAATGTCCAATGTTACGGCAACAGTTGCAAACAGTGTTTTCCCTGTAGGAAAACTGTACACTGAGCAAATGTTTGTTTTTAGTGAGCGTGGATATTTTAAAACTGAGCTCGCAGAGTTCTAAATGAATTATGCCTACAAACTGTGTGCATTTTTAGAATAGTGCAAAATCTTACGAAAATACGAACAACGCACCATTTAGTTCAAATAGCTTCTTGTTTTTGTGCTTTTCCAATGTTTTGTAATGTTGAAAATTGCGCGCGATGACATATTGCGCAAATGGTGTGGTGGTGCTGCATATTTGCGCACCTTCAGAGTGAGCATTGATTGCAAAACAACCGCTTCATTGGCAGCAATGCTTCTTTTTCACTCATGTTTCTTTACACATAGAATGAACCAGGGGTGGTCAAAATTATTCAATGGAAGAGTCATTTGTAGAAAACCAAAAACACCAGCGAGCCGCAAAAACAGTTTGTAGTGTCAATGCAAATACGATAAAGGATGCAAGTTTTACATTACATGATGTATAGTAATTGTCAATATTAAGTTTTTGTTTGATTTTCTAGTCCCCAAGAATCTGGACAGTAGGTTGTTAAAGCTGTGCGAATTAATTCTCCCAAGCGTTCATTTCAGGGCTGCACGATGTTTTGATTTTACGAACCTATTACAGAGAAAAAAATTCACAACAATGTGTTGTGCTGTACACAGAAATGAGTTGTACACTGGTCTTTTAAATTTTGGGTATTTACCTGTTGCCAGAAATTAAGTGTAGAATGGTATTGAATAAAACATTTTTGAGCCCGATTGTCTTGTATTCGGTCAATTTAATTTCTACAACATCTGCAACAGGGGTCACCAACGCGGTGCCCGCGGGCACCAGGTCGCCCGCAAGGACCATGTAGGTCGCCCGCGGGCCTGTTCTAAAAATAACATTAGCATGATCAATGTCGTCACATTTACAAATATCAATACAAAAATAATTGAAGGTAAAATCAAACCAGTAGCCCTTCGCATTAATAGGTCCACAGGAGGTAGCTCGCAGCTTCAAAAAGGTCGGTGACCCCTGATCTACAACAATCGCGTTTGTGTCGTACGTTGGTGAACTGGACAGCCATCACTGACTACATTAACATTGAATGGATTTAGGCTACAGGGGTTGATCCAGAGGGGTGACGGTTGGGGCGATCGCCCCCCTAAAACCTGCGAAAGTATCTTTGTTCACCATGATTTTGTAAAATTCGGAAAACAGCATTCGCGATATAAGGTCATTTTGCCCCCATTATTTTGTCAGAGCAGTGTTGCAAAGAATAGTAGTACAGCAGCCTAGTGCAGCAGTTCCCAAACTTTTCTGAACGCGATCCAAATCTGAGTTTGGTTAACACTTGGCGACCCAAGTCTTAAACAGCGCATGAAAAAGTAATGACTGTATGGATGAACTTTGGCAGTAAATTGCTAAGTTCGTTTTCAGTGTCAGGAATCGACTTTTTTCTCAAGTATCTCCGTTAAAGACAGACACAGGCAACCAGCGCCAGCGCGGAAAATATACGACCCAGGTTTGGATCGCATCGGCGCGACCCATTTTTTGACATTTCGCGGCTCCTGTTTGGGTCGCGACCCATACTTTGGGGACCACTGGCCTAGTGAACCCGTAATGAGACTTGACTACCAAATATTATTGAAATCGTTCCTCTAACCTTACTGGCTGGATCCGTCCCTGATTTACAAAGAATGCAAAGCATGGTTTTAACTCTTGGAAATCGTCAAATCTGGTTTGTAACTCCTCCAGTAGTCTTACAATTTATTTTAGTGTTCTTCCACTTTCTGGTCGGCAAATGCCTTTTCGCGAAAAACATTCTGACATTGGCAAAATGACAGAATGTTTTTAACAGTGTGTCTCTTCGAAAAATTTTAGTTTTCTTCTGGGAACTTCAATAGCCTAACTTGCAATTTAGATTCACTGTCGTTGTTATCAAATCGCGCAGACTCCCAGGCGACTAATTTCACGAACTTGTGAAAGCACATTGATAAATGAAAAAAAGCGTTGAATATGAGGCAATTTGAGATATTTCTGTTCATCTGGAACAGGGCTTCTCAAACTTTTTTGTTCTGCGACCCTATTTAAAAATATTTTTTTAGGCGACCCCTTGGTGGATAGGCTAGATGTCAATGATACATGCAAACGTCCCATTAGTTTACAGAAACATTTATATCTAGTTTGTCAAGCCAATTTGTTTCGCGACCCATAGTTTGAGAAGCCCTGATCTAGAAGAGCCACACAAAATATGTCGGCGAGCCGCAGTTCGCGCCCTCCATTGCCACAAACCAACGTGGCTTACCACTATCGGCAGGCACTGATCATTGTCTCGCTCGCTGCATTACCTGCCTGCCAAATTGTCTCCATTCAATAGATACAATGCCCCAAAACGCCTACCACCGTAACTCTAAGTGCATCTTCGAAGATTTGTTGCCATGTTATTGTTACGCAACAAAGGCCAATAGTAGAACAATTCGCTCCCCAGTTTCGCAACCTGCCTCTGGAGGTAAAGAAGCGGATTAAGTGAACTGCAAGCTCATCGCTGCATGTTACCAGAACAGTGAACCTGACTTTTGTCCAGTGTGAGTGTGATATCGGCAAACAAACTGTCATTGCAAGAATTAACCCAACTAATCAGAATTAAACTGCTGATTTCATGTTTTCTAGAAATTTTTGCTTCTTAGTCCCAATTTCCAGGGGGGGAAAATGCCCATTTTGTCCCTCCCCCTTTTGGACGCCCATGCATACGAGGGAGTTCAATCTGTCACACATGCCTAGTCCGCTAGACACGAATAGAAAAAAATAAGAGTTGTACGCCTGTTTGATTCGGTGTGCGCCAATGTAGTCAGGTCCAGGAGCCTCGCCGAGTTACACTATCTGTGCTATGTGCTAGCTCAGGAGTCACCGACCTTTTTGAAACTGAGAGCTACTTCTTGGTAGAAATTCATGCGAAGGGCTACCAGTTTGATACACACACTCCTGAAATAAAAATTTGCTAAATTCGTCTTCAGTTGTATGTTATCATTAATAAAAATTAAAGATATTAATCAATGCGAAGACGTTGATCATAAGTGCTGCCAATATTTTGGCCACAACTTTTAAATTTTGACTTTGTACTTTAGCCTATACATTTTGACATTATTTTGACCTATAGATTTTCTGCGTTTACAACTGCAAAATAATTCAGCCTCAGGTGTTGAGGTTAACTGAGAAACATCATGCACTTTATACTTCAAAACTAAAAAATTTGATTGTTTAGCTTTGGGGATGACATATTGAGAAGTACATCAATGGCTAATCTAGATTCAAACCTGAGAACATCATGAAGTTGAAACACTACACGCATAATGGATTGAGCTTTTATCAAATCACGTACTGTAACACCACGTTGCTTGCCTTACTATGCCTATCTTACATAATATTCAATCGTCCAGTAGTGGGGAAAACATTTATTACGTCCGAAATCGCAACAAACCCATCATAATTAACAGAATTGCAACTAAACTTGCAAAAGCAGATCAATATCTGCTGTTGTAGTTTTAATAAAATATCGATAAAGAGAAAAAAACTGTGCAACAAGAAAAGCTTGACACAACCATAAATTTTGACCGAATGATTAATTTTGACTTTTTTGACCTAATTACTTGGGATTCCCTCATGGTATGAGCATGAAATTTGATTTGTGGGCGTTTCACAAACTTTAAAAACGACAGATAAATTTTGACTTTATTGATGTTTGGTTCCCCCACTGATCACGTCTATGCCATTGTCCGAACAAGGCCGCGGGCGACTCACGTGGTCCGTGCGGGCGACCTGGCGCCCGCGGGCACTATGTTGGTGACCCCTGTGCTAGCTACTCTCGTGTGCTGCTCATTGCAATTGTTGTTGGTTTATTACGTAACGCGGCGGTCTTTTTACAAGAAAATCGTAACTAGCTATTAAATAAATAGCACCGCATACCACATAAAATTGGTTCTAGATGGGAAAGCACAATCAGATTCATACACTAAGCGCACCGCACTGTAAGGCGCACTTTCGATTTTTGAGAGAATTAAATGAGTGCGCCTTCAAAAAAAAACATAAGGGCTTAACCTTAGGAAAAACAAAAAAAGCAGCAGTACATTTTCAGAAGTTTGTCAGGTGTATAGTCAAAGCCGGCGATACCATTAGGCGAACTAGGCGGCTTCCTGGGGCACTGAGCCAAAGGGGGCGCCAAAAAGGACCAAAAATAGAATTGTGTTCAGGAAGTGACGAACATGCACCATGCAAAATCGAATGAGCATGTTGAAAGTGAATAGAACACACGTTCACGCAGTTTATGAGAAGTTACAGGTACTCAACAATTTCAGGCTCGGTGCAGGATTATTCTTAGCAATTTCAATTATACTATAGATAAGCTATGTCGCAATTTGGTATAAATTTTATTCATATAATGAACTTTTCTCGTGCAAAACAAACGTCCTTTTTTCTATAATATACACGTTGACGATATATAGAACGAGGACCTTTGTTTAGGAGAGGTGGGTGCTGTCATGGATCTGGCGTTCTGTTAGGGCCATCAGGCATGCATTTCAGCCTATACTTTTTCAAGTTGACTGCAAAATTGTAAGGTTTCCATCTCTGTTTTTTTTTTCATTTCTTGATTTTTCCTGCCTGGGCAGCTTTTCCGAGTAGGCCTATAGGCTTATATCGATTCCTTCACTAAATCATCTTTCAGCCATCCAGTGTAGTCAGGATAGGAAACGGTACCGAAACGCCAGCATTATTGATGTTAGTAGCCTATTTAAACAGTCAAATTTGTATTATAGAACGCACCGCCTTAATTTATTTAACCAAATGCATTCCAGCTGGGGCGTTCAGGAACGTGAGAGGTTTGTTCTGTATCTGTATGTGGAACTTTGTCGATTTTACGACACCCGATTAACAAAGGGCCTGCGACTGTGGGTATCTGACGCTTCTGCAGTTGAATCATTGTAAACGCTGTAGCATGGTAGGGAGGCAGGCGGGGTGGTGCAAGGTGGTTGGAATTTTTTATTTTCACTGGCATTCATTTTAGCCACAAACAGGCAGTGCCGCACGGTGGTCGTTTTGGTAAGATGACACCATAGAGTAGTGGTTTTCAAACTTTCTTTACTGCGGACCCCTTTCACTGCACGCAAATCCGCTGAAGACCCCTTCGTTTTGTCAAAGCTTTTTCGATTGTTGGTAAATTAGATTTGGCCATTTCTTAGCATGAGCACTTCAAATGCCCTGGCAAGAAGCAAATTTCAAGCTTCGGATTCGGCCAAATGACGTCACAAAAATCAAATAAAAAAGGTCAGTCGACTTGCAATATAAATATTGCGTCAGACTACAAATTTGGTGCGATTAAGCTGACTATAGTGGCCCAAATGATTGGATAAAAACTGGCGGATTTTCTTGATTGGATTTTGGTTTTGAACCCCATAAGACTGTAAAACACATTCATGGACACTAGGGTGGTCCTAAAATGCATAGCAAAAATCAAACAGTAAAAAGTACCATGGGAACCGAGGAAGTTGTGTTCCTTTTAGGCTAAAACTATCTTGTGTAAAAAAACTCCAAGGTTGAAGAACATTTAGAGGTTGCACATGAGCAGTAAAGATTCTTTTAAATAAGGCAGTTTTGTTGATATCTGGGTGTCCCTCTTTACAGAGTATCAGCTGCTCGGAGACAGGGGTATCGTGGGTGTCACCCGACTCATTGTTGCCCAGTGAGTAGTGTTCTCTTTTTACTGTCAGGAAAGGCACGCCTATGCTCTGTCACAATCTACGTGAGGAACTCCAGCTGATCTTCATCATGCGTTACAAGCCGGTTGTGTTCTTGAATAAGAACCACCCCACGCTCTGCAGTGTCATTTGTGACTTGGATTCCTTGTGCCAACTTTCTGGCCATCGGATAGCCTGGTTATCATTCCATGAGTCATTAGGGTCCTCCGTAAGAAACTTGTGATCCATTATCATATTTAGGAAGACGCGACGTGTGTTTTTTGTTACAAAATCAGCCAAGCAGTTTTTTGAAAAGTATTTTCTCAGGGTACGTTTGGGAGGATCTTCATCTCCATCTTTGTCAAATGCTGCAACCATTCGTCGCTTCATGTCATCTGGCACCTCTTGGTCAAAAAAGCCAAAGCCACTTATTCCTCAGAGAAGTGCCAGAGCTGACCAGAGAATTTGTTCAGTGCAATTGTCCCATCTACGCAGTTATTTACCCCCTGCACAAGGGGTCTATGGGTTATTTTTTGAGCTGTTACCATTTTCAGTACCCTCTAAAACCATTATTTGCTATTCGTATTAAGATCTTTTCCTTGTACTCAATGAATAATTCCTAAACGTCATAAATCAGATGAATTTTTAGATCTTGACCAAAAGGAGCCTCACAGCGGGTGGTCAAAATGTAACAAATATATACTCTGCCTGACAAAAATTCAGTTTTGAAATGTTTACAACTTTTGATCCACACCTCCTAGCTCAATTCCCACAGCAGATTAAAAAAGAGCAAGCCACAAATATCTAAAGTGCCAATTTTCAGACCTATATCTTGTACAAAAATGAAGTTGTGGACTTCCAAACAACTTTCAAAATGAACACGGTGATCCATGAGGGCAAAAATGGGTTTTGTGACCCTTACAGTTTGAAAGGCCATAAAATCTAAGCCGCTTGGAATTTTGATCTGAAGCTTGGAGATTTTTCATTGCTCCCACAGGGGCACATGTAGTGCAATTTTGAGCAAAATCTGAGATGATGCCCGTAGAAGCACTGGTTGAGTTAGGATTGAATGACCCATAAAATTTCACTGCTCATGTGCAACCTGTAAACATCGATTTTTTCTGAGATATTTTGCATATATATAGTTCTTCACCGAAAACGAACCAATTTAACTCGGTTCCCATACAGTTTTCCAAACTTTCCAAGTAAGAACCACCCTAATGGACACCCAAGGAGTTCATGGAACCCAACACCTGTCACAGAGGATCCCGACGAAAGTTTCAAGGTCAACTTTTGATACGCTACATTCGACATAGCTATCTCATACAATGAGCAACGCTTGCAGCAAGCACAAGAGCATAACTCTGTCATTGGCTAGCACAGCACATCTGTGAGATCGCAGCTACGTTTTCATGTAATCTAAATCTTCAAGTAACGGGCTTAGTGCAAAAAGGTGTGGTAACGCGTTCCCACCCCACTACACCTCTGATAAACATTAAACATGGCTAAAGATATTGACGCAGACAGGGGAACTGTGTGTATAGTTTATTCGAAGAGATCCTCTGGAAATTTGCATTTTCTTTACAGACACAGTCTGATAAAACGTTTCCGAAACATATCAGCAGACTTCCGAATTGCGCTAACCCTCCCTGTATCCGTAGTCACTGGGGATAGGAGCTTTTCTCAGCAGAAGTTGATAAAGTCATACAACCATGTTGCAAGGCAGATTGATGGGTCTAGCCACCTGCCTGCTGAGTCAGGGACTTTCTCTCATGACGGACATTGTCAGTCAGTTTGACAATTACTTGTGTGAACTGTGAATAATATTTTTATGAACTTGGTGTCCAAATGAACTCCGTATTAATGTAATTAATTAGCTTCTGTAAAAGTCCTATCTGCCTTATACACAAGGGTCTGCCCTTATACAGCATTCCGTGCCAATTCTCAGGAAGTGGTCAGGTCACCCTACAATTTTCCTGAAATTTTNTTCAAATTGTCATTACCCCGTATGATGAACATCTGCGAAATTTGAATGAAATCTATCAAGAAATGGCATAATTATGAAGCTTTTTAGTTGGGGGCGTTCAGCCGGGGGTGGGCGCAAATTGTTCATATTTGGCCATGTTTAAAGCCTTATTACTGCCGAACTGCATCAGTGAACAATCCCAATGCAAAAAGAAAGAAAAAAAATTTTGTGGCTTTAATCCCAATGCAAAAAGAAAGAAAAAAAAATTGTGGCTGTAATGCAAAAAGAAAGAAAAAAAAATTTGTGGCTGGGGATGCTGTTTTTTTGTGAGTGACGTCATAAGTGAAGTAGTTTTTGGTCCATTTTGGCTCATGTTGCCTGGCCTAGGGCCCAACCGCTAGGCCAAAATATTTCGCTGAAGTTTGCATTGGAAACTAGGCTCGAGACCGAGTATTTTGAGCCTTTGATCGACTTTTTAGCGTTTCTGGTTCAAAAGTTGTGATCTAAAATAAACAAATTAATTAATAATCTGATTAGCTGATTAGACAAATATTTTTATTACAGCAGTGTGATGTCTGAATGACTTCGTTACAAACATTAAGATGGAAAAAATCACATCCAAAATTATCAAATGAACTTTACGTAATAGAAACGCTAAGAAAACTACACAAGTGCTCAGAATAAGCAACTACCGTGTGTTTTTTTATTGTAGGATAATGCTGCTAGCTTTACACATAGCTCTAATATGCAGTACAAGCTTAAGCGTTGATCAGGTGCATTTCAAACACAAGCAGACACAAGTTCTTTCGCCTGATTTACACGTTACAATCGGTACTATTCAGCAAACACAGGACGCAGCCAAGGTCCGTGGAGTATATCGACACAATAATTGGCATGTGGCTTGACCAACGGTCATACTAAGATTCATGGAAACGCGTTGGAAGACTCTGGCGTTATCACCGCTAAATCTGGTTAGGTGAATAACTCTAAATTTAATGAATAATCAAGAAAAAATGTTGATGAATATTTATCGAACTGATCATATGCCGGCAATCGACTCTGTGCGTAACGCAGTTTGCTGGAAGCCCCCTTGGACCTTAAGGCCCTTGGCTTAAGCCTACATAGCCTATTGGTCCATCCGGTCCTGATGCTCGCTCATCGAGAAAGCAAATTAATTTGTTGTTCACAGTTTAGAACCTGCGTTTTTTTGCAGAGTCGTTGCAGTTTATCGCCGAACCAGACTGGCTCAAATGAAAAGTTCTATGGATGCGACGGCAAAGGATGGATGATTGATTTCGATTCCCACGACAAAGAACCGTGCAGTTCACCAACTGAAAAAAAACTTTTTGATAGCTTTCAGAAGGAAAAACCTTCCCATAAAAATTCACAAACGCGCATATGCACAAAAACAAGAAACAAAACTTTTTGTTGCCAAATGTATGCGCGGAGTTCAATCGAAAATCACCATTTTGAAAAGCACTTTAGTGCTAAAAAATGTGGAAAACCATTCCCTTGCAAAGATTGTGTAAAATTCTTATCGCAGAAAACTAACTTGGAAGTGCACGAACGAAAACGCACAAGAGAAAAAACATTCAGTTGTAAACAGTGTGTAAAACCTGTTTCTAAGAGAAGCAATATCGAAGTACACAAGCGCATACATACAGGAGAGAACGCTTATAGATGTGAAATCTGTGAAAAGTGCTTTGCTTCGAAATCGGCAATATTATATCACAAACGCACACACACAGGAGAAAAACTATTCAGTTGTGAAGAGTGTGGAAAGTGCTTTGTTTGGAAATCGGCAAAGTTACGCCACAAACGCACACACACAGGGGAAAAGCCATTCAGTTGTGAACAGTGTGGAAAGTGCTTTGCTTGGAAATCAGCAATGTTATATCACAATCGCACACACACAGGAGAAAAGCCATTCAGTTGTGAACAGTGTGGAAAGTGCTTTGTTTGGAAATGGACAATGTTACAGCACAAACGCACACACACAGGAGAAAAACCATTCAGTTGTGAAGAGTGTGGAAAGTGTTTTGTTTATAAATCGACAATGTTATATCACAAACGCACACACACAGGAGAAAAGCCATTCAGTTGTGAAGAGTGTGGAAAGTGCTTTGCTTCGAAATCGGCAAAGTTACGCCACAAAAGCACACACACAGGAGAAAAACTATTCAGTTGTGAAGAGTGTGGAAAGTGTTTTGTTTCGAAATCGGCAATGTTAAAGCACCAACGCACACACACAGGAGAAAAGCCATTCAGTTGTGAAGAGTGTGGAAAGTGCTTTGTTTGGAAATCGACAATGTTACAGCACAAACGCACACACACAGGAGAAAAATCATTTAGTTGTGAACAGTGTGGAAAGTGTTTTGTTTGGAAATCAACAATGTTATATCATGAACGCACACACACAGGAGAAAAACCATTCAGTTGTGAACAGTGTGGAAAGTGCTTTGCTTGGAAATCGGCAATGTTACAGCACAAACGCACACACACAGGAGAAAAGCCATTCAGTTGTGAACAGTGTGGAAAGTGCTTTGTTTGGAAATCGGCAATGTTACGCCACAAACGCACACACACAGGAGAAAAGCCTTTCAGTTGTGAACAGTGTGGGAAGTGCTTTGCTTGGAAATCGGCAATGTTATATCACAAACGCACACACACAGGAGTAAAGCCATTCAGTTGTGGACAGTGTGGAAAGTGCTTTGTTTGGAAATCGGCAATGTTATATCACAAACGCACACACACAGGAGAAAAACCATTCAGTTGTGAACAGTGCGGAAAAAGTTTCTCACAGAAATCTAACATGGTAGTGCACATGCGCTCACACACAAGAGAGAAACCCTTTGTGTGTGAACAATGTGGAAAAAGCTTTCCTCGGAAAAACGCGCAGGCGCTACACATGCGCACGCACGTGGTGAAAACCTCGCAGTTGTGTAAATAGTGTGGAAAATGCTTTTCCGAAGAATTGAGAATGGCTTTGCACATGTATGCACAGACCGAATAGAAACAGTAGGGCTAAATAACTCTTGGCATGAACGTTGAAAACGTTTTGCTAGCGAAAGGAAATTGGTAATGTGTACATGCGAGACACTATTACTGTTGTGAAAACCAGCAACACAAGTGTTGCGTAAGCATTGCTAAAGCTTCATACCAAGGACTTGAATGACGACAGGTACGAGCTGTACAGTCTTGTTTTGGGCGTGATTAGGTAGTTGCATGGAAACGGTTTACAGTCCTCTCAATGATTAACTAAGCAGCCGGGTGAACCTGCTGTAAGAAAGCGTAATGGCTACCGCTGCCAAATGGTGACACTCAAAAGGGACTACAAAATCGACCTGAACCATACTCTTTCAAAACTTTAATGATCGTATTAAAGAGAACTTTTAGGAAATGAAGCATATGCGCACTCAGTTGAAAAAAGAAAGCAAATATAAAGGGCGTGAAATAACATTGCCCGCGAAAACATATGTATGTTGATGTATTGTGTGATCATGAAGGAAAAAACGAATTATTTGCAATTAAGAAAATCCTTTATATCAAAACAGCGATGAAGATCGTTCATTTGCAGATCTGAATGAACACGTTGTATGTGAAGCATGTGTTTTCGTTACAAATGAACACCTTGTACAAAAAATAAAGTTGTAATTGACGAACATTTGCTCGTGGTTCAAATGATTGTGAAGTAGCGAAAAAGAAATCGGAGACTCGATCGGTGGTCGTTGTTCGCTCCACTTAATCATTCCTTACAAAAATCCCATTTCATAATTTGAAATGGGAGCATTTTTTTCATAAATTTCATCATCTCCCGAAGAGCAGGCCATAATTTGTTTACCTGTTTTGTATGACAAAAGATTATGGACATATCGTCGAGTTAGGCTTGGGGGTGTGGGGAGAGATCGGGAAGGATATTTAAAGCTATTTTGCATCCCAAGCGAGATTTACTCCTTGCGCCGTTTTTCTTTTTAATGATAGAACGAAGAATTATGAAGTTTTCCGATATTTTAGCTCATTTTATTGTTGATTAAATATAGTGCAATGGATAGCAGACAAAAATGAAATACTAATCAAAATTTCACAACACTGGATTATACATCATGCATGAAGATCTTATCGTGCCTTTCCGGTTTGCCAATTCTGCTTCCAATTCCGCCGCATCAATCGAGGAAATGCAGTCAGTCTTATCAGATAAAGTAACTGAACTATCAATACTATATCTTGAATCAGTGTAGAGTTGTCAAGCATTTTGATAACTTTCAGTTTGCGTTGCGGCTAACTTCTGAATTAAACGCGTAACAATTTTCTGATTTCAGTTGAATCAGATTATTTTATTGAAAATGCAATGGCTAGCGCGAACAGTTTTTGAGTCGGAGCCTCTCATATCCAGGACCCTTTTCTGATACCAATGGTTCATGTCCCATTCTGACCAACTTCCAATCCCCATGAATTACTTCACACTCTTCTCAGCGGCGAGATTATGCTGTATTGTTTCGTGCGAAATGATCGTATGTGAGAAAAATGATGTGCAGATTTATGAAACATGTTCACATTAAAAAATTATTGGTTTTGCAGCGCTTCGCACCAATTTAGAGTTTTTCCCGGGATGTGGACAGCGTGCCATTTTAAAATGTGTTATATTTAAACGGTTTCGTTGGAATCGAGTTGGTTGACCTGTAGGAATTGTCTCCTTTGCGAACAACATTTGAGCTGTGAGGTACAATTCGTGGTGCAAAGTAAAACACACAATCTGCATGATACGAAAGACATGGAAAAGCATTTATGCAGCGAAGTTGCACGTGTACTGCGTATGCAGGATAACAATACAACAAACAGTGCCAAACGTCTATATGCTATAATGGGAGCTACTATCCGCATGGCACTTTGATGCTAACGATGCTCTACTTTTCAATGTAGAGCTTTTCCCACAGGGTCTGCAATGTTGTCTGACAGCGAATCGTGGTAACTGCTGCTGTGTGCTGTAGGTGCTTGTATCTTAGGGTCACATTTATCAGTGAAAGTGGTTTTCACATGTTCTAGTGCAGGGCTTCTCAACTCATTTTCGTCCGTGGACCACCATGCCTTTTCAGATAACTCTGTCTACCCCAGTAGATAACCAAATGATTAATCAGACACAAAAATCAATTTGCACATTGCATTTAAGTTGATGCAAATGGCAAAAGTCGTCTGATTGCATAAATGATGTGGAGCCCTTCAATGGGTCACCGTGGAGCCCTTAGGGGTCCATGGACCCTCAGTTGAGAAGCCCTGTTGTGCATCTAACCTCATCTTGCAGGCACAAACGCAGAAGTTGCTCCAACATCAGAAAAGTTTTAGTCGGCACTTGCCACGGATACAGGAGCTTCAGGAAAATTCGTTGAAGCAATTTGGTCATTTGGCACGACATTGCCCAAACTATTTTGCTACACCAGAAACGTCAGCACATTTTGAGGTGTCACAGACTTTCGGAGACTTGTAACTTATGCTGTTGGTTCAGAGCTCAAGTAATCGTCTTCATATCTCTGCTTTTCTACCCTTTCTGCGTTCGATACTGAGATGTTTATTGTTTGTACTGACAGTACTAAACTCAGGAATTTTAGCTTATAAAATAAGCAATAACTAATTGAAAATTATGGACTTGTAAAAAACGTTTTATCAGGATGAAATTGGTGAGCCAAACCAAATCTACGGCCACTGATTTTCCAGTAACAATCAACTGCTATAGTCAGTACCCGTGGGCTGTTACCAAGGCTGCTACTTGCAGTCTTTCTGCCGACCTACCATTCCTATGGTAAAGGGTTCTATTTCTGTCAGTGAGCTTTACCAAACTTACAGGAAGATGTTCACAAACTTCAGATAATTTCAATCAAGAGAACGTCACTTTTTTAGCTAAAACAAAAACGAATTCATACGAACGATTATCACTAAACATAGCGCTCAAGCACAAACAAAAACTAAAACTCCGCCTAATCCAATATTTCAAAGCATTAGTAGTAGAAACTGAAATAAAAATGTAAACTTAGCCCGTAAGCTTTAGCAGCGGTTATTTTACGATAAAATCCATTTTTAATTTTATACTCGCGAGCGCAGCTTGTCACTTCACAATGGAGACGTACAGTGGCGTAACTAGAGGTTTGAGCCAGAGGGGTAAAGCTTAGCTGAAGGGGACCTACTAGCCAAAACTCAGAAAAAGGTTANAAAATGATAGTGATTCTCTGGATGTCGTGGATGTCCATCAGACTAGACAAAAAAAAAACGAACCCACCCCGAAAAACGCAAAAAAACATCAAATTAAAGACTACTGAATATCAAAATTTCAACTAAAGGGGGCCCAGTTTTTACATCTAGCTTTCCACGGGAGAGGCTCGCCTCCTTGCCCCTCCGTCAATTACGCCACTGGAGACGTATATTCACTAATTTCAACGTAACCGCCAATAACTTGTGATCTGACAGTTTCGGAAGTGTGTCAATGTCTCCAATTATAGAAATCCCAAGAAAGACCTTTTTTCTGACGTCACTTACTCGCTGGCTCCCGTGTACTTTTCCTAGACGTTTGCTCGCAAAACATAAAGAGTTACGGCAAAAAAGACCAGATAAATATCATGATTATCGCAGCGTTGTCTATTCCACAACCAAATAAGACACGTAACTCACAGTGTTGCTTGGTCACGGAAGTGTATACCTAAAAATATTGTGATTGATTTGTAGCACTCTGAGACTTCATCGTGATCTCTCCAGGCCTCTGCATTCGCCAGCTGTACTTCCCGATCTCTGTCCTGCAAAGCACGGTCAATCCCTCCTTCAGTTTCACGCACTGTACGCCCAGCCTTTTCTTCGGCCTCGCGCATTTACGTTCAGCTTCCTTCATAGAGTTTTCCGCAGCCATCTATGCATCTCTCCTCGCTTTTTCAGCGCGTTTTCTTGCACGTAGTCTCGTTTCGTATGCTCGATCATCTTGCTGTTTAGCCACGATAGCCAGTCGAAGTTTCACCTTACTTCTCCGTCTTTCGCTGCGGATCGAACTTGAAGCAGAGGACAGACTATTCGATCTTGATCCGAGGGATTTGCTATCATTCGCAGAACGACCTGTTCCGAGGGTGGGTCCTCCATCCCCTTTCAGCCACTCTTCGGTGTGTGCTTCGAATTCAGCGTTAGACTTAAATAAATCAGATTTGCGACAATCTGTCCCTGGAAGCAGGTCGTCTTCCGGCAACGACGCTATCAAGTCCGTTAATTTCTCGAAGTCAGCTCCAACCTTTAAAGGCATTCTTCAACCACTTCCGCGTTTCTGCGGTCAAGCTGTAATCGTTCAACATTGAGATAACTCTTGCAGACGTTTGTACAAAACAACCACATTGCTCTGATCCATATTTTCACAGGCTGTGCAAACAATTCAGCCTTTCTAAGGATAGTCAGAATAGTGCAATGTGTCCAGCCCAAAGCAGCTGATAGTCCAATTTCGAAAGTTTGTATTTCGAAACTATTTTACTGCGACGCTAATTCGCGGGGCTTGGATAACCGCTCGTCACAATAATAGAAAATAATAATGTTCTCCCTTTCCGAAGCACACGTTCGAGTATTGATTAAAGACAGCCACGACAAGTGAAGACGACCAAAACGTTTTTCTATTAAAATAAACAAAAACAGGTTCAATAACTAATAGCTCACGAAAGTACAGAAAAGAATAGCTAGAAACTCACCGAAATATAAGTGAACCAAGCCTAACAACCACAACGAATCTGATGTACGGAATTGTCACTTCTGACTAACCAATATAACAGTTTGGTCACAACTGACCACACACGTTAATTCAAATTCGATCGCACTAGACCCAACAAGTTATTATTATTATTGTTGTGGGTTTTTGGTGCTGTACAACAATAGAGTTTTAGCTTCGTCTGTGTCGGATGAGGCATCGGATGTTCACTGCAAATTCAAGAAGTGACTGGAAGTTTGCGAAAACTCTGTTTCTTCTGCGGCTTCTCGTACCACGACCGAAAGGTATGTCCTGCTAAAGGAAAAGTTTGCCACTTGTGTAAGAAGGGTCATTTCGAAAAGTGTGCAGATCTAAGAACACTAACATGGAGCATAGTGTGGCTAAAATTGCACCTCGCGATCATACAGCTAGTCTGTGCGCAGTTCAGTTAGCGCCTGAGTGTCTTACGCCAGCTACGGCAAACGTTTGTATTGCGGGGCGTGATCTTTGCACTCTGATTGATACTGGAGTTCTAGTAGCTACGTAAATGAGAGAACTGCTAAAGCAAACCGGACACCCTCCTTGTCTGAGGTACCAATGGCTGCATCTAACCTAAAGGGCAAAGTAGCTGGGCAGTGCATTGTTGATGTAATTATGAACTCTCGCGAGTATGCCGGTGTCCAGTTGGGCGTATTCAGGGATTTGTGTGCAGATGTTATACTGGGCCAAGATTTTCAGGCCAGACACAGACAGGCGGTGTTTAAGTATGGTAGACTTGAGGCCGACCTTGTTACTGTTGATTTAGAGACTGCGTGCTCTCTGCTGCTTCCGCGGGCATACCCTCGTTGTTTGACAATTCGCTTCCAGAATGTGAACCCATTGCTGTTAAGTCGCGGAAGGTTCAACGCCGAGGACAAATAATTTATTAGATACAAAATTGCTCGTCTTTCTAAAGAAGGGATTATACAGCCTAGTGTGTCTCCTTGGCGTGCTCAAGTTGTTATTGTAAAAGATGATGAAAATAAAAATAAACGAATGTGCCCTTTTTCGCATTCATGCGACGTTCGCCGAACGGGAAATCGCTGCCCGCCTGGCTGTCAAGGACTGGACCGGTGTTTCTGCGGAAATTCGTGAGGTCGAACAAGAACGATGATGCGGTGGAGAAAGTCGAGCTCACCGATGCAAATCCTCGGTATGCGTGAGTTCGCTTTCCGGATGGCAGGGAATCCAATGTTTCAGTGCGTGATCTGGCACCTTGCCCTACGCGAGATTCTTCTAGTGATGGACACTGCGTCGATAGACCTGTAGAAACAGCTCATGAAAGTGCTGTTCCACAAGTGACTGTTCCGCAGACGACTGATCCTCAGATCAGCAACAGTGAATTGAACAATACGCGGGGAAGGGTTGGTGAAGCGCAGGAATGCAGGAATCTGGTCCTGCGCCCAGAAGGTCAAACCGAAACCTCGGGGTGTGCCTCCTGTGAGATATGGTGTGGATGTGTGATGTTCTTTTCTTTGTAGGAGGGAAAAATGTGGTAATTTGTGGTACTTTGACGTTCTTTTGTGACTGTGTCCCGCAGAGCTGATGTGCCGTTGCCGCGGGCACCATGTGCCTTACTGTGATCACAGTTAAACGCCGTGTTATTTGTTCCTCGTCGTTACAAATACTTGTAGTTGAGCGGCTGTGCGGCTCTTTGTCGCTTTGAATGCGCTTAGTTAGTGTGTGGCTTACATGCATCTTGTTTTGCAGGCGCTTATGTTTACCTAACTTTTTAGTTAATTAAAGCCTCATTTTCATGCGGTATATCCGTTTCAATACAGGTACCGTTCTCAATGGTTTGAACAATCTGTTTATAGTGGGCTGCTTTGGGACTGTTTGTGTATTTATCATTCCAAACTGCGAAACAGGATGCCTTGATTATGGCATACATGTCCGGGAGACTGAGAGGAACGGTTGACCGCTTCCGATGTATTTCTGATGGAGTGGATATAGGCGAGTCCGAGGTTGATATTTTTGCGAGTTGGTCGGCGGTTTCGTCGCCAGGTATATTACTGCGTGCAAGTGTCCATAAGAATGTTATTGTGTTGCCTGAGGTGAGCAAGGAGTGATTGAGCTGAACTATTTTGTTGACAGTTTGATGACGTTTCCAGTTTGGATGTTGGATAGCCCTCAACGCACTGAGACTATCGGTGATGATTACCGCTTTTTGGATGTGATTGGATGAAATCCAATATAGTGCTTTAAGCATGCCATAGAGTTCCGTGCTAAAGACAGAAAAAAATTTGTTTAGTTGTGTTGAGTAGAGAATGTTCAGGGTTTCTATGTATACTCCGCAGCCAGCCTTATTCGCAGTTCTGGAACCATCTATGTAGATATAGGTGTGATCATCATATACGTAATTTAAATGCGATAAGAAGAAAGCAACGTAGTTTGTAGAAGGATTTGTATGAGCAAAGTTATATACGGCGAAATATATTTGGGGATTGAGGACCAGCCAGATGGGGATGTGGGGGTATAAATCAGGTTGGGCTTAAAAACGGAATTTGGAGTAAACCTTTTTGTAAACAAGTTAAAGGAACAGAATGTGGATGAATCTGGAAAGCGCTCTTGCCAACTGTCAAATATGAGTGTTTTGGTCGGGTGCTCGAGCAAGATCAGAAGATGGGACTATCTCCAATAGCATTTCTCCACAGGAGTGTTGCAGGCAGATCGTTGGGGTGCTCCTCATAGCACCGGTGCATAGACGGAGAGCTTCGAATTGAACTTTGAACAATGGGGCGAGTAACGTTTCTGAAGAGAAAGTATGCCTCCATTCCGTACTCGATGACTGGTTGAATGATTGATCGATAGATATTGAGGAGAGGACGTTTTTCGGCTCCCCAGTTGGTATCTTTTAGGAGACGTAATGCGTTCATTTGTTTTAAACATTTGTCATGGACGTCTTGGATATGGGAGGAATATAAGCCGTTTCCTTGAAAAATATCACCCAAAAATTTGTACTCTTTTTTGAGTCAGAGTGGTGTTTTGGAAGGTTAAAGAAAGTGAGCTTGGCTTCCTTTTTTTGTAAAGAGAACTGCTGCCGATTTTGACACAGAAAGTTTAAAGCCCCATTTTGTGCACCACTTATCGACTTTAATTAATGAGTCTTGACATCTCTTGAAGAGGTGTTCAATATGAGATCCACTCTCCCAGAAACAAAAGTCGCCAGCATATAAAGCAGAGGAAGATGTGATATTGCCCAGAAGATTGTTAAGTACAATCGTCAAAAGTAATGGACTGAGAATGCTACCTTGGGGTGTTCCGGTATCCAGTTGTTTAGGCATCGATAGTGTGGAGCCCATTCGCACTTGAACAGTGTAGTTAGATGAGGAGATGAAGTTGAGCATTCGGCCCTTTATGCCTAAATTTAATTTTGCCAGAATTACTTCTTTGCGTACGACATCATATATGCTTTTTCAATGTCGATAAAGACAGCGAGTACGCTGTGTTTATTGGCCAGAGAGTTTTGTACAATATCATGGAGTCTCAGGATATGATCCTTAGCTTTGCGTTTCTTATGGACGTTTTCATGGAAAGCTCTATGTCTATAATAGTCGGACGAATCGAGGTACTCGTCCATCGGTGCAGATTGCACCACAGTGTAGTTGTACGACAGTTCAAAACCTGGCTAAGTAGAGAAAGAATCTATATGGAACGAATATAGTAGAGACAAGAAACGACTTCGACAATCTCCGAATAAAAACTTGAGCTGAACACCAATCTCTCGACAACTTTCTCAGCAACAAAACAGTTCGCTCTCCCATTCATTAACTCTCCACTTCTACCAACCCATCAGTTTTCACACTCCAAAGAACTGACCGAGCACGAAAATCCGAAATGCGGCCACAAAGAACTCTGCCGAAGAAGTTAACTTCAGGCGCGCCCGTACTACACCGCGCTTCACCAACAAAAATGCCGCAATCATAACCGATCGGCCCAAACACGCGATGATCAATCAACGTAGCACAGCGTTTCGCCACAAAAAGGCATTCACAATCAAACACAGGCCCGGCGCCCAAACCAAAAGAAGAATAAGTAAACCAAAAAAGAAATTGCAAAAAAAACAACACTAAAACGCAAATTTAATTCTACAATACTGATTCAAAATTTAATTAACGCATTAGAGAGAACTCAGAACATAAGACGTATACGTACCCACTTGAAGGGAAAGCTAATGCAAAGAGTGTGAAATAGGTTTTGTTTTGATAAGCTGCATGTTAGTACGTTTTTTGCACATGCAGAGAAAAAGCGTAATTATTTGGAAAGTGGAAAATGCCTTACTTGCAAAGCAGCGAAGAAGTCACATGCATTTGCAGATCTGTGAGAAAATGTATTTTCAGTGGCGTAGCAACGCAATATACCGCCCTTGGATTTTTGCACGAAATGCCGCCCCCCCTTAACACCGTCGTAAAAGCTGATTAAAATTCCACACAACAGAAGAATTAAAGCAGTGTTTGTTTGATTTTATTGAAAGTTCAAAATTCAATACGTCTAGCTTTCATTGAAGCAAATTCAGAAATTATATCGTCAAAAGATAATGTCTCGACTAAATCACTTTCAATGGACAGTATTGCCAGCGCAAACTGCCTGCTTTCTCCCACAGTCGATCTCAAGTAAGATTTTATCAACTTAAGTTTTGAAAAACTTCTTTCGCAGCTTGCGATAGAAACGGCAACAGTGAAGTAAAGTAAGACATAAATAAATAAGGTGTTGATTCACATAAACGATGTTTGCTTAACCACTGCAGCACGTCCAGCGCTGTAGCGTCATTTTTAAATGTAAAACCACTGGATTGTACTAGTCGATTAAACCTAGAGATTTCTAGTCTTAACTCGGTAAAATTTACGTCATCAGCATACATTTTCTCAAATTTGTCCATATCTATTTCGATACTGTCACTNCGCAACAAGGA
>JGI24021J15306_10001731_pt1 | contig 22138 bp, 9 predicted proteins | sample Ectturendosymbi1_FD_15306 | JGI IMG/M metagenome (IMG submission 15306) | reverse complement strand
GGGGGGGGGGGGGCAAATGCCTGTTTTGCCCCCACCCCTGCGGACGCCCATGCGACAACTTACACATATTTGTCTTTGGATTTCTTTGCGCAAAGTGGCGTTACGGCCCGGAGGTGCAGGACGACCATCTACAAAAAACGAACACAAGTGTTAGCGGCATCGACACAGGAAGATTTTCAAAGGTGGCAAAACGGCAATACTTATGCCGGATAACGATTTTGTGCGCGTAAACGCCTGTGAATAAAAGGAAACAAGAAAACGCACGCAACCACATACGAAGCTATTTTACTTTGAAACATGGCGCTTAGCTTGTATTTCAGAAACCGCCAAACAATGGCGCTGTGCCAAGTCAAACAACCTGAACAGATGACAAAAACTACCAGAAAAAATAATCAGCGAACGATGTACGGCTTTTTTTTCTAAACGCCGAATTTCCACTCTCTCGCTTCCGTCATTCACGCTCAAAGACCAGCGGCGGCTGACGGTTCTCCTTCTACTAACAGAACTAGCAACAAAAGCGCAAGATTGCTAACCATCTGCACTTTCAGCAGCAAGACCGTGGCAACCGTTAGGTGCCAATCACAGCAGGAAACCACAAGCACTGGCTGATCTTTGGAAAAGTGTCAACGCTTAATTGACATTCTGAATCTACACGAGAACTTTAGCGGATTGCCTCGAGTTACGTGAACATATTGATAACGTAATGAGTTTACGAGAATGTCGACATAGAATAGGGGTGGAGAGTAGAGTCCTGCGCGGGGCGGGTTAACCCGCGCGGGTTGCGGGTACCCGCATTTGCGGGGCGGGCTTTAGAACTATTTCAATAAAAACATGCTTTAGAACTATTTCAGTATAGTTCTATTCTCTTTGATAACCGAATCGAACTGAATAGCGACCTAAAAGCAATTGTAGAAATGACCCGGTCAAACATCAGTCCACAACAGCACGCCAACTTGTTTAATTGCCAAGAAACTTCATACACTGTGGAGCTTGCCAAACAACTTCATGCACAAGTTTTTTGGCAAATTGCCAAGAAACTTCATGCACAAGTTTTAGCATGCTACGCAAACTGTTGGTAAAAGATAGCCATTTCTCCCTAGGTAATGTTTGGAAATATTTAGCATTAGATGTAGATAAATCGCTTGAGTAAATCACTTTCGTTGGAAGTGCTTGTGCACAAATACAACATTTTACTGCAAATTTTGTTAAAATTAATGCATACTTCTCACGATTTTATCGCAACAAAAACTTGCTATAGTTGTGAGTTTTTAGTATTTTTCGGAAAGCTGCGGGTTTAAGACCGAAAAAGTGCGGTGCGGTTGGGATGGTCTGCGGGGCGGGAGCGGGCAAGATTTCTCAAATTCTTGCGGGCGCGGGGCGGGTTTGAATTTTTCAGGTGAGGGGCGGGAGCGGACAAAAAATTAACCAGCGCGGGACTCTAGTGGAGAGCCCTATTTGCATACAGGGGCTTTGCATTATGGAATATCGCTGATGGGCGGCAAAATATATTAAATTTTGTTTCAAACGTCTACTTTCATCAGAAAAACAAGAGAATACTATAAGGAGCGAGAGAGACTTCTCTTGACTTATTGTCGAAGTATCAGCTTCTTGTGGAGGTTTGTTGTGTTCTAACTTGGGCAACGAAAATTCTGATTCAGGCCACATTGAAAGTTAACGTGCCCGCTTGTAGTATATGTTAAAGAGAGCGACCAAATAACTTAAAACGCTCCGCTTAGGTGTTCTGAAACCGGATCATAGCATTTGAAAGGAATTCTCAGCCATGTGCGAGGTATCGACTTTGAAAATTAACTCCAAGCGTTGTGACGCGCGCAATTCTGTCCTCGATCATTTGTCCTGAACCTTCCAGCTCCAAATCCACACGAACTGCATTTCAAGTCATCTAGACCGGGGGTTCCCAATCTTTTTACGATCTCGTACCAATTGGGCACTCCGTATTGTCAACGCGTACCACTTCATCCAGAACAAGTAATTTGATCGAATCTTAGTTTATTTAGAAGAATAATTCTGCACACATTAAAATGACAATAAAAGACAGCAACTAAATTTAACTAGATTTTTGTTTTTGTTTACCTTTTACTATTGGTCGATGCGTGGCGTAAATTTGCTAACATCGCATCGAAAGTCATAATGTTGCGGTAAAATAGGAATAGCAGGCTACAGGATAATTTATTTATTTAGTAACTAAGCCCGATACGTAAACTAGAAATCTGTGAACCCAGGTTTTTCTGAAAACACGGAAGTTGCTTGCGTACCACCTGGAAGACCTTCGCGTACCACTAGTGGTACGCGTACCACAGGTTGGGAACCCCTGATCTAGACTCCAGAGGCCAACCAACGGCTCTCGCCATAAAATCGACACCGCTCCATCTCTTATCAAGACACCTCTCATTCCGCAAACAATTTCGGCAGCAAAAAAATCATTTACCATAAACAATTGACGAGTGTCATGGTAACGAATTACCTGTGTTATGAGATTAGCAGAGGAAAATTACCTGTGGCGAAACTTTCATGGTGAGAAATACCAGGTACATGTTGGCAAACTGCTCACGGTGGTTAAGTATTAGTGCTCAGCCACCGTGGCTGCAATTGGAGTGGTGCCAAATGTTACAACTTCATATGTTGCCCAAACTATTTTTTGAATCATGTCGAAGATTGCATTGAATCCCGTGAATTTCACGCTGCTGAAATTTAAAATGTTGTGTGCATCTGTTCTTCATGCTATACCGTATTTTTCAGACCATAAGGCGTACTTAAAATCCTTTAACTTTGTGAAAAATCGAAAGTGCGCCTCACCATGAGATGCACCTAATGTATGGATCTGGTTGTGCTTTCTCAGGTAAAACAGTGCTCTGTAACCTTTTTGTCATCGTGGAACCACTGATATATTTTCGCGTTTGTAATGGAAACCCCTGTTGCGATCCGAAAGCCCGAGCGGCAAGTGCGCAAAGCTTCACACTGTGGCAGCAAGCAACAACAGAGATCACTCTATTGTTGCTTGTTCGCGCCACCTATATATGGGTGTTACTCTTCACGCACATCCCGTTCGTGGTGAATCGCACATTCAACGCAACGCTAACAAAGAGGTTGCAACACCCCATTAACAAAAATATTTAAAAAATGAATTACTTGTAAGAAAGTCAAATATTTCGTTATTAGACACTTCAACAAATAAACAGTTATTACAGAAATTTAAAAGCAAGAAATTTAATGACTCGGTTTTTCTTGCATTTCATGAATGTAGCTGCTATATTCAGAATTTGGTCATCCGGCAAAAAGAAACCGTATCTCAAGTATGTGTTGTCCCGTTTTCTAGCTTTGGCAACTGAATTACATTTGGTCCGGTTCGGATCAGGTGCCACTTTTACATTCGAACTACATTGCTCATTACCGTCCACACCTTCGCTGTTGTTATTACCTGTATTTCGCTTCACAAAAGAAAATACGCTATTTTGCTTCATCTGCCTTGACTAAATAGTAAAAAGTTGGGTTTCACACTGTTTTTACTTTGTTACCACAAGGGCTGAACAGCAGCTCTAGCCTGCAGTCTATGACTCAGTCTAATCTCTTCTAGTACTAGACTCAGGCTGAGTCAGTGAGTCTACTCTCTGCACCAGCGGTTCTCAAAGTGGGCGGAATCGCCACCTTGGGGGTTATTTTGAGGTACAAGAGGGCGAACAAAACAAACAAGGGGTCGACAGCGGGGCAAAACAACACAATGGGGGCGAAAATGCTCAACCACTCGCACTAATCGATCATTTTTTTAACTTCAGTTGCCTACTACTATGACTTATTACTTCCGTGAAAATTTTAATTTACTGTGATAATCGTTGGTGGTAGTTGCTCAAGCAATTTATCCGTTAAATTTTACTCTGGATCGTCTATGTGCCCGGCTGCAGTGTGGATTATTTTCACATAAACTCTAAACGTATTAGTGTCATGATACAATTGCTTGGTTCAGCTACTATAACGAACATTTTGGATTGTTGTGCTATAATGGTACCGCTTCCGTCCCAAAATACTACTTTTGTTTGCTTTATCAGGCTTGGGGGGCGAAAACGATGTGTCGAGAGTGAAAAGGGGGTGAAGGAACAAAAAGTTTGAGGAACATTGCTCTACACAGTCTACTCTGCTGTGAGCGTGAACTGTAGATCGACAACATCGTTGTACGATATATAACTATGATGCAACAATAACGTTATTCTTTAATTGCACAACAATGAACAACAAGTGACACAACAACAATCAATATTTATTTTTCCGCTATCTGCACTCAACCACCTGTGTAACTAACTGGCTTTCTTGGAGTCTGAACGTGACACGGTGATCTAAAAAATTTCATAATGACGCATCAACATACTGAAGCAAGAACTCAATTCTCCTAAAAAATGAGGAACCCTCACGGAACCCCTGCGAAGAGCACTGATCTAGAACCAATTGTATGTGGTAAACGGTGTTATTTAATTGCTAGTTACAATTTTTTCGCAAACAGACCATCGTGTTACGGAATAAACCAACAACAATTGCAGTGAGCAGCGTATGTGGTTCCCAGAGTAGCTAGCACATACCACCACAGATCGTGTTGCTCCGCGACGCTCCAGATTACATTGGCGCACACCGAATCAAACACGCGCACAACTTTTATTTTATTCTATTCGTGTCTAGCAGATTAGGTATGTGTGACAGATTAAATTCCTTCGTATGATATGAGTTTTGCTTCATTTAATGCGCGTTATGTATGAAAAAAAGAACAGCTAGCATTCAATTTTCGATACTGCGCCTTACAATGCGGCAGGGTTGCCAGATAGACAAAAAACTGTAGCCAAACTCACTTAAAAAAATAGCCAAACTTATGGAAATGTTTGCATTTTTACCAAAACATTAATTTTTTGACTGGATATCAGTCGTTTACAGCTCTTATCTTGCACTTGGTATTTTACCAGAAAGCGTATAGATTTTCAATATTTTGCTAACATATTTTATAAGAAGTGTTTAATACGATGCTCCTACTTTCAAAACTATCACACTTTCATTTGTTGTCACGAATTTTCAAACCATCAGTAAGCTTAAAAATAGTAACCCTACATATGAATATGCGCCTATGCTTTGGTCACGCGCAGACATCGTGACCATCTCCTTGATTTTGGAGGATAGACAAACGTCTATCCCGGACATGTAGGAGTGGTAAATTGCAGTACATTTCGCCAAACCAAAAAATTTGAAACCAAATGCTTACAAAAAATCGTAAAACCAAAATATTCGTGGCAAAACGCTTTCAAAATTTGCCAGATTTCTGGAATCTGGCGATAAATTCGCCAATATGGCAACCCTGCAATCCGGGTGCGCCTTATGGTCGGAAAAATACGGTAATATCAAGCGCCAAAAAAGTTTGAGGTCCTGGTTCAAATATTCAGATGAAAAGTTATACCACAACCACTGTGGCTTTTATTTGGTTACACCAGAGGTTTTTAACCTGGGGTTGTGCTTGTGACCCCCAGAGTCGTCGTGAACCATTTTTGGAGGGGTTGCAAGTAGGTATTTAATGTGCACAGCTGTAGGCCTATTACATTTGCTTTATTCAAGTCTTAAAGGAGATTGTTGGGTTATAGTGGGTTGCTATAATGGGACACGGTACAAAAAAGGTTGAAAACTACTGGGTTACACAATAAAGATATCAACAATTATATATTGCAACTTTCTGTAAAACTTGCAACACAGCTTAAAAAGTAAAGCTCTGTGCAGTTCTAAGTGCAAAAAACAAACGTTTCAAACCTTTAAAATAATGTCTGTAACAACCTTTCCTGGTTATTTTCCGTTTGGCATCACCAAACGTAGGAAGACCAATACAATTATAAAGAACATTTGCTGTATGGGCTTTTGAAGGCAAAACAACAATTTTGACTAAGTGGAACATTTAAGTCTTTGATTTGATTTTGACGCGAAACAAACTGCTTTGGTAACATGTCTTTACAATCCAACACCAAAGGCTGCTCTGAATCAAAGTCTGTTTCCCAACAGTAGCGACTGCATTTTAATGTGTATCGAACAGACAGATCAATTTTGACAACAAAACTATAGAACATCAACATTCTACTGTCAACATGTACCTGAATGTGACCAATCAGGCAACAGAGCAAAGGGGCTCACTCCTGCTGGTTTTCGAGTTTTTTTCCATAGAAGACCTCTACATGCAAAAATGTCCGATGAGATATTTTTGGTACAACAAAATCAGCAAAGTGTAATAAAAGTGCACCTACTTTCTCAACCTTCCTTGTAGCACAGTTGATGTTGACAGTGACCTAACCATGATTCCATGGTGCAAAATATGACAGCAAATTGTTCCTGTAAACAAAACATAAAAAAGCTACATAGCAACTAAATTTATAAAATCGGAAGGATCACTGCATTCACAAATTTATCAATGATTTGTCTTTGATTGAAATACGATTATCACTTCACTGCCAAGAACAATTCTTCCTCACTTTGCTACTTGCTAGAATGCCATTGTCATTGGCTGTCACTTTTCTGTAATGTTGCCTTTGGTGCTTCTCTTTTGCTCTATATCTTTTACCCAGGGTTCCCAGTTCCCACACATTAAAAAAAACATTTTCCATACTTTTTGAATATCTTTTCATAATAAATTAAAAAAGTTCAATACCATTACTTTTCCTCATTTTTAGAAATTCTTAATCATGAAACTCATTTTGCACACGGCATAAATAATGAGCTAGTTTGCCTTCAGTAAAATTCTGCTCATATAGTTCAAATTTATTTTCCATTTAGAAGTTCCATACTTTTTCAATACTTAATGCATATTTGGGCCGATTTCAATACTTTTTCAAGGTCTTGAAAAGCTACTTTGAAAAATCAATACCGCATGGGAACCCTGTTTACCTCTGCAGTTGCTCATCCCACTGTAAATGGGCACTGCTTTTTTTTCGCTGAAACATTTCAGTCATTTGTCTCACAGCTGCATTAAAACTTGCCCTAAAAGTGTTCAGCCTGTATTTTCAAACATTCTGACCAAAATGACTTCAATTTTTTTCAGTCATTTCGAAAACGTTTCTGTTTGTGACCGAAAAAAACAGCATGGACATGCTTTTCCCTCTGTTTCTTGTTGTTTTGTTTACTTATTTTATCTGACATTGATTCTTATTACTTTTCTTTTAATGCATGTGAAACGTTTGACAAAAAATTTATTTGTGCTAGCAACAGGGCTGGCTGAGCAGTTAACCTATATGGTCTTTCACTAATCCTTTGTGACTTAAATATGTTAAAACACATCAATTTGCAAAATCTGAAGTTTTTGATGTTTTCATATTATCATCAGCATGCAACCCCCTCCTGATCTTTGATGTTTTTCCTCTTGTTGCCTTTGTGTTATTTTGTGATTTGAGACACAAAAATGCGTGGATACACCATTACCAACTTCATACTTTCACCTACAGCTACAAGGCTAACAAGCTGTTCTTCACCAGCATCTCTGCATTTCTTGATTTTGTCAAAGTGAAACCACTGACAAATCTTGACTGACGATAGCAAAGTTAAACATGATTTCATTGCATGAACGCCACTTTTCCACACTAATTTAACCTTAGCCTTGCTTGTCAAAGCATGCACTTAATGTAGAAGAGCATTTGGTCTAACATTTCACATTATAAATAGGCAGCAAGGTTTTGGGCAACGTTAGGTGGCATTGGTAGAATTTCTTATTCAAATTAGCAAATTCGTGAAGATTTCAAGAATGCACTGAGTTTATACGAAACCTAGTTGGCTTGAAAGATATTCCCCAAAGTATATAACAAATATGGATGCATAGTTTTATCAAGTAAACACACAATTTTATAATCTGCACAACTAAGGACCTCATTTGGCATTACAAAATGCTTACCAGAAACTGATGAAAAAGCCATGTTTTCCACAGGTTACACCTCTCAAGCAGAAACAATCATATTATTTTAGATTCCTAACCTGCAAAAGCCAAAAAATGTAACACAGGGAAAAAAGCAAACAAGTAGCACAATCTTAAAGAAATAATGGTTCAATAATGTGACAGTTCCAGTTTCTCAAATTTAACAAGGAAAACATGCACAAAATCATAAACAAAACACAATAAACTGCACAAAAGTCCCACAAATTGGCAACAAATGTTGATGCTGCCTATAACTTTAACATGTTTTGCACAAAAATAACAACAAAACAGGCTGCTTCAAACAGTGTATGTGAAGACATGAAAAATTTACTGTTAAAATTTTGTTTTCAACAATGAAAGTTTTACTAACAAATGACCTTTTTTCAGAAATAAGTTTGATAAAGCATGTTTTTTTTTGAGGAATAACAGGCAGTTTATACTGTTCCCAAATTACTTTAGTGTGCAGCAAACTATGAACAATTGCTGAGTTTGCAGTCTCTGTAACAGTTTTCGCAAAAGCATTTCTCACATTTAACATCTAATGATATTCAAATATACTGTTTGCAACTGACCTTCACAATACTTGTTATACACGACAAGCACTGTGAAAAACATAGTTGAAAAAACATTTGCATCATGATTATGTTATGGAGCAGTGTAGTGAAAAATTAAATACATTCCATGACTACAAGTTTTATGGATAGCATTATTTGAATGTTCAGTTGCAAATCAGAAACAAGTTCTGTGGACTTTTTAATGTACAACCAAACAATTTTGTTCCTTGAGAAACATAGTTCCAAAACCAGATATCACTACAAGAAAAAGAAAATATTGCTTATTTGTCTCAAGATTTCATGAAATCTTTGGTGGGGTGACAGTTTAAATTAATTTTTTCAGTAAAGAAAAAAATACAATTTTTTCACACACGTGCAAAGGTAAATGCTGTACATTTTTGCGATATAATCGATATTTTCAAAGTCTAATATCAGATTGCCAATCACCATTCTACCCACATTAGACAATAGACATATTACAAATAGCATTTTCATAAAATGCTTCCAACTAAAGAATGTTTTCGTTGTTACACTCTACCTTGTATGGGTACAACAGAAAAATGAGCAAGTGGATAAAACTGACATTGCAAAACATAACATTCGAACACTAATGCACAGTGTAGAAGACAATTCATGCAGATGTAAATCAGAGTTCTTTAAACACAAAAGAAGCTCACTATCACAAGCAAATGATCAGCAAGATCAACATTACAGAGACAATAAGAGATGTTCCTATTTGCAATCCATTTTAGTGCAGAAGCCAAGAAATGCTTTAAGCAAAGACTTACTCAACATAACAGAATGCTTTTCACAACTACAGTTTTTGCAACATCAGGGAAATTGATGTCAAAAAGACTTTGCTCATTAAAGCTGACTTAACAATTGGAAAACTTATCCATTGAATAGGTTCTGATTGACTATTGCAGCACATAATGAAAACTGAGACAGTCCATACCACACACAATTGCAACACAACGAACTAAAAACACATTTTTGGTCAACACGTGATTAGTTAGCTGTACCACAGAAAAACTGCAGCAAGACTTGTTAAGACCTTGTTAAATGCCCAGATTGAAGTTAAACAAGATTTCAGTTCTGTGAAATAACAAAAAACAATAGTTTCTGTGTGGATATGCATTGAAAATCCAGAATTAAATGCTCTTAACTCAGAAAAAGTCAAATTTGATAATCCTTGGTAATTACAATATAAAATGTACATAAATTATAATAGAGAGAAGGCAGAAAATGCCATAACATAACAAACCACAGTAAAACACAAAACAGCATAGCTCGTTGCAACACAATTTTCTCATCAAAACAAACACTGAGATTTGCGTTTGCTAACAATTTATCAAGTCTTATATTGTAAAACACAAGGTAACTAATGCTTTGTTCGAAAATTTTGCCACAGTTTGATGCAAAAAGGAATATGGTGTGTTTGAATGCCAATAATTTGTATCTATACCTAGGTAACGTAACTCACTCCCAAGTTAATTATGATCAGAACTCCAGCACATCATTTTCATTGTGAAAAAACAAAGCAAAAACAACTGGATAGCAAAGCAAGAAAACCAATGAAGCGGTGGAAATAACACCACAGAAAATAGACAAATATAGCACATACATGACATTAGCAAGATTGAAAAAATAACACAATAAGAGTGTAATGCAGTCAAGCAGCTCTTGCTTTCAAAGTTACATTAATTGAGTCGCCAGTCTCCGGTTGAATATGCAGAGAACCAATGTACTCTCCAGCAGTCACAGGTTTAAATGTAACAGGAAGACTGGCACAGTGCATTGGTCGAATGGTGTATTGCATGCGTGTAGTATAAAAAGGAGGGTGGATATTAAGAAACTTCACTGTGTGAGCAGTTTTACTTCTGTTCTTAATGGGAACCTTTTTGACAGAAGATTTTCCAACCAAAGTTTTTTCAAATGTGTATACATCGTCTGTAACAAATATTTCATTCTGAACATGAAATGGATGTTTCACATGCTCATTTGCTTTTGTCTTGTTTTTCACTCCAATGCACTGTCCTTGTAAAGATATCTTCTCTTTTTGCAATGACAGAGCAGAATGATCATGCACTTTATGATACTCTATTTCCCAATGCTGTGTGTACAATCCTACATTCATGGGATTGAAAGTAACTGGAACTTGAATGCATGCGCCACTTTCAAGAGTACCAGATGTGCGAGAAAAAACAAAAGCAGCATATGAGCACCTGAACAAGTCCCCAGAACTATCAACTTGTTTCACGTAGGCAGGAGCAAACGATGTCAACAACCAATTCACATCACATTTTGCCATATTTCGAAATTCCAATTGAGATGTCACACTGTTGCCAACCAACAGATCACCTAAGTCAATAATACTGTGTGTAACTTGCAGAAATGGGTGATGGGATACAGCAGGCGATCTGCAAAGTATGTCCCTGCCAGAACCATCAGGTATTTTACTGTTGACTGATGGAGCTGATGCAGGCGACCGAGTGGTACTTTTTATTTGAACATGAATAACACGCACATTGTCATATTTATCTTGCAATCCATATGCAGAAGCAACTACCATTACTTGTCCACACCATGGTACTTCATCTTCACGTGAAGCAAGAGAAGGATTAGCACTCAAAAGTAAAATTGTAGCTGATTCAGCTTCAACACGACCTCGATTAGGAGTAACAGTCAAAAAGTGTCCAGGCCAAACTACATCAAACACTAAAGATGCCAAGGATTTGTTCACAATCTTTAGTCGATATGGTTCAGTGAGCTGATCAGGTAGGTAGTTTGAATTGGGTGCTTCCAAAGTAACATGTGTTGGTGTAACATGCCAGTTAGCTCGAGAAGAATTGTGAAGACTTGCAGCATCATCATCAGAAACCACTGATGTGAGTGAAGCACAACATTCTTTTAAATTGTCATTTCCAACACGAGGGCCACTGCCATGCTTTGTTTTTGTACCAGCAGGTAAAAGAAGAGCATCTGGTGGTTCTTGAACAGGAATTACTTGTATGATATTTTGACGAATACCTGCATAGAACAGCTGAACATCAACTGAGTGGGGCTTATAATCAGTTAACTCTTCTTCTGGTTCAAGATCCTCTCCATCAAAAGTTCCAACAAAACAAATTGTTCTTAAATGCATTGCAACTTTTTTTTTTGCTGTTGAAGACTGAACATTAGGATTTTTTTTCATAAATTGCCGCAGTAACTCATCTCCATGCCATACATACACATGAACAGGATTCAGGTTCAGATGCTTTTCTCTTAAATAGTTCACTGAAATGGAATGAGATTTTCCTGGCTGAAGAACAATTTCTGCTGGATGACACGAAACATCTTTTGAAAAGCATTTACACAAGTTGTCACTGAAAGCAGCTATTTTCACAAAAGCTGCCCTGCTTCCTGCATTGTGCACAATGAAATTTCCCTTATCACATGGTTCTTTTATTTCCAAAACATATGAGCTTAATCTGTGGTCAGACAGAACAGATGCAGCAGATTCCTTCATCTGCAGACCTTTCAGATTAATCTGACTTACTCCTCCATAACCACTCAAAGGTATGGTATATTTTGATGCAGGTAACTCATCAACTGGAGTCTTTAGTTCAAGTTTTGCTTTCACCACCTTGTGTTTGGAAGGAGCAAACAAAACTGTTATGGTCATGTCTTCCCCTGGTATCATTGTCAAATCACAAGATGTTGTTAACTCTTCACAACCATTTTTCACAGTGGCAATCTGAAAACTAGATGTCTTGTCTTCCTTAATAGAAGCACGGAAAACAAAAGGTAGACTTTGGTCACTTCTCAATGATAGAGAATTTTTCATGGATTGGCCAATAAGCACCCCTCCCCACCTGAGAAGTGTTCTGTTAGTCAGGAAGCAACTCAGAACATCTGGCAAGGCAGATTGATTGGAGCGTTCACTGACCACAGAGGCCTTCACCTTCACCTCAAACTGTGGTCCACCAGGGGATATTTTCATGATAACTGAAGATGATATTGATAAGTCTCTACTGGGAGCACAAAATTCAACTGTAAGTTTTACACTATCATCAGGATGGAGAAAAGCAGACACAGGATGGATTGTGAAATACTCCTTGTAGTTTTCCATGAAGAATTCAACATGGACTGATATGTTTCCAGCGTTTTTAACAGGGAACGTTCTTGCTTGTTTTGCACTTTTACAAGCGAAAAATTCAATTGCTTGCTGACAACGCGGGGCATGCAATTTCCCTGCACCCAGTACAGCAGAAACTACAGCTGTATCAAGAGCAGTTCGACTGTGAAAAGTGCCATCCCAACCTGGAAACTGACTGAGAGAAATATCTAAAACAGCCTCAACTTTTGCTTCAATCTTCTTTGGTTGATCACTAGAAGCAAACAAACATGTTGGAGTTTTGATATGAACCCAAATTGTTTTTGGCTGTGATCCAACAGGTAATGACAAAGACAAAACTTGCATGTTTTCCAATCCAGGCTCAATAGTTTCAAGGACTGGTGATGTTGACATATATAACGAACAACAATCATGGAATCGTGAATGCATCACAAGCCGAAGAGGAATATCTACCTTGCTTTCATTTAATATTCTAAGTGGCATGGACTTCACACTTCCATAAGGTATTTCCCCAAAATCAATTACAGAAGCTTGTTCAACATTATTGGGTAGTCTTGGTGTGCCAAACATGCATACAGATGGTATTGCTACACAAGCATGAATATTTACATTAACTGTATGTGCCAAGTGTTGACTAGACAACTCTATATCAACCAAGCTGCTTTTTACTTCGACAACAATCAGGTAGACACCAGCATCTCGACCATTTACAGAAATATCAATGTTTTTAATACAATAAGGTTCAATGATGTGTTTTTTCTTCACAGTCACATAATTGCTCAAGGAGCAGTAAGACTGCTGCCCACTGACTGTAAGAGATACTGGGCATACCTCCACCTGCATCCACCTTGGCGAATTATTCCTAACAGGTAAAGACATGATAGAAGGGACACCAATGCACAAGGTGTTTTCAAATTGCATCTCAGATGGAACAGTGATTGCATGGGCAACTACACTATAGCACTGAGGCAAATTCACATGACTGCCTTGCCTTCTGCACCATGGGGCAAACGACGTTGAAAAATCAGAACGGATTGAAGCTGACCCAGACTGTTGGTGATCATGCTGAGGCTGAATGGAACATGTGGAAAAACCAAAGGTTTGAAATTTGTTGGTGTAATGAGAAGCTGCAAATGTTGAAGGTATTGAGTCAGCAATGACACGAGACATGGGTTGAGTAGACAACATCTGCTGATGAAGTTGAAATTCATGCCCTGTAGATGGATGTGTCTTGTGGCTTGCAGAATGTAGACATTGCTCACCAGCTCCTGTCAAAGCACTTGAGCTGCATGGACACAAGGCACAAGTCTGAGGAACACCAGAGTTTATTCCTAAGCCACCAACTCTTGACATGCCTTTTGCCTGCATTACATCACTATTACACATCATACCCAAAGCACTATGTTGGGAGCTGCATGATCCTGACTGATTGTCTTTAGAATTTAAACTTTCTAGATTTGATCTACTTGACAAAGCAGATTCATCACATTCTTTGATTGTTTCCAAATGATTGGAATTTAACAAGTTGCCACCACCAAATGAGCATTCAGGAATTGTGGCCATTTCATTAAAAGAAGTTGAAGGCAAAAGTTGCTGGAATGCAGATGAGCCACGTGACACACTGTCATTCAATTTTGAAGCATCTGCTTGCAACCTGTCAGGCGAGGATTGGGAAAGAGGCAAAAATGAGTTTTCAACGTTGTTCTCAGCATCATCAGTCTGGTTTCTGTTTTGATGCACAACATCTTCAGATTTGTTCCATACTTTGGCAATATTTTTTGGTCTTTCATTCGAATTACATGGACCTTCTCTAGGCAAAGCACCATTATGAGGAAACACTACATCAGGCAATACTGATGGCCTTTGTTGATCCACATTCAACCGCAGTTTCTTGTGTAACTTTTCAATACTCTCCCTGCTAATGGAGCCTCTAGTAAGAGACAAATCTGCAAGAGTTGAAGTCAATACATTTGAGTTTGTGGCATCTGGCGAAAAGGTAGCTTTGCTTTCACCATCTAAAGTCAAATCAGATTCACTTTTTGCTTCTTTTAGTACGGTCTCTGAAACACCACCAACACCCAATTTTGAAGGCTGGGCTTTAGTGGCAGTCTGTGACGCACCATCTGTAGCATTTTCAATGACATTTTGGTCAAGGCTAACATTGAGGGAGCTTTCAGAAACTTTAATGGTCTTGGTAATTTTTTTGGCTTTAATGTCTTTTTTATCACAAAAACCAACAGATTGTTTATCAGAAGCACCACCCTTTTGATTACCTTCAATATGCAAACATTTAGATGTGGATGAAACATCTGATTTTTCCTTGTTGTCTTGGTTCTGGTACTCCAACTTCTTCTTCGACAGAGCAACAATGAACTTTGCTAGTTCATCGTTGTCCATATTGCTAGATAAGTTGGAAAGAGCACTTGAAAGGGCATTCATCATTGATTTGTCAACAGTTCCATCCAACACTTGCGTTGGCAATTGACTGATGTCCACAGTGCTTTTGTCCTCCTCTACATCCTGCGGTGTAATTTCATCAGTAACACTGCTAGATTTTTTGGATTTTTCAAGAAGTTTGCATGGTTTTTGAGGAGAAGGTGTTTGCCATTTTAATCCAAAACTTGGCCTTTCTGTTACCTGTTTTCCAGACAGATTACCTAATTTTTCTGATCTTTCTGCCATGTAGGTGCCTATTGACACTTTTCTGTCATCTTCTGGAAGTGTAACAGCAGATGTTCTGCAAGTTGAAAAATCTTTCATATCATCTGCACTGCATGTGTCAAAGTTGTCATTCATTGAAAACTGATGATCTCTTTTGAAAGATTCTTCTTCTGCATTCAGAATATCATGCATGCTCTCAGATGAAAAGAAGACTTCATTGCCAAACATTTCATGTTGTAAATTGCCATCATTTTTGAACTCAGCTCCAGAAAAATCTAGTTTAGGGCCATTTTCCCAATCATCAAAACCTAAGTAATCCACAACTGAGATTTTCTGTGATTGAAACTCAGCAAAAGCATTTGCAACCATTTCTGTATCCAAGTTTTGCTCTGGCAGAAAGTTTGAAGCACTCTTTTTGCCATGCTCTGACGCATGTGTTGCAGGATCTGACTGAAAAGATGACAAAGGATCAGCATCATTACAGCTTTCATTGACTGAATGTAAAGATGCAGCAACCAAATATTTTGAGTCTAATCTTGATATGTTTTGGGATGGCATGTTTCCCACACTTGCTTCTGTAGTTTTTACAGGAAAACCAAGATTGCGAAGAAAACCAAATGTTGTAGTCAGATTATTTTCACTTGCATCACTAGAGCCATTTGCATACGCTTTAAGTTCAATTTTATCAACAAGTTGATGGTCTGCAATATGTGGTAACTGACCAGCTTGGATAGTTTCATCAAGTTCTGGGTCATTATCATCTTCATTAATTAAACCTTCTAAGTCCAACTCGTCTTCATTAAACTCAAATTCTGAATCAAAAGAGCGATCAGTATCAAAGTGTGCCTTAGTCCCAGGAGTTACAAAATTGTTACCAAGCATAGAAGTAGTGATTGGTGGTTTTGAAACACAGTCTGCATTATATTCACCTGAAGCAGAAAAGTCAACATGCTTTCTATCAGTTAACTGAGAGCCAACTGGTTGTATACTAGCAGAAGATAAGTCAGTATCTCGATTACTAGCCTTAGCATTATCGGCTTCTTCACAGGAAAAGCAGTGATCAAGCCAACTGCCAATGCTATTGCTTTTGCTGTTAAGAAATGATGTACTTCCTTTTCCAATATCAGCAAGGTCAGGTATTTCAAGAACACTGAGTGATGAACTATCTTTGAAACTGGAAGCACTGCACTTTGAATCAACAGGTGAATCGTTTTCACAAATATGTTGCACAACATGAGATGTTGTTTTATCAACAGGTACATAACTTCCTCTTGCATTTGCATCCAAGGCCTTCGTCTCCTGGAAATTCTTGTAAGGTTTTTCTATAGTTGAGGACATGACAGGTTTTGGTGTATGACAATCAAGTGTAATGCTGCATTCATTATTGTAACTGAACGACAAAACAGCTGAACCATCTTCTTCAAACACATCATCCATTACTGTTTCATCATCAATTTCGCCAACCATCAAACAAATGAGCAATGTTAACAAAAATATGAAAGCTGTAATCATATAAAAGATAACATGTAAAACATTTAATTTTTGCTTTACAATAGCATAAAATCAAATCTGAAACCATATACCTCAATTTTTTTAAACATAACTTGAAAAATTCTTGAAAATAAACAAGCTCCTTATAAGCATACAACTTGAGAAACATTAACAAATATGCTTTTTTTGCTCAGGCATTTGGAATTACTGCAGTTTTGTTTATAAGGCAATACTGCAAAGCACTCATTATTGCATGTCAAAACTGGCAGATTTAGCTTCAACTCAGCAACCTGCAAATTAGGTGCATCAAATACCTTTTATGGTGCTATGTAAAATTCATTGAAAAATCAAAGAATATTTGAAAATGCACAATCACGTAGAACAGGGATGGGGAACTTTTTTACTATCACAGGCTGCATAAATTGTGGATTACTGCTGGCGGGTCACAATGAACAACTGATTATATCCTAAAAGTCTTCCTTTTTTTACTATGAGGGGTGGAGGCTTCTTATAACATCCTACATTAAGTACCTGCTTATCATGGAACTTCATTTTTACCTGACTTTGTACTCTAAATTGTGTAAAGAAAATTCTGATGCGGGCCATATCAAATGTCAATGCGGGCCGCATTTGTCCCGCGGGCCACAGGTTCCCCACCCCTGACATAGAACATCAAACTTCAGTCAGTAAAAACACTAGAGACAAAAATAATCAGCATATAGCATTACTTTAGTCTTTGATAATTGTTTGTATTACATCAAGAGATTTATTATTAATAACTCCACAGAAACACAATCAATGAAGACAAGCTATCTCTTGACATTGCCACTTGCCTGCCATACCACCTTTTAGGGTAATAGCATTTTTAAAATAAATGTATGTGCAATCGCTTGCGAAAAAAATATTCAACTTGCTTTGTATTCGTTTTGGACTGCAGTGTTATGAATCTGCAGATGACCATGTCTGCGTAGTCTGCATCATGTGCCATGCAGGGGTGCATCCAGGGGGTCTGTTTGGCTGTCATGACAGGCCCCTTTGTACCGCAGCTACTCAACATCAAAATATCAAATGCTGCCACTGCAGGTCTCTAATGCGGATGGTTTGGAACAGACAACAGCCTACAATTCCCTTCTAACGTTGCATTGTACTATAACGAAACAACAACATCCCTGCCTTGTGCCTTGTCTAAATGGCGCCTGTGCAGTGGAATGAAACATTTCACGTTTTTGAACATTTTAATCGATATTGCATCGAACGCACATGTTTCGGAATTTCCTCATCTAGCAGTGCCAACTCCAGTGCAAGCAAAGCTGTCAGAAGCTCATACACTGCCACGCACACCTGTTTTGTAATATTTTGCTTCATGGCGAGAGGTCGCAGTGTCCAATCGCAATTGTTTTGTTTTGCACTTTCAGCTTAAATATTTAATCTGCTGTTTACACCTACAAGGTTACCACTAAATCAAATAAGTTTAGGCCTTCCTCAGCATCACACGAAGTAATGTGGGTTCATTTCAACTTAAGCTATATTTTTACAACGAATTTCTCATAATGAAAGGTGCGACAGCTAGCCTCGGATATTGTGGTCACATTATCTGAACAAAACATCAGTCAAGCTTTGTATTTCAACAATAGCTTTTTTAGAATTGAGCAGTTGGCGATGTTGTTTTCAGCGCAAAATGTCCTATATTGATTTTGAGTAAGTCACTTTACATTATGATATAAAATCATCAGAGCAATTGCAACTCAATCGTTCTTCTCCGCAGTGATATCGCAAGTATATTTATAACACCGCCATCTTTGATAGACAGCGCTCCACAGACGCAGTTGTGCAGCTGATTGTTTTTATATGTGTATGTACGTATGTATAAACAGCTCTCATTGCTGTATTGCTGAATGTTCAACAAGCTAAGTATCTTTTCAGCACCATGTTCCTAAGAACAAAAATCGATTGCCATATAATAAATGCGCTGTGAACAAAAGCAATGATAATTTGGAAATCTTTTCTTGTGTGTTTCGACAATGAGGTCAATACCATTATCTACTCTAAATAGTTAGTTGCACTAGGCGAATAGCCCTACTAATTAAGTTTAATTGATTGGATTTTAGGTAGAGCTCGATCGATAAGGCTTTTTTGGGCCGATACAGATGTTGTTATTTTTCATTGCCGATAAGCAATGCCGATATTTTGCAACACTCAAACAACAGTTGAAAGACAATACTTCAATTTCATAGACCGGTTTATTAGGACGATTGCAGAGTGGTCTGAATATTGCGCACTGCTTGATGGTGATGCAGTCGGAGTGCTGCGCATCGTTAGGAACAATACAGAAAATTTGATTTAATTAATCATAGATGAAGTAGTAACTTGGATTGCCAAACACTCCATGCAGAAAACTAGCGTAGCGGCTTTTATGAGCAAATATTGCCAATATCCTATATATCGGCAGAATTTTGCTAATATAATACTTTGGCAACATCACAAAATTTATCGGTCGATTTCTAGTCTTAAGAGAAAGTGTACTTTTATGCTGAAAAGTGATATCAAAAGCTGCCCTTCCACAACAGACTCCTTTTTTCCAGGCTAGATGCGCCACTGGTGCCATGTGATGCTTTTGCAGTGAATACTGGACTGGTGGCAGGCCAATGGCAGTACCACACATGAAGCTTTTCCTTGCACCTATCCAGTACCAAGAACCAGGTTTTTTTGAAGGTTCAGCTTGGGTGACTGCCAAGGAATTTCGAAAGACCCATTCTCAGGGCATAAGCTGGTGTAGACTCCATTGAAGTGCATTTCTGGCACAGCAAAGACTATGAGTTTAAATTTATCCTTTCACAAACATGTCGTAATTGTTACAGCTGTCAAATATTCTCTCAAACAAGCTTGGCTACAAATGAACTGGTGAACAAAGAAAGGTCTTGCCACAATGCATAACAAATAAGATAAATAAACTTTACACCCCTGAGGTATTGTCAACAATTGCAATAAAACCCACAATGAAACGCTTTGCAAGGTCTACAGCCTAGGCTACAAAACGTAAAAACCACAATGTGGCTTTGGCAGTAACCATTTTTTGCACAAACCACTTAATGTTTAGGTCTTGTGTCCTAGTAGAAGAAATTGCTGCCATCTATGAAGATATGACTTATAACAAAAATAACGAGCTCATAACACGTACATTATTCCTAAGACTTAAGCAAAACTTTCATTATGCTGATCATAATATCCAACTTTAAAATTTGTTTTTACTATAAAACAAGAACATGCCCAAAACTTCTTGCTTAAATAAGAATCAGTGCTTAAAATATGAAATTTTTATCTTAAATGTAACATGCAGTGTTCTGCAAAGATATGACCTTGGACCTTTAGTATTTCTTATATATATTCCAAGCTGTTTTTTATCGGTCATGTTTTAGGCATAGACTGAAATGTTTTTGAAATGACCAAAAAAATTAAGTCAGTTCATTCAGAATGTCTGAAAATATTGGCTAATGAACAATGTTATGGTGAGTTTTAATATAACCGTGAGACAAATGATTCAGGTAAAAATGACTGAAATGTCCCAGCAAAAAAACCCAGATTCCAAGTAACTAGTCCCCATGAAGATGAAGGTTTTGAACCCATCAGCAACTTTTTAAAAACAGAAAATTGATTTCACATAGCACTACACATCCTCAGTTGTACAACCTTATTCAAATAGAAGATTCTATTAAACTTTCTAAGGAATCAGCCAACTGGGCTCTGCTTTGTTCTTTTTGCGATGATTCAAACTTGCGGATACTAGTATTCAAGAAACTGGTCTTCACAAAGGTGACAAACATGCATATATTTTCAGCAAATTTTTAAAAATAGGAAATCAATTTCATGTTGCACAATGCATCTTCAGCCCTAAAATTTTATTTGATTAAGATTTCTTTTGGAGTTCCACATGAAAGATAACACATGCCTTGGAAAAATCACAGCAAAATCATCATGTGCAAGAAAGTGTTACAGAAAATCTTACATGAACAGAAACACTAATTTCCACTAGGGTACAAGGCCTAAACATTTAAGTCATTGTCATAGCTAAAGACAAAATTGCAAACTTTCTACAAATTTCCCTTTNCAAGAGAAAATATAGGGTGGGTAAAAAGGTACAGCTGAAAAAAAATANTTTCTGCAAAATAGAAATTATGGCCCCAAGAAAGGCCATCACTCTGTGCTGGACCATGTAGTGTGCACAGTTTTTCATGCACTGTGCTGGACCNATTAGACACAACTTTNCTTTTTCAATATTGATATCACTTTTTCAAATGTAGAACAAATAAAATCAAAGCTTGAGCTTGCAAGAAGTCAACCAAGCAAAACANCACTTTAGGGAAGATGGACAAAACTTACAGAAAATGAGCATTTCGAAAGCAATATCAACTTTACATTAAGTAAAACAAAAGGCGAGCAACTAGAAAACAGTAATACTGGTAAGCAGGCTGGGTATGATCCATGGGATCTTTGAAATCATACTCACTAAAATGCTAACAGCATTTACTTTGACCATTGCCAAAGATATGTGCTGGACTGCTGGTACAACCAATGTTATTGTCTGAGATTACATGTCATATCAATGCATTTCTTTGATCAATTTTGATACTCCTACCTAACGTAACAATCTTTTTGTAGTCCATCGCCATGTGCTTGTTAGTAAATAACCCAGTGGGTCTTTACTGAGGAGCATGCCTCCCTAAGGGGTTATCAACAAACTTCTAAGGGGGTGCAAGCCTTCACCCGCTCTATAACATGGGAAGTTTGACTAATAAGTATGTCTGTTTTTAAAAATTTTTTTAAGTTGGGATGCTTGAAATAAAGGACAATTACATAAGGGAGACGTAGTAGAAAAAAGGTTAAGAGCCACTGATATAGCCTATCACCTTTTTCGCATCAAGCGATGATCATAACTGATTTGTGATAGGGACATGTGTCCCACTAAAAATACTCACCTTACACATGTTTTTTAGTTACTTTGGATTTCAGCCAGATTTTTAGTTACAATTTCAAATTTAGGATTTTAGGCCGAGCAATGTAGGGGGGTCAAAATGCAAATATCATGAAAAGTATTGGTTTTAGCTATGAGAAAGTTCAACCTAGAAAACATGGGGATAGTCACCAATATCATTACGATAGGAATAGCAGATCTAGAAATACTCATTTTTGTGTTGCTCATCAATGTGAATGCCGTCTTGTGGCAAAAATGCAAAAACAATGAAATCAAAAAACGCAAAAAACGCGTCTGGGTGGTTTTGGCGATTTTCACAAAAAAACAGCAGTTTTGGTTGCCTTACCAACGCCCTAGCTCCTCCGCCGATTGCGCTAGAGAGCTGTTCAACGGCTCAAACGGATCGGCCAGTC
>JGI24021J15306_10001730_pt1 | contig 22140 bp, 6 predicted proteins | sample Ectturendosymbi1_FD_15306 | JGI IMG/M metagenome (IMG submission 15306) | reverse complement strand
AGTAATACCAAGTTTTAGATAAGATTTGTTTCAAGCTTTGGAGCGGGTAAGAATGGCCTCCGCGCCTTCGATTTGCTTATGGTTTGGTAAGCGGAGGTGCCGATCGCACTGGATATCTGTCCTCATCAATTTTGTATGATCGAAAAGGCCAGCCTGGCATCATAATCAACGTCTCGGCGAAGTTTTCGATCGACACACGGCGCGGAGCGGCCAAAACTACCATTGAGAATGATAGCCTCTCACAAATATCGAACCCGTCGAAGCGTACTGGCAGTGATTGCCAAACGAAACCTTCCCCAGGGGCGGAGCTGTCAAGTCAAACAAGCCAAAATCTATTTTTAGCCTGTCTGTCACGCAACGCGCTATTATTTGCGGTATGGCCCCAACACCAACACAAAAGCTGTGGTTTGTTCGTTTATTTCAGAGGTGTCGACAACCTGATGGCGACTATAACCTATCAACCAGCAGTCAGACAGCGCTCAGGGAGTTGCACAAAAGCTCGTTGCAGTGGTTCACAAACAACTGCACGAATAATTGACGTTTTCGTCGTTTGACTGCGATGTTCACTGTGAAAAGTGCGCAAAACCACTAGCGCAACGCTACTCAACCACGCCTATTATACTGTTAGCCAGTGATGAGTTTTTCAAGCTAAGACGTCTTCACTTCCATTAAAGCAGTGGTTTACCTTTTTTATGCAGCGATCCATTTTGCAACCCAGTTTAACCTAACGACCCCCTAACGAAAATTTCCAGTCAGGCATATGAAATGCAGTTGTGTTTGCACAATAGAAAATCACAATGATTAAAAAATAACGTACGATATCACTATTTGAACAAAGACTCATTTACCAAATTCATGCACATGGCAGTATCAGTGAGAGAGACTCGTGCCGTATACAAATCCCTCCACAGCACAGCTCATTGAAAACTAGAATTACTTCCACGTTAACTACCATATTCAGATATTTAATTTACAAACACAGCACATTCTTACGTCACAAATTTATCCGTGCGTTGTCAAACGCAACAGTACTGTAATGGTCATAATCACACTTAACGCAATTTTGAATGAAACAGTAGACTATTAGTTTTGCCAGGTGATCCTATTATTTTGCCTACGACAAAAAGTGGTTCCATATACGAAATAAAAAATATTGAAATAATTATCAATATTTTTATCAGAAGCTCTCGCGACCCCTAGAAAAAAAGCAAACGACCCCACGGGGGTCCTGCCCCCAGGTTGAAAACAACTGATTCAAAGAGATGACCTACAACAGATGTCGACTTACTGCTTTACTACATTCTCATCAACACGCCATCATTAGATCAAGGATTTAACATATGCTCACGCGTCTCACACTGGCGCAAGTCATTACCATGGTCATGCGCAAGCACCGACAAAATTTTTACAAATCCCGCCATGAAAAACAAGGTACGTCATTGCTTACATCACCAAGTTAACACACCTGGTTTGGAAAAGGAGGTTTGTCACGATTGGCGAGATAGGACACAAGGAGATGGACCACCGACAGTAGCACACAGATGATGGAGACTACGAACACTGGTAGAGGCATCATTGTATAAATGACGTAGACGAAGAATAATGTTAACCACACGACGTAACTTGAGCTGCAGAAAAGCAATACACGGAAGCTATTAGCGACTACGAACAGGCCACAGTGCTAAAAACGTCTTGTGGTTCTTGCGACAAGGCTCCGCCGAGCAAACGCATCTCGACGTTGATTTCGAAGAAAGGCAGACGTTGAATGGCAATCGACCCTGCGAGGTTTTCGAAACGGAAATGCAATGTGATGCCATCAGCTATTGCAGGTTCTGTAAAGCTTTTTTTGTCACTAACTCACCGCATACATGCCTGACATATACTGACGCTTCACTTGCCCCAATCAACAAAAAAAACAAGCTCATCTGCGGGAGTGTGGACGACTTCTTTCAGTTTCAACGGTTTGGCACGAGCGTATTAATTGTCCTGACCTGATGAGACTGCCTTTCCAATGTTAAATAACGAAGACACCTCACCTTTATCATCATGTGTTGTTACTGTTTTATTCTTGCTTTTTCATGATGTTTTGTTGCCCCATCATGAGATTTCTATAGTATCAGTAGTGTAACGTGTTTTTGAGAAACAAAACAGGCAAATTGGCGCTATATGCAACGGATTTGAACTGCACGCCATTTGCCAGAAAGCCTGACGTTACCGATGATGTTATTTCTATACAAAGGGCACCATGACAGCAACAATGTAGCCCCGATGCAAATTCTGGGAAAAGGAAGCTGACAATCAGAAACCTCTTAATTATAGACACACCAATCTCAAAATAAGTAAGGTCCAATGGAACGGGAAGTTATTATAGATGCTGTATAACAACCACTGCCATTTTTGCACATGGTCTGCGATGTCACTGTAGCTTTACCGCTTTCGACGCATTAGGAACCCTGAAGAGTAACGGTGGTCTTTGTGTGATTTCGAGGACCTCAAAGCAAAATATTTCATTTGGCATTAAACAAACTGAGGCTTGCTGATGACTGTAGAAAATAAAATTCTGACAAGGTTTCCAGGACATTTGCCTGAGTTACAGATCGCCACATTACTGCTGCAGCAGCTCATTATCACTTGACACAGGCAATCGAGTTCAATCGTTTGCTGTTGGGGTTAGTTAGAACTCGCGATTTGGGGTTTGATAGAAAGCAGAGAAACAAGCACTCCATTCTTAAAGCCGGTTAACATCATTTACTTCTTTCTTTCTATGCTAATTTTATTTAACTATCTCATTTTGTCATAAAAATCTCACCTGGTTTTAGAAACACAGTCTACCAAGTTGAAAAATGAGCAGCTGTAAGGGAAACACAGATCGAGAAAAAATGAACTACCACAGGAAATTATTTACTTGCCGTTGCAAATCGTATTTTGTTCTATTCATTTTGGAGGTTTTTACATAAGAAAACTTAACACCGGATGCGTTAAACAAACTTCAAAAAATAACTTCAATTCAGACATGTAAAAATAAATTCTTATGTGAAAAACTCGTGACAACAATTTCTTTCGAAAAATCACAGTTCGCTTTCTTAAATGCTGTTGCTGCGTCTGAGGCAGCAAACTTCACATTACATTGTCCAGGCGCCAGTGATTTCATTCATTTCTTTCAAGTCGAAGTCACCGTTTCGGGGTCGAAGCACAGGGCAGCTGTAGATCTGTATGTAACAGTTTGTGCGTTTGAAGGTCTGAGCCGCATACGCAGGTTGGTGAGTCCCTACGGTGTAAGCAACCAGTGATTACCTTTATGTTGTGGTTTGGGGCGACATCGGTCTTGGTGTCGTGAGAACTGTGGCACCAAACAGGTGCTGCACATTCTGCAGCGCTGTGCGCTTGTGAGGAATGCTGGCACCCCATGACGATCCAGCTAAGCACCTCAAACGGTTGTTTTAGCATGGTGCTTATATGTGAGCTGTCCGTCTAGCTTCTAACGACCAATAGTCTACTATGCCCGGCAAAGTAACTCCGTGAGTGAATATAAGGAAAGTCCGCTTTACCACGAACGGTTAAACCCCAATTACTGGCTTTTAACGGGGGAGGATTTTACTTCTAATATCAGAAGTCAATCACAGCTATGTTTCGATTACAACATACGCTCCTAAAAGAACCGAGCTGCAAGTACCGTTCCAAGACGCGAGTTGCAAAATACCAGACAACACGCCACTAGAGGGTGCGCCCACTCACCTAAACGGCTCGACGATAATCACAGTGACCAAATCGATGATAATGATCACGCATACAATGCTGTACGATACAATTGACAAGGTATGTTGGGACAAAAGATTCAACAGGAAAGTAGCCTGAAAAAAATTTAAACGATTAGGATGAACTTCTCTGCGGTGCCAGCTCATAAGTAGTTTAATTGACACCCCCGCAAATCTTGTGGCAGTACATAAACTAACACATACAAAAATTAATTGCATTCATGCTGGACAAAATTTCCATATTTCCACATCATTGCTAATTAGGAAGTTCTTACGAAGGGTCAAAGTTTAAAGAGTACGTGAGTCGGCTATTCGGTTTTAACGCAACAAGAACGCCGTACGAAGGTGAAGGGTCCGGAAGGAGGAGATATTTGGGCGCTTACTGAGTGTTACCGTTGTTTCTCACTTTTATGCACAACGTGCCTGCTAAGTCATGCTGCTAAAAGTGATGAGGAATTTAACCGCTGGTAGCATGCTTCAAGATTTCACCAACCTGGAAACAAATGCAGAGTACCAGGAGGACGAGAACTATAACGCCGTATACAATTTCTCTTCCTTCGATTCCTGTGCCGTATTGAAAACCTATGAAAAAAAAACTTGATCAAGCAATAGCAGGAAAACATTGAAAACAGAAACTTGCATCTGCGCTGCAGGATCTACATTAAACTCCCAGCATCATTAACCAAACCTAAAGATTTGTCGTTACGTGCATCACTTTCTGATTTTTTTGTATTTTGATGCATCTGGAGAAAATTTCGCGACGAAAACTACGAACGAGCCTCATGGAACAAAAGTCATGTGGGCATGCGTGTTTTGGCAACGATATTCGCAAGGCTATAAAAATAGTTATAATCTTACATCAATTTTAGCAGCAACGATTTATCTTCTCGCTATAAAGTAAAGTGGGCTACAAAAGGACAAGGTGATTCCACATGCACGCAGATTCGACCAAGCTGAAACTGGGCAATGCCAACCGCAAAGTAGCTTTTTCAAGTACGCAACAAAGCACTCAAGTTTCGTCAACAGGATAACAACAGAGAGACGTGTAAGTACAAGTGCTGTTTTCTCGTTGTGTTCACACCTTTTTTCTTTTCTTACAGGTGTTTGCCTAGAACAAAGCACAAACGCAAAAAAGCAACCCAAGCACTTTTATGATGACAACGATTTTTTAATATCACTAATCCACCTTTGTGCAGGGTTTAACCCCTGCTGAGGGTTACCAGCAGAACATTACTGTGCAGTAGCAACGCATAGCCACTTTTACCAAATTACTACTCGCCTATTTTTTCTTGCTACTCTCTCTTGTCAGGCGTTTTGAAGTTTATAGCAATGCCGTTCACGAAAGCCTAATGAAATCCACTTACACTTACAGATGCAACCGAATAGAAAGGAGCGCAGGTCGGACAAACCCTAGTAAGTTTGTAGATGACCGTTGGTATTGTAACGGCTTTTCTTTAGTCATCTAAAAACTTCGTAAATCAGTCGCATGCAAAAGTTTTGTTCAGTGATCAGGAACTAAAAAACAAAAAATACTAACGTCAACAACTTAGTTCCTTCACCTGCTGCGCTTTCCACGACAAGCGGTTGTGACACACGCGAAAAGCAATCGACTTGACTTACCGAGCAAAATTACGCAAAGGGCAATTAGAAGCCAGAGCAATATACTGAGCATGTTGATATTTGATCTGAAGAAATAACGCTGGTAGAGACGTTCGAAGCTGGTAGATGGAAACTGAACGCCGGCAACGAACTTGCGGAACAACGAGGAACAGGTGAACCTACGAAAAGATGCAGTATGCATGTTTGGCATACCTTCTAGGACCCAGTACCCTATACAGCGGAAGTTCAGTCGGTTTCAGTTCAGAGAAACTGCCATCTTTGCGGGTCATCTGACGTAAACAGGAAAAGATCTGACACGCAAAACATCAATAAAAATGTGTTTAGTGGTAACGTTATCATAGCTGGCAGAATACATCCTCCTGGGAACTGCAACATTTTTATCGGGAGGGTTGCAGTGGCCAACCTAGGAGAGGCAAAAAAACAAGGAAAGTAGGGAAATAAAACACAAGTAAAACGAAAAAAATTTCGTTTCAATGTAGCAAAATTTCACTATTACACTTAGTTTCGCATTTTGCGATGGAGGTTATCACCCGTTAGATTAACAAAATTTCAGACCCAAGCACTGTGAACTAATTTATAACACCCCTATACAAGCTGCTAATCGAATGAAACACGAGCCTCAGATATTAGCACTTGCATTAACTTTTTTGATGTAATTTACATTCGTTTGCGTTACATCACCTTTACCACCTAGTCTCTTCACTAATGCGCGTAACTTCATCAAGGAAACTGTATGAAAAGACAAGGAAATGTAACAAAAAGCATCTTACTTGATTGTTACATAACCTTTTTCTGCAGTTATGCGTTGCAGTCTGCTTAGCCAAGGAAACTGACTTGTCACGTTCGCATCACTGGTTAACTGGCCATCACAGGCGTTCGGCGGTGGAATTAGCTCATAGAGGCGCTAATTTTACCAAATGTAATAGGTCAAGCAAGGTGATCTACGTCAAGAGCCTCCGATTACCAGTACCACTAACGCTGACCGCTTTCGAAGGCAAGTGAGGATGTCCTAATACCCCATAACAGGGTTGGGCCATTAATTCGGTCCAGGGACCACTTTGAGAAGGTCACGTTTAGCGAAGGGCCGTACCTTATATTTAGATCGTAACATAAATAAACAATACAAAAACAATCATGGTACACAGAAAAGGTGTATTATAATCGCTCTTGTACAAATACTGTTTATCCAGCGCAAGCAATTCAACGAAACAAGTCTCCGCTCAAGTTCAGTAGGAGGAGATTTCAGATTATTCGAGAATGCTTACGCGAGCCAAATGTGGCCCGCGGCCGTTAATTCTCACTCCTGTTCTCTAACGTACAAACTAAAAAATAGTTCCACATTTCAACATAGCAAAGTTAAAAGTCAATTAACCAGCGAGTGAAGTTTTTTTCTCCATTCAAGTGCGCTTGATAAAAAAAAATAATAATAATAATTTCACTCCCCCGACAAACATTACCTCGGTCTCCTAGCACATCTAGTCGGTATAAGCCATCCAGAAAGACTAACAGGAAACGTCAAGAATTTTTCGTTCATTTTTTACAAAAAGCTCGAAATTCGGTCAATATCGTGTCTAGCTCAAAATAAATTTTTCATGACACAACTACTGTAATAAGTCGCTGGTCCATTAATGTTGGCATCGGCAAAAGTATTGATGTTTCTACGATGCGATAATACTCTTTGTCTCTTAAAACTTTGTCTCAGACTATTGTGGAGGCGTAAGGAGATTTGGAGAAATTACTGCAAATATATGTAGGCGCTTGCAGGGTTATTTTAAGAAACGGCGTTTTTCTTACAAGAGGAAGCAAACGAGGTCTTCATCCTCGTGATAAAGATTGATTCCCTTAACAATCAACAAGGTAGTTTCAGAAAGCATTTTCCTACAGACAGTTCAACCGGTTAACAGATTTCAATTTCGTCGCATAACTTGTTCGATTTTATGAAAGCATATGAACTAAGACGGTTGACATTGATTTGATTAACATTTCCCGATCCTCAGTTATTCAAAAACAAGAGTATTCAAGTCATCTGAGCAGCAGTGCATGTCAACAATCAACGTTTTGGGATGTACGGGTAGTTTTTCAACATTTCGTTGATGTTTTTTCCTGTTGGACAAATTTCCTGTAAACTCTCTTTTTAGCAAAATGATAACACTACAGTATATATGAAAACACGCTTATCACATCAGCACTGAAAACTTATTCCTGACCACAACTGGTGCTTGCATTTTTATGCTGCTTTAGATCCCGCGAGTTCTTTTGTATCTATATATATTCTGTGCATGGTGTACAAGTAACTGCCTTTCGCTGGAAAAGATAAAAAGCATGCTTTCAGCGTTTTGTTGTTTCTGAATAGGAGCAATAGCCCACACAAGGGCAGCTATAATGACCACCACATGTAGTTGATTGAAGCTGATAATGTGAGTAGTAAGCAACTTACATGGTGTACAGCTTTCTGGCTCGTGAGCACCGTGATTGAGTACTGAGCTCTCTATCCCCAGAAGTCAGTGAACTTGAGTAGTTCGAGAATCTTGGGATAAGCATATGCAGCTCATGGCATGTGAGTGGCAGTTGACTGCATTTGTTCTATAGCAACTAGTGTTGATTTCAACGAACAGTTGCAACTTGCTTCACTTGGCATTTTGTTTTATCTGCCACGCAGGGGAACAGCGAGACTAAATGCGTTGTATTCTACCATCAGTCAGTGCCATTGTAGGGCTAAGCAGCGGCTGAGGCGATTCGTATTTTTAAATGCTATCACCAAATCATGTTTTTGCTTTATCTAGTGATGTGCTGGCAGGACACTAACGCTTTGCTCCATTCTTTCCAATACGTTCACCCCTTCAATCTACTTTGACCCACCTTTTACAAAAATCCAACTGTCTCTGATGGAAGTTTAAAAAGGAAAAGCAACATAGATAGTAACACAGGCGGAGTTTACATAACAACTTCAGCAAAGCTGAAATACAATGGGAAGAAGTGCAATCGAAAAGGCGAGCCAACAAAAGGACCAACACTTCTGCAGAAAGCGCGAAAACGATCGTTGAAGCATCTCGTTGCTTTTTTGTCTTTTTCATTTTGCTTGTCAACCATGCGCAGCTCTTCAACAACGTTTCAACACAACTGTGCTGTTCCACGCAGAACGCAGAGCTGTGGCGATCAAACACTGTTTTCAAAGCTATGCATGCGCTCCTGTTTGAACGCTGTGTGCTCCTATTAGTTTTTGTTTTTAAATCAAAAACCAGTAAATCACAGAAAAACATGGGTTCTACACATTGGCAAAACAGCAAGAAGGCGAAACCGCATGGTTTTCGATGGCACCGTAAACCTAAATTGCAACTTTCAATTTCGCTGGTGAAACAACGTTGCTTACCACAGACAACATTTCTGAAGTTTCCGGTCACCGGTTTGCGTTGATTCGACGTCGGGGGCGGTTTCCGTGGGTTTAGGGTTTGAACCGATGGGTGAAAACGAAGAAGGGACATTTGGATCTGGATCAGGATCGCCGAGCTGCCTTATCGAGAAATTGCCTTTGCGACTTTGATTGTGAGGCGAGTTGGCGGTGGACGAGATATCTACGGTTGCTTTCAAGGGCGAGGTGGCCGTGCGATGCTGGATGCCGTTCTTGTCGTTGTTGTTAGCGACAGAGTTGAACCTCGACAAAGGAATTGCTAAAGGAAGAAAATTAATATAAGTATCACTTCACAAGGTACACTTTCCATTTCTGTTTTAAACTCTTTAGAAAACGAACTCGCCTGCGTATTCACACTGGACAGGGACGAACGCAAACCATACCGTGCTTCCCCGATAATAAGACAGGGAATATATTAATTTTCACTCCGAAATTTACACAAGGGCTTATTTTCGGGGGATGTCTTATTTTGATATATCAAAAAATGAAGTTACAAAGTAAAAATTGAGAGATTTCTAAATAAACAGAAATTACGAAAAACTATCTACATTTACTTATCATTAACATGTTTTTTATTCAGAAAATCGTTAACAATTTATTCAATAACAATCACATCATCATCCTCTGGAATGTCTTGCAGGTCATCGGTTTCCAAAAAACTCAATTTCCCACCAGTCAACCAGGGCTTATTTTTAGGGTAGGGCTTATATTAAAACCATCCTCAAAATCACGCTAGGTCTTACTATCGGGCAAACACGTTAGCATTGTGAATGCAAATGAGAACCGAAAAGGTGAGAGAGTGCACGTCGCATCACGTTAGGCAAAATGCAACCTCTGCAGACGTTAGTAAATGGTTAGTTCGACAGCCGCCGCAAACGGGAGCCATTTAGAAAATGTCTGTACTTCAATATCAGCAGTGAAAAAAATGCGAACAGTTTATATAGTCTATCGCGGCAAATTAATTAATAGCTCATATCCTAATAAGAGTTTAACTGGATTCGAAAGTGTGTAACGGTTGCCTCTAACTTACAAACAATGTAAGAAATTTTTAGGCCTTCAAGATCCGTATGAGGTCATATTAACGCACCCAAAAAGTTGGAACGGTACCTGACATGCCAAATGAAGCTATTACAAAGATAATCTGCAGAGCAGGGTGTTCAATTAAATGTTTCGGCGACAAAGGGTGCAAACAACTAACAACCGTGGCTGACGGGCTGAGTGTGAAATTAAGCAAGAGTCTGTTACATCTTGCAAGATCCGATACGGACTCACGCGAAATCTACATTGTTAACAACTTATTCGGTAAGTTTTACGCACGGATTGCCATCTTCTTTGAAAGACCCCAAATCCCAACTCAATAAAAAGCAACAAAATCAGTCATATTTGTTTAAATCACAATATTTACATTAAAAAGCTTTCATCAATAATACAAAAATCAACACCAAGCGCGTTGCAATCAACCGTGTTTCCTTGAAACTTACAATTGGACGGCGACGAGTTAGTGAAAATCTTTGGACGAAATCTTCGGATAAAGCGATCTTTAGCACTCATGACTGATGTACTGTTTCCTGTAAAAACAAACAAGATAACACTTGTCTCAGCTTGCTAAGAAAGACAGAGACAAAGAAAAACGCTTTTCAGTTCCACTTCAGCTGATTAAAGGCAAGCCCGCCTGAGCTTGAACGGCAGATTTCCAAACGTACTGCCGTAACGAAAAATCGCCAACGCACTATTTTTTATCAAATACCGAAATCCTCACACCAGCTGAGTCGCACAGCAAACACCTGATAATTCTTAAGAAGTCTGCAAGCTAGACACCGTCCGTAACATCAATTAGCTTCGGACAAATATAAAACGTTGTCCAATCTAAAATTAACTGAAAAGGACGCGTCACTTGTACCTGCAATTAAGTATACGAAGGGTTAACAGCGTTATAAGAGCACCGCAAGTCACATCCTGCACTTCAGTTCTGCATGAAACCTTTTTCGTTCTTCTTTGTTACTCACGATCACGGAACCGCATGATTTGCAGTGGTAATTACCAGAAACATTTAAAGCTACTAACGAAAGTCACCAAAAATTTAAACACACACGGAAATGCTAAAATGTCAGTGTTCTGCTGGCGGTATAGTCAAACAACATGTGACTAATACCGCATGGTAAATGCAACCGGAACGGGACTACTGGGCGCTGAACTGTTTTAGCGCAAGCGCTTAGATGTTTGATTACTATTACGCACACGTCATTGCCTCTAAAGCTGTGTGTTTTCCATCTTGCTCTGCTGTTTTTCAAGAAGGCAACTGTTTTTTTTAAAAAGGTAACAAACATGCGTTTGTCTTGAGATGAAATATTTTAGGACTTTAACGAAGTGCTTTTCTTAACATCAAAAAATCTTCCTCTCATTTTGGCGTATAGCCAATAACATAAATGGCTGAGAATGTTCTTAGCAAGAAGGATAAACCATAGTTTTCCCACGTTGGGTATCTATACGTTTTTTGATAAACGCAGCAAAAGTGACCCATTGCTACTGTTTTGGAGATGCGAATTGAAAAACGTATGTAAATCGGAAACATCGAAAAATATTTTGACTAGCGGGCACCACTTGAATATTTGCGAGGTCTAGCTTACAATTACGATATCACTTAATGTTTTATCACTGTTTTTATCCATTTTCATTACACACACTTGTAAGTCTGTGTACTGGCGCCAAAGCAGCCTAGCGCCAAAACAGCTCAGCGCAAAATAATATTTGCCAAAACGGCGGCGTCAAGGACCCGACCCTAAGTGCAATAGGTGGATGACCAGTCGCGAGCGGCATTTGTCTGTTGGAAGTATCAGGTGGTCGGGCGAAAGCAAACGAAAAACACAACCTTAAGCTGCACGTCTGTTTTCACTGAATGTGGCTAATCTTTCTATTTGTACTGCACAAACTTACACACGACTTGAGGTAAAAGCCTGAAAGCAACCGCATGAACTACAAGTAATTATCTACTGTACAACTTTTAGAAACAAGACGACGCACTTAACCTTTGCACCGATACTTCAGGAAATTCTTAAAGAGATTAAAATCACCTATCAGGTGTAAAAACGCTTCCACAGAAGCAACTTCGATTTTAAAGAGCATTCATCACCTTCCCGTGCGCCTTTACGCATTAAGCACAATTCAGATTCCCCGAAAGGTCGGCGCGAAGCAAGCAGATTCTTATAAGTAATGACGTAAACTATGATTAATTTTTAGTAGAGGCGATACCTGCGCCCTTACGTCGTCTACTTCCGACTCGGCTCAACTAATTACGCATCTTACCTGTAGAACTGATCGGTGACACCGCACTTTGTAGTAACCGTCTGCAACCTACCCCAAACTTGTTGTGGCCTGCCCTCATGCTGCATCCTACAACGCCTTTATCACACGTCACGATTCATAAGCAAACTAGTGTTGCCACGCGACAATTTTTTCCAACAGAATTAGCTATTCCGCAAGACTCGAAACCTGGAGAATCAAATTTTTAAGTCTATGGACTGGGCCAAAGTTTTCAATTCGGGGAAAAAGAGATATTCTGAAGTTCTCGCAACTCTTGGAAACGTAGCAACGCGCAAATTTCGTATAAAAGTTGCCGAACAGTATCAAACAGGACCGCCCTGAATCGCCCGAAGCATGAGCTACAGCATAGCTTCTTGCACCACTTTCCGGCAGTGAAAATGAAAAAAAGTTAAGCTCAATGCACGAACTCAACAATTTCGAATGCACTTGTAGCGGCAAGCCATGGTTTTCCTTTCGTGCTATTCCTGCTTATATAATTCTACTACATTATCGACATCAGTTTCATTTTGATATAGAATCTCCTCCGACTGCCCACTTGCGATACTGCAAAACAGCAGTCCCCAACAGCCGGGCCGCAGATCAACTGGAATAGGGGCCGCGAAATTCCAAAATGTATACTGGTGGTGACACCACTCGCTTTCTGGGCATGTGAATGGTCGATCCATCCCATGGAAGCACTGTTGTGAGAGTACTCCCGGGGCCGCGGTAAAGTTGTCAAGCGTCGACCGGTCACAAGAAGGTTGGGGACCACAGCTGTAAACCATGCTAACCAAGCAAATGCTCTGTGGGGTAGAAATGGTCTTTTCCGGGTAGAGCCCCCAGCTTGACTAATTCCATGCGCGTTTTGGATTTACGCGCATGATGAAGTTGATAAAGATACCATATCGTGATATTCCATTTCTCACATCGTTTCGCATTTGATTTCTCGCTCTACAGCGGAAAAAAACGAAAATACTCGTTTCATTCAGGCCTCATTGTCGCAGAAGTTCGATGAGCTATAGTATGTTCTGGGACCTTGTTACGTCTGCGTCACTTACGCTTCAGCGCATTGGCGAATGGTTGCGAAGCTATACCACGTCTAAAATCATCTCACTGAGTGCAAACTTACTTTCGTAGATGATTAAACATCAATTTCTCAAACATACCCTATTAGCCTTTCTGGTTCCGTCTGTTCCAAATATCAATTTTACTACAGACAGAACATTTTGTTTCGTTATCAAATGATCTACGTATAGCAATCGTTACTTGCGCATCTCAACGCATACTGCAGAAAAGGTTATTCACAACGATGTTTTACGACATTTTTAAGGTTAACCATGAACTCTGCCGCAGAAGCTGCATTAATCTTAGAACAACATCACTGTGATTGGAAAAAAACTTCCAGGCCTAATGCATCTGACCGAACTTACCCAATTAAAAATTTCTGTAACGTTCCAGGCTTGTGTATTTTGCGAAGGTAATGAATGATGGTGTGCTGGTCACTTAACACTACTAAATTCTCTTATAGCATTCCTGGTCGACTGTAACTTGTTTTCTTCGCACGCTTTCCAAACTGTTTTTGGTGAACATGTTCAGCTCCCGCACGCGGAAATGCAACACGTTCAGTGCCTTGAATTATAACGTTCCAACTGCGGCGCACCCAGGCAAAGAAACAAAAAGAAAAGGATCAACTGCATCCTTTGTTCGGGCGTGTGGCTGGGACAAAAGTTGGACACCTTGCTTTCTTAGACGTCTTCCGTGCAGTACCTGAATTATTTCACTGATTAATTGTGCATTACTGGTGCTATAAAAAATTATACTAAACAACACATAGCTACATAAATCACATTCTGGCGCGCGTTTCGCGAAAACCTCCTTCCTTGACACACTTTTATACCTCACCTGTTTTTACTTAAAATGCGAGTTCTACAGCTTGCACTTGCCAACCAAAGGGCCGAGGAGAAAAAATAGGAAACGTATAGCTCTGATATATTAATGGCGCTTTCCCACGGACGCCCGTACCATCAAGAGAAAAACTATTGAGTTGCATTTGAAGATTTGAACAGTCCGGAAATGTGCCTGGTGGTGCTCATGCTCACACTGTCCACTCCTACTGAAAGCACTGTTTTGCCAACAGCTAACGGCGTTAAATAAGTGCCATATCTGAAGTACGTTTGTTTATCTCTCCATTAAAAACAACAGTTCGTTGTAACTTGCATGATTTCACTAATTGAGGCCGAGGTTAGCAGCGTCTCACCCTTAAGTTTTGTGCAATACAGAAATAGTATTCATAAAGCAGCGAAAAGGATTATGGGAAAATTGGAACTTAGCTTAAAGGAGTTGCTTGATCAAACGCGAGTCACCAGCGGTTGCGTTTATTTAAGAGACGTTCAATTTTTCCAAACGTAAGAAACGTCAAACGAACGATATTGCCACATAGGATCACGCTAACCGGTCGGAATCTTCAGAAATGCACATTACCTTTTGGAACTCTTCGATCTGATTTTGAAGAACCTTGAATCTCCGAGTTCGGAGCGGCCCCCTGTGGACCTCGGTGCTCGTGAATCAAACCTGTGTAGACAACAACGCACGGACAGTAAGTCACATGGCTAGGCAAATTGCTCTGTCCAGAAAAACGGAGCGCACAAAACGAAAATGAGCATTGCAAAAAGTGGTTCACCGCGAGCACGCCAAACGCACGCACGCTACAGGTTATGGTTTTTGGTTGGGACGAGGGATCGGTCGAAATGCCAAGACATCGCAGATTCCTATTACATGATGTCCTTAGAGAACAGTCCACAAATCTTCGAATACAACTGTTTATTTATAGGTAAACCAGTTTCTGCATACAATATATTGGAGCATCAGACTTGCCCAACGTATCTTAGTCAACCATGAAAAACACGCAGAGGCTAATTTCGCCAGCAAATCATACACTGTAGTGCAGGCAAGTTCTCGGATAATGTTTCAGTGTCGTCATGTTCCATCAAAAATATATTTGGCTGCGTATAATTTTTTGACTGGTTGAGTTCAGAAGTGCAGAGAGAATGGGACAGTGCAAATTCCCAATTATGAAAGTTAAGGCAGCAAATACAACAAAAGACAGCAAATTCCCCAAAAGGAATGCTTGTCGAGTAACTGACATTTTGCGCGACGTATGCAACTTTACCCATCCCATTTGTAGCATATTTTGGAAACAGCATGACTTTCCTGCAAAGCGACCAAGATAACTGTAACTGTGTGGAATGATCGGACACAGACTGAGTTAAGTCAGCAAAGGATTTAATACATGCGGGCAACGTGTACTACAGTGGCGTGTACTAGTTAAGGAGACCACGTTTTTCTTGACGCGGGGGCTAACCAGACCATTGTCTAAAGGCAAACTAAGCGAATTTCATTGACACATGCAGTTTTTCACATTGCAGCTTCTCGATAACTTGCGATAAATCACGTTCGACAAAATGATCGTAGCTTCTGACATCGACAAAACGACGTACAGCACAACAGTCTACGATTTTAATGTTGATAACTACCAAACGTCAACACAGATGTGCCGAACAGTGCAAAAAAGCACCGTCGCATGACGGCGACATTAAGGTTTTCCAACTTCTAAACTTGCTGGTAACAGTAATAAAGCTCTAGCGACACAAAAAAGTTTAGTGTAGGACCCCAATGCTTAGGGTCAATCCTAGAAAATACATTTCTACAGCTCAGTCCATTTGACATGTAAATGCGATGTAGCAAAATTCAACCAAAACTGCGCCGGCTGCTTTTGTTCTATTGCGTTTCTGGTGTTCCGAGTTGCCGTTGTTTGTTTGTAACCTGTATTTTCTCTAAAATTTTGAGCGAAACACTTTGAAAGAGTATGTCAACCAGACTTTCTGTACAAACCACTGCGTTTTTGCCTATTTCACACAAGCCTCGTGGCATCAAAGGTTATCAGACTGGTATTCGTCCGCCCAACAAAATCATATTTTGTAGTTTTGCATACACTGTTGGCGCTATTTTGCACTTGTACAATTTCCCTTTTTACAGAAGTGTTTTGTGGCTTTTGTGAAATGATTCCGAGTCGAAGCGGTGGTGGTGTCAACTGCTATCTGGGAGTTAAGAGTTTTGATCAAACTGAAAGAAAAGAACCTTTATTCGCCGATATGTTTGACAGAATTCTATACGCGGTGGAGTAAGACAAAAAGACGCCTCGAAAAGAGCAGAGAATTGTAGTAAAAAAGATTTATGACCAGAAAAATACGTCATTACAGTAATGTACGGCTAGAATTCACACAAGCCATGTAAACCAATATTAATGGACATTATGTCCATCAGTGCGTGAAGGGTTCAGCACAGGGGTACCGAAACTTGGGTACATGTATTCCCAGTGGTGCGTTTGGACTTTAAGGGGTACCTACCTTAGGTCTGAGATAAAATTCTTAGTTAAATAACTAAATTTGGATGTGGTCCTCTTCCATATATTCTCACTAGTTTTCAAGAATTTACCCAAATTGGAATATTTGAATTGCGCTTATTCTGCAATGGTTACGACACATTGCACTGATTAATTAATTGTGCCGGGCGATTTCAATATTTACAAACAAGCAGCAAATTTATGGAAGACAAAACTAAGCCAACGATGTCGTAACAATTAATATTAGAGTGCACATTGTTGGAAAGAAAAATAAAGCTATTTAAAGCACAGATCCGCCATATTGGATGCCCCACATTTTGGAAAGAAAAATAAAGCTATTTAAAACACTGATCCGCCATATTGGATTAAAGATAGTGTGTGAAGTGCAAAACCATGCAAGTAACTGTGTAAAAACCATATTTTCTTAGGAATAGTTAGCTTCTTTACTAACTCTTAGTTAATTCGTATTTTATGCATGACTTTGGATTTAAGTTAAAGTTTAGGTAAGAAAAACAAACAATACATTCAGCTATGCTAGATGCACTAAAATGGGGGGAAGTTTCGTTCGTTCCTTTACGACAGTAGACAATGGGTATGCGCCACGACCGGAATGACACTACTCGCCATACGAAAAGCACTAGGACAGCGTTGTCCACGACTTTTAGCTACTAACTAATGTTGTAATCTGCTTTCGGGTTCAGCTTGCTTAATAATTACTGGCTTAGGGCAAAGAAGAGTAGACTATCCAAATTGTTACGTACAAAAATACGCCTCGTGCTTTATTTAAATTGTGGTTGAACTGTGACATGATAGTTTGCACGCGGCCTGCACCCTGAGAAAGAATATATGTGAATTTCGATTTTGGTGCGCAACTCATGCAGACGGATTGCTGAACCTGCTATGCTGTCCACGTATTGTTGTTATTTCCATCAACATGGCTTTGTGGGTCGGCATTTTCAGCGCTGTTCGGAATTAAATCAAAATTCACATCACAGCTCAAAACTTCTGAACATGATCTTCGCTGTGCTATTCTAAAGTTTCCATTCGCACTAATGAGCTTGCTGCCGTAAAGCAAACTCATCCATTGAATTAGCGTGGTGTACTGGGGTTATAACAGTACATTGTCAGCTTGATTATATTACAACTTATTCTGCTTGGATTACATTTAATTAGTAATGATCATAAACAGATTTCGTATTACGTCGTAATTATCACTTCAAACATAAACTTTTTCAGGGTTTTTCAAACTATATGAGGAAAGTATGTAAGTTGAGTAACAGAGCAAGTTACATTTAGCAGCTAAAACCATGATGCTGTTTTAAGGGATACACGCGAACCCATAAAAAGGCCCAAAGGGTACCGANGAACCNAAAGTCTGGGAAGCACTCGTTTAGCATTTTCCAGCTGAAATACGCGCGGTTTGCTCTAAAGCAATTCCAAACTCAAATCTAATCGGAGAATAAGAAGAACCACTAACTTTGAAGTTGTACATGTTTTCGACAAAACACAATGGTAGCCAATGTTGACAGCACGAGTGACTCCGTAATGGTTCAGTGAGAAAAAGATTCAGCGATCTGGATGTTCATATACAAACGTCATGTGATTTCTTGCTACTGTTCATAAATTATGAATGCTGCGGTTTCACAGCCTCCAAGCAGTTTTTCGGTATTCGACGCGAGACGCACCGCGATTTCGCACGTCTCGCGGTAAGTACCTCAGCAATTTCAGGGGATCTGTTCGCACGCGCGGTTCCGAATCATTCCTCTACCTTGCGTATACTAAGCCCTGTTTTTTTAGGAAAATGGAAAATGTTAGGTACCCAGTTTGGACCTGTAGGGACCCGATTTTCTCTGATTCTAGGGACCCGATTTTCAATTCTACGGACCCGCCGAATCGGGTCCCTAAAACGCCTTTAAAAAAACCCTGCTAAGCCTGAAAATAATCCGAACATTACAACCAGACAAGTCAAGAGAGTGGTCATAAGTTGCTGTAACATTGTTTTGTTCCACATGGTCTTCACTCCAGGCTTACTGTGCAAAAGGAAAAAAATGTAGAGCTTTTTTGAAGAAACAATGACATCTTGTTTGTCAACGGTTTAGTAACTGATTTTTCAAAAGGAGCTGATACCCGAGATTTCAAACGTTTGCTTGACGTCAGAGCGCTTAGCGACAGAGCACTTTCACTGAATTTGCCCGATTCTTGCGAGGGGTCGTTGTGAATTGCGTCAGAGTTCTTGCTTATCATCCGTCTTTTTACGCACGATACATGTAGGTGGGTTCACACATAGGTCAAAGAGTTGAACAATATCTGGCAAATTGATAAGATTTCGTAAAAAATGGATAAGTATTGCACATGCAATAGAAGCTTCTTAGTAAATCCACGGTTGATAAATTCGTCCGTTTATTAAATCTAAATTGCCTTGGGACGGAATAGTTTCATTTGAAATGCATTATAAAATTCACAGTTACTTAATCCAGACTCCGCTTTATAAATCCATTTAATTATATGTGTACTGTGTTTGCAAATGAACAAACTCTTGTTCTGACGTAGATGGGTTGGTACTGAACGTATTATTCTACGTTGCTTTACCTTATTTTGCCAGTTATTTAGCTCGAGATCTTGCAATAGAATCTCTATTTCAATAAGGACTGAGGATGCGCAATTTTACGTGAAATCAATTTCCTGTTGAAAATTTACTGATCGATTCCTTGGTTACTCTATTGTGGAGAGTACATACTTGAATACTGCAGACAGTTTACTACTTCATGACCCGAGAACCGACACAATAAATATTTAAATGCACGCGCTGATTTTGCGTCTATAGCGTATCTTGTTCGTTCTTCTGTTTACCTCAGATGGTATCATGGCAAAAGCAAACAGTCTGTGCCAAGAAGTAAATTCACATTTCAGGAGAAATAGCTTTGAGCAGTGGTTCTTAATGGGTCGCCAGGAACCGGGGGCTCCCAGTGAAAAATCGTTGGATCCCCAGGAGTGCCGAAGTGTTTTCTTTAAAACTTCATGTCACAATAGGGCAAGATATTGGTCCCCAAGCTAATCTATTTAAAAATGGGGTCCCATGGTTGAAAAGGTTAAGGACCATTGTCAGAGAGCTTAGCTGCCTAGAAAGAAATCGACCGATCAGCATTCGCACCGTTATCAGGCAAACTATCATTGGCATTTCGGTCAAGCTGTTGGCTTTTTAAAAATACATGAAATGAGATAGAGAACGTTTTAGCCGGGCCCGAAAATTCTACTTTGCAGGCAGAACGGAAGTGGGGTGCGAGTTCCAACTTCACCCTTTTTTAGAGTTGTACTCAAACCAAGAGTCATGCCACGTGAAGTATGTCATCATCGCGGAGTCGGGTGTGATTTTTTGAGTCGGAGTGGATGTGGATTTGAAAACACTGGCTAAATACCGGATAGAAAACTACAAAATTTGTGAAGAACTCAGCAACTATGACGTAAACGCCTCCCTTGTTTAAAAATGGTGCAATCACAGAAAGTTTTGCCAGTGTGCACGTAACTTCCTTCACTTCGCGCCAACTGTTGGCTTGTAGGCATACTGTTTCGAAATCAACGCAAGCGTTACCAGCAAACTTCACGAACAGCATGGTGCACGTAGAGGCTAGCAATAGGTACTTTTCCACAATGTCTGCGCTTACCGAAGATCGTTATTCTGCGGAAAAAGTGATTTCTAGAGCAAACTCCGCTCATTAAACATTACATCGGATGTTCGCAAGGCAGCTGGCCTATACGAACTATATGCTCGTTCTCGTAAATCGACTAGCGATCGAGTTACTGAAACTTAAAGGTAAGCGACAGTAGGCAATTAAAGAATCAATACGGCAGGGAAGAAGGGAGCGCAAAATTTCCGATTTCAAATGAGCAAAGCTACGAAAGTGCCTCTTTTAATGAAATGGCAATAGGTCTTGGTCAACTTAAACTTTAAAAACCGTTAAAACCGCAGGAATACTTTCTACATTCAGACTATGCAGCTATCGCAGTGTGTACCGTTTAATATTTCGCGCAATACGGTTCAAAATCGCTACTGAAAAGTGCGATGCCAGTATTTCTTTACCTACCTGCTAGCTTCTTGCAAAAAAGTGCACGCATCTGCACTGAGCAAAAGACAAACTCACTGTTGGGCTATGTCTGAAGTTAACACTACAAAATGACCAAATAGCATATTGCCTGCGCGAGTTGCACTGCCGACAGAACAACAGATGATTTGCCTACTAAACAAGCATATTTGCGTCGTCAATCAACCTTTGCGTTACAAGGCGATAAATTACAAAGGGATATCAAACAGAACAGGAATGTAAACATTGTGGCTAACTAGAGCACGACACAAGACACGCAAACGTACGGATGAAGCTACTAAACAAGCATGCAAACGTCGTGTTAAGTTAACCTCTTTGCCAGGTGATACCACAGCCCTCTCCGTTCTCCATCAGGTTCTGCAAATGCAACAGCAGTGCAGCATCTTTGAAAGCGCAACACTTACCGCGTAGAATACACACTACATTTCTTAGCAACAATGCGCAACAGGTTTCCAGCAACTCTGTATAAAAGAACCGGCTTAGCAAAGGCTCAAGTCAGATTTCCGATATATCCAGGAGCAATCAGGCTTCGATGACTAGACGCACCACGAGCTCCTTATGGCTACTGTGCAAGCTTCAGCACCTATTTGACTGGTTACCACTCGCAGACTTTACATTCGCTACTACAGCTGCTGTTCGGTTGATGCTGCGATTCTTGATTTCACGCGCAAGTATCCCGCTTTGACTGGCTTTTCGCAAGCACTTGTCGGCACCACAAGGTGGCCCAAGGTTTGACCGTAACTTTAGTTTCGATCGAAGTAGTTCAGCTGCAGTCCGCCTGGGCGGTTTTCACAAATCAAAAGCCGCTGTGATAATGGACCCGAGGTTGAGTTATTGTAGATAACGCGCGTGGACGCAGTTCAATTGATCCACGTACGTTATACCAAGATGTCGACAACAAAACGGTTGGAAAACTAGGCGTTATAGCTGTCAATGATTTTTACCCTGATACAGAAGTCACAAAGGAAACCAAGAAATTAGCCCGCATTGGCGGTCAGACAATGAAAACCTTTCAACTGATCGAAATCAGCCGATATGGAGACAAAAGAACCATGAATGTAATGAAATAACCGGTAAAATTGACAATTCGCAATAATTCAAACTCAAGACGCCATCAACAGTGTACCAACTCAACGACAAACGTGGAATTTACGACTGCTTACGTTACTGGTGTATCTGTAAAGTTCAGGCTTCATGAGCACTTGAAGCGTACCAGTCCTTATCCCCCTGCTTTTGATGTCATCAACTTATATTACAGCAACTTAATGCAAACCTCTAAGCAGCGTTTCAAACTCATTGAAGTATTTTGTAATAAAGCAAGTGACAATCGCTTTGCTTGGTCCGCCAACATTCAAGCTGTACGCAAAACTTGAAGCTTAACTGCAAGGAATCGTCCACTACGCAACTGAACTAGTCGAAATGACTCTATCAATAGTAGAAAAATCCTTAGGAAAATGCAACCTATTACTTGAAAACTTCTCCATTATGCCACTTCTGCTGGATTGCTCACACTCAGCAAGCAGATCGACTATCTTCATCACACGCGACGCCGCA
>JGI24021J15306_10001728_pt1 | contig 22147 bp, 17 predicted proteins | sample Ectturendosymbi1_FD_15306 | JGI IMG/M metagenome (IMG submission 15306) | reverse complement strand
AGTATCTCTGAACCCTTTAGGCCGGAGGAGCTTGCTGCTGCCCTCAGAAGTCTCCGGGACTGGATTCCATCTTCTCGGAGTTCACCCCGGGTCGGCTCTCAAATCTTGGTTTTGCGACTTTCTCAGTTCCTGCATGCGTCAACTCAAAATTCTAAAGATCTGGAGAAGAGCACTAATAGTTGCGATCCCTAAGCCAGAAAAGTCACTGGGGACCCAAAGAGCTACCTTCCCATATCTCTGCTGTGTGCCCCCTTTAAAATCCTCGAGAGACTCATCTACGCTCGTGTCGACCCAGTCATACGCCCACTGCTCCCTCGGGACTCTGCCCTCTGCGAAAGACATGATGGAATTGGACTACAGGGAGATAGATGGCGGAGCGGCAACGGCGAGGAAACCACACGAGGATGGTAAAGGAGACCTGAATGTGTACGAATTAGCCGCAACGGATGGACACGCGGATTGGACGAAGGCGTACGTGCGTAATGACTCAGCCTGACGAATGTACGAGTTGCGAGAGTGTGCTTATGAGGAAGTGTGTATCCCTGTTAGCAAGGGGTTGTGGAAACACGGAAAAACATTGCCCGTATAGCGAATGAGATCGTCGAGAATACAATAAACAGCTCAAAAAATAAAGGAAACACCCTATAATAGCACATGCAAAAGCACGCTGGTCGAGGTCGAGACCAAGCAGAGTTGAAATAACTAGCAACCAAGTACACTAGGCAAAGAAGTGGAAAACGGTCAATGACGGCATACACATGAGCGAGGTGAAAGTTGAATGATAAATAGCTCGTGAAGACATTAGCGAAGCTTAACGTAAAAAATTGCCCAGGCATGAACTGATTTAAAATTGGAGAGAGTCGGAAAAAGTTCAGCGAAACCAAAAAAGTCAGCATAAAAATATGCTATGCCGAGACAAAAATACGAAAAACAACTTACAACTCGATGATGTCCGCGACCGAAGGCAAAGTATCCGGGCGAAGGAAAGAGAGTCCGTTCATAGGAAAAAGGTGAAACATGAAATGAAACGTTCACGCCGTTCAAGAAATTGCGGAGTTGATCCTGGCAGAGATAATCCAGAAGCAAAGGCCAAACGACGAGAAGAACTCCGTGTCAAAAGGGCTGCTGACCGAATCCTTTGCAACTTTGTATAGTCAGAACGACCAGCCTGGGAACCATTTGTGGCAACGAAATTGGTCGCTTCTGCGGCCTCGTGGTTATGATCTTTTTGCCACAGTGAGACTGAGTTATACGTAACTGAGCATCTTTTATTTCTGCTGACTTAGACAAACTCAAAGATATTCGAAACAGAAGATGCGAACAAACTTAAGACTTCTCGAAATCAAACGATAATGCTGGGTCTCACCACTCGCAGGTGTCAACGCTCGTACATTTTAAAGGGCGTATCGCACCATCGCTGCGACTCTGAAACCAAGCTGCGGGCGGAAACCAGTGGCCACTACAGCTGCATCAAGAAAATTCTCAATCTCCGCTGCTGGAAAAGAGCCTCACATACTGAAATACTCCGAAGAGTTGACTTCACCTTCACGCAAAACTTACTCGTACGACGACAACTCAGATGGCTCAGCCATGTTATGAGAATGCCATCCAACACACTGCCCAGGAGGACAACCAACGGTGATCTTCCCGACGGAAAACAATATTCTGGAGCTCAGAAGAAGCGTTACAAAGATCGTATCAAGATGTCTTTAGCAAATGCGTGGATGCGTGGAAAACAGCTTGCAACGAAGGGTACGATTCCTTCAAACTGCAAATGCATCGAGGAGGCGGATGCGGCCGCGCCAGCAGACATCGAGCTCTTGCATTCACAACCAACAAATCTGCCAGTGCTCCACTTACGGCTGTGCGTCTGCACGAGGGCTCAGAAGCTATACACAAGTGCGCAGAAACCCCACAGCCGAAGACTGAATTGTGCTCAGCAGCGCCATCGACGGACTAACTGTACTATAAATCAACCGCTGTTTTTCAAATGATCTCATATTTCAACAGCATGCGTGGAAACAATTCAAAGTTCTATACTTCATGTTTCATGCGTTTATCTCTTCAAGTATAGAAATGCCACACACTCCAATAAAAAAGGCATTTTGTCTCAGACTTTCTGGGGTTTCGCACAAATGCTTCCCGAACTTTCTTGACCATCTCTTCCGATAATATCGGTCGTACAGATCCTTTGACCCTACACAAACAACTTCCTGTTTGAATTTTTTATGTGATTTCCAAATCTGTACTGTAGCTGTTACTTTTTCATGAAGTGCTCTTACAAATGCACGCTGTACAGACAATTCGTTTATGTTCGAGCATACTGTAACACACAAAACGCTTTTTATTTTGAAGTGGGTGCTTTTTCTGTACCTGAGAAGATGAACGCATGAAACGCAAAACACAAAATTTTGAGTTGTTTCTTCACATATTGTTAATATTTGAGATCACTAACTCAGTAACTTGAGAGGTGTTCTGCGCATTATGAATTTATCATCTTAAGTTATAATCCCACAATATATCTTGCTGTTATTGCACAGAATAAGAGTAAAGCTCTAAAAAACTTTAAGCTCCCAGCCTTTCATTTTCGATTTAGTTTGTTTGCTCCAATTCCTTTTTGATCATTTTTGAAACGTATCTGGATAACTTACCATGGAACAATGTGTACAGCCTTAAGCTTAGTTTCATCCCGGTGTCAAGCGAAATTTCTGATCTATTATTGTTTGTCAGTCATTTTGCTGTTTAGAGTAAAGGAATAAAGTTCAGCAATTACTTTTTTGATGCGTGTTGTGTAAATTAAAACTTTTTGGTTAGATGTCAGATACCCACAACAAGGTATAGTACGAAAATAACTATAACCGCTGAAAAAATTGGACTTAGTGGTAAACCTCAATTATGTTCATTTTTCTAACCCAAACCTAACCTGACACACTTACCTAAACACTAATCCCTAAGCTCAAATCATCATTTTTCTCGGCGTATTTGATATGTAAAATATTTCTCTGTGCATGAGCACATGGCATGAAGTCAGAAATTTCGCTTGACACCGGAAAGGTGCAAATTAATTATGCCTTTGTGCTTACTCTCCTCAGCTGGCACACAGGACGACAGTGGGTGCGGAGTTCCTGCAACAAAACCCTATATAACTGGCTTTGATTACGAGGCACAAGGAGAGCAAGTGTCTTACAAGGACATTTCTACCAGAGTCGTTAACGGTGAAGAGGCAGTTCCTCACAGCTGGCCATGGCAGGTGAGTTCGAAAGCGCCTGTTCAAAGTGCTTTTCACACGTATCATGACTGCAAAACAGTGCGTTACATTCAGGTGTCCCTGCAAGGTTCGTACGGTTCAGCGTACTGCGGAGGAACGCTGATCAGAGATCAATGGGTCGTTACAGCTGCGCACTGCGCCGATCTGATTTTGTGAGTTATGTGTTCGTTACAAAAACCATATGCTGCTGATTGAACATTTTGCATACCGTAAACAAAACTCATGTGATGATTTGAAATACGTCTTCGAAACGTCGGAAAATAAACGAAATAGATTAGCCACCAAAAGAAAGGCTTCAATTCTTCGAAATATCTTCTTTGGTAAACAATCTGATACGTTTTCATTGAATAGGGAAGGTGTACGCAAAGCAATCATTACCATACACTCTTATGGCAGGAACGTCGTTTTTCCGCGTCATCCACGTACGGACTGAAAAGAAACGTGGCGAAGCAGAGCTAACAAATCATTTTTGCTATCGCAGCATAGGAACGTATGGCTCAGATCAGGTTGCCCTCGGTATGCACGATAAACGAATGGAAGCGGGTGTTCAAAAGATCGACATCGTTGCCAAGTACGTTCACCCACAATACGATACCCCGGATCGTAGCCACGACGTCGGTATGTTATTGTGTCCTTCCGGTGTTTTTGTTGTTTTTACGTATGTTTAACAAGCACTACGACAGCTCAGACACCTTTTCCCCTGTGCCTCAGGTCAGAGAAACTTCCCCTCAATTTAGAAAAACGTACAGTACAAAAGAAACTTGAAGCCTAGGCAAATGGGCAGCAGTTACGTAAGAATTACTAGTCTGTGGTATAAGCTCGAGCCATTGGTGTTTGGCTTATCCAGACCAGCACGCTGCGATGCGAAAAAGATTTTCTACATCAACTGTTGCCTATTTCTTACTTGTGAAAAACGCTTTAGCAGCTACCAACAGAAAATCCGGTTTTTCTAAGCTGCAAACATGCCACTTTAACTTTTTTGAAAAACTACCAAAAAACTTTTTTGAAAAAAAAAAATTAGGAAACCTATTATAAATTCCTACATATTTGATTTGCTGCCAATTTACCGCCACAGTGATTCCCGAACACAGCGGCACACCATGCGTGTGGGTAGTTGGTGCGTTTTGGTGAAACTTGAAAATATGAACGTGCACGGTAAAGTGTCTTTAATAGAAAACTTTAGAACATTACTGCAGTGGCCACACGATGCGACTGTGGATGGACTGAGACACACTGTAGAAACTGCGCAGTCTTTATTGTAATAGGATGTACTTACACTTCGCAACAGTCTTTCATAAAATGAGCTGTATGAGCCTTCATTAACAAAGTTTTACGTAGTTCTCACTATCTTGATTGTTAACTTCATGCGGTTTTGCTATCACCACACAAAATCAAGTCAGAACTACCCTGACAGGTATTACCAGCTGTTTTGAAGAGTATCATAACGTAAAACAGGTTTAGGAAGTCCCGTTGCAGCAAAGCAAAAACTACGACTACAGCAGGGGTCTCAAACACGCGACCCGTGAGGGCGTTTTGAGCGGCCCGCGATGTTTTTTGGGAATTTTTAAATAATTAACATATACCTTTTTTAGTTTATTCACCGGTTTCACAGCGCTCGGCTAGCGACTGAGTAATTCCTTTTAAAACGAACGTAGAGACAGATAGAAATGATTTGCCAATAAGTCATGATACCTTTCGCAGGAAATAAGATGGAAAAGCTGTTTCTATAGTAAGATTCAGGTACCGCCATTGTTGCGTCAGAGTGGTAATGCGACCTCGGGTTACTGTATATGTCCTCATTTGGCCCTCAGAACTATTTGAGTTTGAGGCCCCTGCATTACTGCCTGGGTACTGTATTAGCCTATATAAAGAATACGACGCCTTATAAAACTGCTAGGATTATGTATAGCACATGTCCTCCAGTAATTTCCGCAAACAGCAAAATGCAATGCAAACTTATGCGCTGATTAAACAAAGCCGATAAGCATTAAAGGTCAGAAAAGGGAATTTATTGCATATAATAAGAACTCCCGTATAAAAACTGAAATGAGCAAAACGTGCTGTTTACCATTTTCAACATTGTCATCTGCATGCTATATTGCTTTCATTGGCAACTTGTCTGTTTCCTTCAACAAAAAAAACATTGGGCTTTCTATGTAAATCACGTTACTATATCTTGTTTAGCATTGGTGAAAATGAAGACAAAAGCTGTATTAAACAAAGACGTTTCCTTGGCTTGCGAAGCTCATCAAGACTGGGTGTTTCCAGCAGGAATGTACTGCGTCGTGACCGGGTGGGGTGTAACCACCGAAGGTAGGTCTACAAGTATTGTTGCATTTTTTTTCACAAGTAGGATACCTTATATCTCCATATTTACAGGTTAGAGTATATCTCATACGCTTCAACGCAAAACACTCAGACTGGTGGTCAAAGACATTGAGTCATCTGGTTTGATCATATATAGCAGGTCGCATATTTTGGGAGGGGTGCGAAATGATCGTAACTTGTTGTACTATTTTCCGGAGAGGCAATACCTAACAACTAAACTGTTTTGCTTTTTTTATTTCGGTGGGAACCAATTTACCGGTTATGCCTCCCCCTGGTTGCGGGTCTGATATATAGGGTCTTTTCACACTCAAAATTCAATTAATCGCGCAGTCTTTTGTTTCAAAGCATTCTGCATGACCAGCAAGGACGCAGGACCGCAAGTATCAGTGGTATAGATATTACAAGCGATGGGCTGAAGTCACGTTTCTTGCAACTGTCCAATTCATCACTCACATTCATAATCGAGAAAGTTGCGAATTTATTTTTTTTTTAATAAAGTATAAATTGAGCTACTGCTGGGATTAATGACAGCTCAATGATGATAAGTGTTTCTTATGAATTTTGAACCAGCATCAGGTGTAGGTCAAAAACTCGCTATGCACCCAATCTGCGACTTTTCGGAAATCCCCTGCTTTTCCCTATTCTGTTTGGTTGTTGGACATCTCCCGGAAATAATTTACTTTAAAAATCTGTTCCATGACCACAACCTGCTGAACAAAACCGTGTTGGTTCACGGACTAGAGACGGAGCACTCGTTTTCAGTTGTTAAACAACAGCAAAAACCAGTTACAGCATAACGTTTCAGTTAGCAACATCTATAGTGATGAGGTTGAAGTCAAGGGCAGCGAGACTGAAAAAATGTTTTTCAATACTCAGTTCAGAAGACCCGTCATTTATCAATCAAAGGTAGCAATAAGGTTCACCTCTATTGGTCCAGCAGAAAATAAAAAGCATTTATAAATTACTAAAGTTCTAAAAGATGATTGTATGGAACTGACTTTTTGCGCTTTATGATAAATGAAGCTCGTTACTACAGAAGATGTTCTCATTCACCCGCCCCACATAAAAGTTACTTTTACGCCATGCGTTTTATCCCAGTAACACGTTTATAAGCTTCTAAGGTTTTTAAAAGTTTGGGTATGTGATTGAAACATAAAAAACGAAAATGTTGCGGGAATTTTTTGAAACACTTTTCTTGCCTGTTGCAGATATCTTGGTTCTAGATCTTTCATTTACTTCTTACTCTTTATGCAAATAATTTGAAGCGCAGCGCATCGGCTACCCATACAACTGATTCTATAACACAGCGTTTGTGTGAAGGCAATTCAATCCACTATAAAAAGTTTTAAGTGGAGTGCCGTTCGAACTTACATCGAGCATTATCAGGAGCTCTGGCGCGACAGTTTCACAACTCTTTTCAATCACAAAAGTTGATACCGTCCTTTTATATGTACGTGATGAATTTCATGTGACTTTTCAGTGCTTGCATCCGTTTTTTTTAGGTAGTTTATTTTTTCAAGCAATTGTGAGTCTCATTTTAACGATTGCATGAGATACGCCCATAGGAATCCCGAAAACATTTTGAGAAAGCATATGTTCGCCCAGCTGTCAACACTGTCAAAAAGGTGTGTTTGTCTCAAATTTGCTCGGAGCAAAACTTCACCAACCCAAGCATCACACCTTTCTAATCAATGCTATAGGCAATTTTCTTGATTTCCGCAATCAACCGACAAAATAGCGAAACGAAAAAGTTTTCAGTTTTCCTCTTCACTCACAAGACAAATATTATATATCTTCTTACTCGCAAAGGTTTTCGTAGTCTTTTATATTTTGGCAGGAGAAGCAGATAAAATATAGGCAGCATTGTTTCGATTTAATGCTGCTTACTAATATTCTTTGATAACAAAGAGAATGTCATTTAATTGCATCAACAAGTGAAGCCATCCTCCCAACAAAGCGCATATTGTGAAAATGAGGTGCCACGTTCCTTTGGGTGTTCTTCACCCATAGATTTTCCACTAGTTCCCAACGACGTTTTATTCTGACATGGAGCGATTTAAAAATTTTATCAATCACGTCGTGTAAAGTCTAATGTGCGATAAACCACGAAGATTTTTGTAAAACGCTATGAATATCGCGTGTTAGAAGTAACTGACTGCAGTTGAATTCGGCTTGTTTTACTGTGCCGGAAAGTATTTTTCTAACAAGTTTTCCAGCAAGAAGCAAAACAAAAAAAATTCCATTCCAGAATTATATTTTACGTCGGGGAAAACATTTGCCATAAAAATCGATTCCTTTGATTTTTATCGTTAGCCGTTCATTGTACTTTTTGCTGGAAGACGGGAGGTTACCTTTATCCAGGGGCGGATCCAGCCAGTAAGGTTATGGGGGGCGATTTTAGTAAAATTTGGTAGTCACTACGGGTTCACTACTGTAAGAGATGCTTTACAACACTGCTGTGTCAACACAACGGCTGGCGAAATAGCCTTATGTCATGAATGCTGTTTTCTGAATTGCACAAAATCATGGTGAATACAGTTATTTTCGTAGGTCTTAGGGGGACGACCGCCCCAATCGCAACCCTGGATCCTCCCGTGCCTTCATCGTCTAAGCCAGCTATGTCCAACCCGCGGCCCAGGCGAAGGTTTTGCGTAGCCCAGTTTAGGTTTTCGCTGTAGTAAAAGTAAATTACCTTTTGACAACCTGTCCTTATTTTGATAATCTTGAATTTGACATTTTAGATGCAGGTGGTCCTCAGTGTCACTTTATCACGTCTGTTACCATTGCAGTTAGGATTCGAACGCTTCCAGTACATTAGCTCAAGCTAAATTCAGTTTGCTAAGATCAAAGTAAGCCATTCAGTGTGCGGCCCTCGGCCCCTCATTAACGTGTCATTCAATATGCGGCTCTAGTGAAGATAGTGACATCATTTTTGGCTCAGTAAGCCATTTGGGTTGGACATGGCTGGTCTAAACGTTTACTTAGTTTTTTTGTAAAATAGGATAAAAATGAAAATCTGAGAACGCCATAGCGCATTTTGCGTACCATAGAGCAAGAATGTTTTCTCAACAAAACAGTCAAAACGCTCTTTTCCTACTAAGCACCACCATTATTTTTATAGATTAGTTGATGCTCAAACTTTAGTTATTCCACCGCTGGCACTGCACCCTGTGTGCCTTAACTTTTTTCTTTGGCCTGAATAATTTGTTCACATATCGTGGAATCTCTGATTTGCCATTAACCGGTGCCCCTTTATTCGATTTATTTTGATTATTTTTCACACTGCTGTAGCAGACACAAAGTAATGGTCTGTACATGTTGAATGTTGATATGATTAAAAGAAGCAAAACTCAAGCATCAAGCAACAAAGACAAGAACTGCCAGCTTCCAGTGAAAAAGGCTGTAACCGGTCAAGCATGGAAAAACGTGACACCCAAATATTGCATCGGACCACCTATCAATATAAGTCACAAATAAAATGACGTTATGGGCAAAGATTGGGAAGCCATAAAAAGATGACATAATGGAAAAGTACTGGTTAATAACCAATAAATGATTAATTAGGGGTTTTCCAATAAATTGGGGTATATAAAGGCCTATTTTAGCAACCTAAAATCAGTTCACTCTTCGACCCTGAACTGAGAACTCCTTCTCTGGTCTACGCCAAGAATTTGGTTTAGCCTTTGAAGTAAAATTGAAGCTCTGCCTTGCAGCCATCTTAAGCTCGAACGGATGGTTGTAAGTGCTGCTAGCCTTACCTCTGGGTTCACTGGTAACAGCTAGTAGCTTGAGTCTTCAGAATGAAAACAATGTCATTGACTTGTTTTTGTTCAACACTAGTGGCATTGTCCGGGGAGAACTCTGTCACACGAGTCGGCGTTTTGAAACTCTGCCTTGCAGCCATCTTAAGCTCGAACGGATGGTTGTGAGTGCTGCTAGCCTTACCTCTGGGTTCACTGGTAACAGCTAGTAGCTTGAGTCTTCTGAATAAAGGCAATGTCGTTGACTTGTCTTTATTCGACAGATTGGCATTGTCCGAGGAAAACTCTGTCACCCTGTATGACAAAATTAGCATTATCCGAGGGAACCTCTATCACCCTCTATGATTGGCATTGTCCAAAGGAACCTCTGTTACCCTATGTGACAAAATTGGTATTGACTGAGATAATTTCTGTCACATTTTGACACTCATAAAAATGCAATACTAGCCATGCCAAAATTTAATTATAAATTGGGCAGACATTACGATAAACACTAGATAGTGTTTTGATTTAAGAACTTGCAATCGTAACAAAACTGAGCACTTGCGGAAATTAAACCTAAACTCCTTCTTTGAATCTGCAAAACCCCAGTCACGATTAAATGCATACAAAACATGTTGATCAGACATGTATCTTCCCTTTAGGGAGTTACTACCTTAGTAAAAAGGTTCTGAGTTAAGTACTAAACAAAATATAAACTTGAGGATTGTGAGAATGGTTGCCAACTGAAATACCTGTGTCTGTGGTTCTGGTTCGAGAAAGTTCGAGTTGACACATGTTTTACATGAAATGGTGAGTTTCTTGTATTTTGTCGTGTGCACCTTTTATGAAATAAAAGCAATCCAACTAAAACATTTTAGTATGTCAAAACGAGTGCTATTTGCTAGCCATTCAGAAACTGAGGGAGATCAAGCAAACTTTGATTTGTGAATATCGTCCTTGATACATCTAAGACCCGAACCCATGCAGTGATCTTACGGATGTATCTAAATGGGGCAATTTAGGATCTAAATGACCTAGAAACCCATTACACTGCTAAGGAAGTGGCTTTCCCCTATTGTTAACGTGATGGCGAGATCGTCTATGAAAATACCTGTACAGTAGCATAGGATGCAAATGTGTTGCATATCCAAAAAGATTCTCTCGTTTGCAGGTGGCAACGTGGGCACTAACATACTGCAACAAGCACCTCTTCCGCTGCTCAGTGATACCGCCTGTTATGCTTTGTATCAACAAGCTAACTTGGACACAACCGACGACATGCAGTGCGCTGGTGGGCAAGGAAAAGGAGCTTGCAACGTGAGTTCGCAATGGCATGCGGTATTCAAACAAAATGTATACAGAAAAGCGATTGTTATGGCAGTCTTACCAGAATCAGTGTAATGAAAAACTTCCCAAGCCACATTTTGTAACAAAGCAGCAGGTCAATTCCGTTTCACAAGATTTATTGCAGACGAAATTCTTACAAACCGTTTTCACAAAAAATCAAACATCCGTTTGAAAGTCCCTTCTTGGTGTGCCAGTGCTGTGTTCTTATCAAATTGTAATAATGATGTAATAATAAATGGCGTATTTTTATTTGAATGGTAGATTTTTAGATTAAACTGCAACTATTTTTCCATGAATACATTGGAGGACGGTTTCAAAACTTAGAGTTGAAACCAAACCCCCAGACAAGTTTTCATTAAAAGTTCAAAAAAGACAAAAAAAATCACAAAAGCTCTGACGATTGTCAAAACGTAAGGGCGTGGTCCCGTACAGACTTCTGCGAGTCGTTGGAGGGACGTAGCTGTTGTAATGCTAGCAATGTTTACTGAAACACTCGATGGGCATTCCCAAAAATTGTGACAGCAAGTAAACTAGCCGTTGGAATCAGTTTTATATCTGAAATATGCTGCCGCCCAGGGGTTAGCAGAATTTGTCACCCCTAGATGAACACAAAGTCAGCATCAGCAGATATGCTAAAAAAGCAAAATTAACGCCACTCTATGCAGTAGCTGAAATTTTGCATCAGTTAACATTGCACTCGTGTATAGATATTGAATAGCGATTGACAACACACTAAAACGCCAAGTTTACATCTACAGAACCATCGGATGTACACATAAGAATACTGTTACGGCATGCACACGGAACTCAATTTTTAAAATGGTCGTTATTTCTTAGAGGTCAAATTTATGCACCAGAAAAGTTAAAAATAGTTAAAATGATCAGGCACAGTTCCAAGCGCTGGTTTTTCGACCACCCGATCTCCATGCGACCGACTGCACCGTTACGCTACAGCAGATATCACGCTTGTTTACTTGTAACATCAGTCAATGTCCAGTAGTTAGGAGCTGCATAAATTCTTCAATACTTGAGTTGTGCAGCGCATGAACGTATCACAACTGAAAAAGTTATCGGTTGCCTGACATGTGCCCAACCGTCCGATATCACGAAAATGCTTTGTTGTCACAGCGGGAGGCAACATCTAGATAATGTGCAAAGAAAGTTTTGTTAAAATTGCAGTTTTACACGATACCTATTTCTTTGCTTCTCGACTTCATTTTGTGCTTTTCAGGCAGGGGCGGATCCAAGTAATAAGGTTAGGGGGGCAATTTGAGCAATATTTGTGAGTAAAGTATCAACAACGGTTTCGCTACTGCAAGGGAGATGAAGTGTACTTCACAACACTGCTGTAACAAAAAATGGATGACAAAATAGTCTTATACCGCCAATGTTGTTTTCCGAATTGTACAACATTGTGGTGGATAAAGTTTCTGTCATAGGTTTTAGGGAGCGCGATCGCCACAATCGCTCCCCCCTAGACCCTCCCCTGTTTTCAGCTAATTCCTGTGAAGCACGAAGCGTGTATAAACAATTTTTTTAAACTGATTATACAAAAATCGATTACGCTTATAACGTTTCTTATTCTTTTAGTTAATCACAGTTTTTTGATATGTTAAATATTTCATGAGTTAAGCCCGTATCACGCATTGCTTACGCCAACAGCTTTTCTGCTAAATTTTATATCTAAAGTTGTTCTGATATATTGGAATTCCAAAGACATTTTTTAAGAATTATTCCTTCTTAACCAAGGCCATTAGTTGAGGTCAGTAGCTCAAAAATGGTTTGTTATTTTTCAAAAAAGCACCTTTAAGCTGCGAGTACCTATATAACCAATACCTGCCAGCAAGGGTGGATTGGCTAATTGAAACAGCTCGGAAATTCAGAAAACTTACCGCCCCTGTCCCAAACAGAATGCGTGTGTTTGAATATAAAGTGTAGGCCAATGCCATGCTTATTCCACCAACTTTTTTTTGGAAAAGCTGCGTGTATTCAAAGTGGCTGGTTGGCTTCATTGCAGTCCAGAGAGTCATGTGATCATGAAAATGGTTAGGCGTAATCAGGGTTTTTTTAAGAAAAATGTTAGGTACCCAATACGGACCTGTAGGGACCCGATTTCTCTCTTTCTAGGGACCCGATTTTCTCTGGTTCAAGGGACCCGATGATAATATTTGCTGATTCTAGGGACTCGATTCGCAATTCTAGGGACCCGAATCGGGTCCCTAAAACGCCTTAAAAAAACCTGGCATAATTAAAGTTAATCATCAAAACAACTTAGTACGCGTACAAACGACACCTCACCTCCGATTGCGAAGGCCGTTTGCGCAGCGGGCGACCACCCTCATGGAGTTTTATCTGGGGCACGAATCCATCGCACGGTGAACTCAACATCAGTGGCTCGAGGAGTAGACATTTTACCATAGGCCAGGGTTTCTTAACCTGGGGTGCTGAAATCAATTTCAGGATGTGGTGGGGATGGTCACATATGTGGCGGTCAAAAGTTTGTCCATGAGCTTTCCTTTATTTTCTTCTTGTTTTTGTCAATGCTACTGCCATAATTGCTGTTTTTGTTTTGGAGAATGAACCAAGCATATGATCAAGATGTACTGCACTTTTCATTACTTTATCCTTATAGAAACCAGGTGTTAACCGATGGTAGGAGGTGCTGGACCGCTTAAACGCGACCAAAAGGGGTGCTGAGGTAGAAAAAGGTTAAGAAACGCTGCCATATAGGCGTAGTCAGGGGGGAAAAGTGGCCACGTCCTCCCAAATTTCTAGCAAATCTTGTCGTTTTGTGCTTCGAGACGCGGTGTCTCATACCAAGTATTTCTAGCTTATATTCAAAATATTTGGCTCTCCCAAAATTTTAGGCTGGCTACGCTACTACATTTTCGGGTCCCAACGCAATACCTTCCATCACCCAAAGTATGAGAAACCCCTATCTTGGTCTCAGCCGCTCGGCGTGGACTTCACTGTCCCGATGGAAGTTGGCGCCTGATCCTTGGTGTCCACGCAGAAGCTCAAACCGCTGAGTACATCACAAGTGGATGATGTGCCTTGTTTCGGATGCCTGGAGCGACTGCAGATTTTGCTGCCCCGTCGGCTCTGTGAGCCTGGCTAGAAGAAAATGCTCCTACAGTTTAATCATGTGCACGACAACGATCAACAACCTGGCCAGACTATCTTCAAGACAAAATAGGCTATGCGTACACTCGAAGGCAAAGATAGGAGGTTCCAACTTATTTTTTACCTATTTTTGCATCGAGATTGGGTTTTTGCTCTTGGCAATATCTGACCGATAGCCAGATTTTGGAATGTTTGTGTATTTCACACCATTCACCTCGTCTAAAACTTCCTTGAAACAAACATTTTTTTAAATTGAATGGTTCGGATTTTTAAAACTGTAGGTTAAAAGTTACGAGATATTTTTAGCAAAATGCAACCATTTTTTACCAGTCTAACTGATTAGAAGCCGCCTTTATCTACTTCAGCCAAAAGCGCAGTACAGGTCTACCGCCAAAGAGGAGCGTATAAATGTTTTCCCCACTCAAAAGGAATTTTGCATCCCGCACGCAAGGACGTATTTCTTCTGATGTGATGCAAAGAATGGTACAAATTAGGCGAAGGCCCGGCTAGACATAAAATTAGTTGATACTTCCTTAAACTTACAAATAAAATCAGAAAAAGTTGATTTATTAATAAAGCCTTAAAACCCTTTCAAAGGCGCGCATCAGACACAATTGTGGCTTTTAAAGACGTTTCTCACGATCATTCGCGAACGCATTGGGTTAGAAAGTCAGTGAAAAAATCATCTGATGCGCGTGGAAGACAGCGATCTTTCCGATAATTTTAAAAAAGAAAACGTAACACTTGAAGTTTTTGAGAAAAACACAAATTTGTGGTTTTTTGAAATCGAGTTCTGGAAATTTTCGGACATTTTCAAAAAATTCCTTTCACGGTTACCTGTTAGCTTTTTCGGGGCGTTTTTTTGGTTAGGACCCCAACTAGCCACAATACCATCAACAATAACTCATCGCTGTTTTAGGGGAAAATGTTTGGGTGAAAAAAAGATATTTTCCAAATCTAAATAAAATTGCATTTTTTGGTTTTTACACCTTACTCTTTGCAGATAGCGGTTTTTGGAATGCTCCATTAAAAAGAGCGTAAAAATCCAATTAAAAATGGTCACTTTTTGACAAAATTTGTCAATTTGTTCGATAAAAAGTGCCATAACTTTTTTCCTATTAATAATCTTTCATTTGAAATTGGGTAGGATGTTGTAAGACACCCAAGGGCAACCTGTTCAGCAATTTTCAGCTGTTTCATGTGTTTTGAATTTGTACAATAGACCTTTCAAAGACAAAAAAGATAAAAACATACCCTAAATTTGTTTTTTTTTTCACGGCTTTGCTCACCAAAAAGATGGTATTAGGTTTATTTCAATTATTATCTCAAGGGTTTCGTCATGATTGACATTTTTTATATAGTACCTCTTTTTTCTAAGCTGGTGGCTTTCGCTCCACGGCTATTTGAATAAAAGATCCCCAAACGGGATTTCCCCTAAAAATACGTCAGAGTGACGTCAAAAGTACGCGGAACATAACTCAAAAGATGCGTTGCTGTCTTAATTTTCCGACAATGTTTTACATGTTGATGTAGCTTCAGTGGTTCGCGAATTATAGCCTGAAACATCCTTAACCACACTTGTGTGCGATGCGGGCACCTGGGTTTTGAGAAGTAACTTCAGCAAGGATCACGATGTTTCGCAATAGGTTGGTCTAGGGCTGGGTAGTTTGGTAAATCTTGCAGGTCCCAATTGAAACTGCCCACAGGGACATTTCCTGAGTGTCCTGTTGTCTGATCCTCCCCTGCCTAACAGCGCAAACCGTTTGTTTATTTCAGCAAATTTGTATATCCACCAGACGTTATCAAGTACCCCCACGGGTAGAATCAGTGGCGGAATTCGGGGGCAGGTCTATTTTTTTAATTTGATTTTTGGTGACGGCAGTTAGTGGCAGGCCGAAGCCTGAAATTTGCCCCCTGCCGGGGCGACTGCGGTGAACGCTCTTGCCCAAGGAGCGCTACGGAAATTCCCTCAGTGGCCGTGGATCGAACAACCAACGTTCCAGTTGGGAGGCGGACACTTTACCACTGAGCCATTGCCGCTCCTTAAACCCAGGGGAAATCCCAAAACCTGATCTTATGATAGGTAGTTTCTTCGTAGAACTGGAGTGTTCTCAGCGGGCAGCAAAACCAAAGTAAGCAGAGCCGTCCAGACGTTGATCTATATTTTAGGGTGTTGAAATTTTTCAAATTTTGCTGATGAGTAGCAGGAAGAATGTGGGGAGAAAGCTTCTCGTTAACCCATTAACACAGGCGTGCGAATCAATAGCCCGAACAGCAATCAGTAGCGGTGCTTAGCATAGCTATTCGAATGCTATTTATTGCTGCAGTCGTGCATATACGTAACAGAATATGTTTATTTTTTATTTTCCAGGGTGACAGTGGAGGACCCTTGAACTGCTACGTCAACGATCGCTGGTATCACATGGGAATCGTGAGCTTCGGCGAAGCTAATTGTGACACTGACATCGCCGGCGTGTTCGCAAGGGTATCAAAACTCAGAAGCTTTATTGATGAAATTATCGAAAAGTTTTCTTAGAAAGGCAACGGTGCAGTGTGTCAAGAAATTTGAATAAACGTGGTGCAAAATACAAAATGCTCGACACAAATTGCTTGTCTTGTTGTTAGTCATAAGCCCAAGATATAGCTCGAAACAGGTCAATGGGCGCTGAAAGCACGTTTCCAAATACATATAGCGAAAAACCATGCTTTGAATCAGTAACTGGACACTTGCCAAAGGCAAGTATCGTTTACGTTGCGAAACCTTCGTCCCAATGATGTTATGTTGGTTCCATAAACCAACGAAAATATTTCTATCCTTTTTGGGCACTGAGCAAAGTTTTACACCCTTGGTTTGCAATACTTTCATATTTTTGGAACTACTGAAATGTTCGAGCTCATTTTTAAAACACGATTGTCAGAATGATTTGGGAATTTGCTTTCTTAGCAAGCCATCTACAAGTTACAGAAATTGTTAATACAATTTGTCTACACTAACTCATAGGCGTTTTTGGCAAATGTTGAAATAACAGTTGGTGGATGCAGGGCCGGGTTAAGGGGCGGGCAACGGGGGCAATTGCCCAGGGCTCCCCGTTGCAAGAGGGCCCACGTGATGAAATTTATTTGCTTCAAATAAAATACTCGTTTGAAAAATTTTTGTGATTCAGAAGCGATAGAAGAATACACTCTATATTATATTCCTATGTTGCATTAAGTATCAAGGGCCCCCAACAACAACTGATTTCTGTACAAGTTTGACTGTCTGCCAGTTTTAGTAATCGCTACTGAATAGCCTATAAGTATTTTCGGTTTTGTTCATTGCAAATATATTTGATTTCGATGGTAACTTTTTTCTAATAATTGTTCTTTTGGCATGGGTATAACTCTCTACTCGTGCATCACGGCTATTGCACAAATGTCACGAAAACGTTACTATTGGCGTGCTAAAGCTAGTGGTTGCTGACTGCTGTGTAGCTTCAATCAATGTTCCCACTGGGGTAGGTCTCTTTTACATCAGATTGTTGCCTTCTTCAACATCAGATAACATCAAATCTTTACGCTACAGTTTCATATAAGCTAAATACTTCTATTAACAAACGTAACAAAGCGCGATTACCCTCGTTGTATCCGAAACAGAGCGAAATGTCGCCATTAAATATAGAAGTCATTAATAATTTATCGAAAGCGTTAGTCTCAACGCAACGAAGAGAACTTCTTTAGTTTGAAACGATAACCAAACACACATTAGTGTGAGAGATTAATGAAAGAAACTTAAAAATCATGGATCTAACTTATTTTCGTCATAAAATTAAAAGAGAATGTGGAAAACAAAAACAACCCAGTCAACATCGGATTTGTCGTCAAAACATCGGATATCAGATATTTATCTTAGAACATCACACCTGATATCATGTTAAAACATCAGACGTGGCAACATTGGTATCAATGATCCCCAACTTCTGGCACGGTTGCCAGATGCTTGACAGAAAATCTATTTGTCTAATTTATGGCAAATTTTTGGCAAAAAATTTTTGAAAATGGCAATATTTTTGGCAATAATGATTTTTTATTACAAAATGGCATTTTTTTGGCAATATTCATTTTAAGGTTTTTTGCAATTCATATTTTTTTCATAGTTTTAAATTTTTTAAGTTTGGCAATTAAGAAAAGGTCTGTTTCATGGGAATCGAAATGCGTGGTCAGAAGGCGAAATATATCCTCTAGTTTAAATCAGTGGTTCTCAAAGTTGATGGATTCGACCCTTGGGGGAGATTTTAAAGGGCAGGGGGGCAAAGAAACCAAAGGGGTGATAGGTGGGGGCAAAACAACACAAAGGAGTGGAAATGCTCAACCACTAATCGATCACTGAGTTATCTTCAGTAGCCTAAAGCAATTTATCCGTTAAATTTTTACTCTGGATCATCTATGTGCCCGGCTACAGTATGGATTATTTTCACAAGAATTCTGAACGTAATATTAACGTCATAAAACAGTTACTTAGTTCAGCTATTTAATAGCTTGGTTCAGCTATTTAATACTTTCTTTATATAAAATTATTTAATTTGCTACCTTGTGTTTGCTTTATCAGGCTTGGGGGGCGAAAGCAACATGCCGGGAGTGAAAAGGGGGTTGGAATTAAAGGGTTTGAGAGACACTGATTTAGATCATAGACCCTCATGCTTGGCTGCAAAATGATTCTTTATGATTCATAGTTAAAAACTTAGGTAATCTTTCAGGCCTAGTTGAAAACTGGAAGCAACATGTTTTAGTTTTGGTCGTTTTTTACAGAATCATTACTTTAAATGCACACAAACTTATAGTGCGTCTGTGAAAGTATTACACAATAGCTAATACAAATCTCTGCCAGTGAAGGGCTCTTCTGACACTATCTTTCGTTTATCAAAACCAGTGTTAGTGGTAGCAAGTTGGAATTATTGTCCAGTGTTTCGTCTGCCATTCAAGTTTTGTTTTTAGATTTGACTTGCTTAATCGTAGAAAACGTGCGTACTCACACATACGTATGTGTTTCCATACATCGAGTGGATTTTTAGTGCGAAATCTTTCAGTTTGGGAAACCTATCTTTGCTGACTAATTTCCAGAAGCTCTCTACAGTCTCTAATACCGTGTAGTATTGTAGGCCTACATTTTTAATAAAAGAGGTTATGCTTGTTCCAATTGAAATTACCTATTGCAGGGATGGACAATTCATTTGGCCCGGGTGCCATTTTCAGAAGGCCGCATTTAGTGGATAGATAACCAGGTTTTTTTGGCAGTACAGAGGAGCGGTGTGTTTAAGGGAAGGTGCGCCAAGCACTTTCCTTGGGCCTCCCTTTTTAGGGCCCACCTCGAGGTGTTTCGCGTGTATATTTTTCTCACTTGTGGTAAAAAACTGTTATCCACTCGTATAATATGCTCCGAAGCAAATCATAAGTAAGTACTCTACTTTCAAAGGGCCCCAAACAGCCACTGTATTGTGCAACTATTCTGCTTTCAAAAGAGTCGTCAGTATAGAACTGCAATGTGTAAATACTCCACTCTCAAATGGGCCTCCAACCGCCACTGTAATGCGTAAGTACTCTTTTCTGCTTTTGAAGAAGCCCCCCAAAAAAACCACTGCGTAAATACTCTGCTTTCAAAAGGGCTCCCAGTAGCAACTGCAATATGTAGGCTAAATACTCCGCATCTGCAATTGCAAATGCATTGATGACGGTAGCAGGAGTTACGGAAATATCTGCAAAATGTCGTTTATATCGTTTCCTTTGGCCGTTATTTTCATTATAAGGCTGCCGGTAAAGTTTATCAATTTGTGCTAATGAAAGAAAACGTTCATCGCGCACTGCTTTGACCGCCTGACCGGCCTCTGATTTGTTCTTTTGGTAACCGTATTTTCATAACTGAACGATAAGCATAGGCTTGATTCTGATTTCCTGCAAAATTTTGTTAGCATTTTCGTTTCACTGCAACATCCCTACGTAATCGTCGTTAAATAATTGACAATTATTTCATATAAGACCCAATTCCTTTTGTTAAGCTCGTTCAAAAATTGCTAGATGCAACCGAGACCAGTCTATTATGGTTATTTTCGGGAAAATGTTTGATATATAATTTTATACCTGATTTGCACAATTTTCAAGCTGTGTTGTGAATTAAACGTGAATTTTCAGAATGCCAGCTTCCCTGCACAAACATGCAGCACACAGCTAAAAACTTTCTGGGGACGGTTCTGCCGAAATTGTGTCCGCAAGTGGAATTTGAAAAATAGTGAAATAAGAAAAAATAAAAATTAGGACCTTTCGTTGTGAAGGTGATTCGGCCTCTTGACGTGCTATAACGTCGAAATATTTTTAGAAATCACCATTAGGGGGCGCCTGTAAGGATTTTGGGGCGCTAGAGTTGGGCTGCTATGGCACTGCATTCAGTCAACGAATTCGAAGCTTGCGAGTTGTTCCTTTTCACGCGGCGAAGCACATTCTTCACATCGTATGGTACATGTCACCTCTCCAGCGTGGTGCATTGACTTAGAAATAACCATCGCATTGTTTAAGCAAGTAAAACAACGTGACTTTTCTGCTTTAATTGAATAGATTTGTATTCTAATGTCATTGGTAAAACACGTAATTGATCACAAAAGAGTTAAAATTTTATCGTTTGTAATTCCATTTCGAGTAGGATGATACTGCTTTATTGTCAGTTATTACCTATTGTCTAATGCTGATTTCCCTGCTACGTTAAGGATAGGAACGACACTACGCAGTAGTTTCTGCTTGATTGTCTTATGATTCACGAGCACTAGAATAATCGACCTGACGGTTGCTGGGGAAAACAGCGTGTTGTTTAAAGCTCTCAGTAGTTAAGAATTGCAACACATATTTCTTGCGAGTCATAGTAGCAACCCGGGCTGTGGAGTAGGAGCAGTGGTGGGCTTAGGGTTGGGGAGGCCCGAGGCAGGACCAAAAAGGGGGCCCTCTGATGACGTCATCATACTCAGCCAGCCGTAATAATCACTTTTGATCAAGCCTAAGATACGGCCACCCAAACATATGTTCCTAAGACTACGGCATGTTTGAGTATAGCAGAAGGAGAAAATGCAAAAGGGTGTTCATGATAAGCAACTTTGAAAACACTGAAAGTTGGGAAGACAAGGCTGGCAATTCATCATAATACTAAAAAATGCCATTTCTGCTGCCTGATATTAAGCAGAAATGCAGCCTTGCTTGTTAACAGTCTTTGCAGCACAACAGCAATAATACAAAATTACTTTGTAAACTAAGAAGAAAATGTCCTATAAATTAAAAGATGTAGTGTGGTCCCTGCTATAACAATTGCATGTTATCATATTTTCTGATGGAAATGTGCACTAAGGTACAACATCACAACAAATAAGAAATTTGTCTATCCTTTTTAACTCAGAGACATAAAAAGACTACTTTCTGATCAACTGTGGCATTATCATAAAATTATCAATATACCAAATACTTCAATTTCTCAAAATCATCATTTGGTATAAAAAGTTTAATTTAATATAAGTATTTACTCTTATTTGATAGGGTCTTTTCAGAAATTTTTGGAAGAAGTTTTAACCCACAGTTTTTTAGGTGTAGAAGTTGGTTTGCAGCTTATCTTTATTTGCTCATTGGAGATGGTGGTGGGGGGCCTTTGAAAGGCAGGTATTTACACATAACATTACAGCTGCTGTTGGGGGCCCTTTGAAAGCAAGGTACTTACGCATTACAATCGCTGTTGGGGGCCTCTTTGAAAACAAGGAATTTTCAGAGCTGGGCAGTAGCGAGCTGATTTTCCAGTGGCGTCAGCGGGAGCGCCGCTCTTTTTTGAAAAGAATAACGGATCCGGTAGCGAGCTATCACATTTTACCACCACCGCTATTCGCTACTTTGGCGAAAGAGGTGCCCAAAGGAAAAAGTTCGCAAGAGCTCTTCCGTCAGCACACGTTGATAGTAATTATTCTTCTCACTGTTTTGCACTGATTTGTTTGCGGTAAGGCAGCAGCATTAGGAAAGATTTAGCTCAGGTTGCTTTTGACCTGATCGATAGGTTCCACGTTAGTTCGGTAAAAACTCAGCATGAGCGACTAACTTGAAGCATTTGGGTTTTCGAAGCATTGGTCACTGCTTCCAGTAAAGCTGCGTATGACTGAACTGAATGCTTGGAAAAATATGGCGGCACTGGGTTCAACATTTTGAAAAATATGGCACCGGGTTCAACATTTCGCTGCATGTGCAACTACGGTTTTTGTTTTGAAGTATATGTCAGTATGACAGTTTTTGTAGCTTGCTTCAACTTCAGGATATTTGGCTGTATGCATAACTTGAAGCAAACATG
>JGI24021J15306_10001725_pt1 | contig 22160 bp, 14 predicted proteins | sample Ectturendosymbi1_FD_15306 | JGI IMG/M metagenome (IMG submission 15306) | reverse complement strand
TTCTGTCTTTGTTTTTTCTGCCCGTGTCAGGCAATTAATGACGAGCATCGGCGAATATATATATATTAGAAGTATATGCGAAAAACGCCGAGTAATTGTCAATAGTTTTGTGTCAGCGGAAATTTCCACAAAGAGTTGCTTCAACGTGACAAGTTAACAATGGCACATTTTTTGCAGTTTTTCTCAGTCTGTTGTCGAACATCCATCATAGTTACGACAATTTTATTAGAAAATAATTCAGTGTGGTGCGCGGAGAAAAGTGAAGACAGAAAAAGATATAAAACCGCACAGAAGACAAAAGGTTGACTTAATCGCGGATCGAATGGGAAGCTGCAAAGCGAGAGCACAGACTGCATACACGTACTTCGGTTGCCGAATTCTGTGTTTGTTGAAGCCGACACCTAATAAAGCAGTGGCTCTTAACCTTGTGTAAGGCACTGAACCCCGTAAGTTTCATCTGTGTACTCAACGGACCCTTCGTGATTGGACAAACAAGTATACGGTCCATTAACCCACGATACAAACCATGCATAGGTCTTGCGCCACAGTCATGATACTTACCAGACGCCTGGGGTTTAACCTAACCCACAATGCAAGCGCGCTTGCATAGATGCCAGCAACATTTGCAAATGTTAAAGAATTTTCCAACTTTGGGAAAATTAAGTCTTACATTTATGCCTAAAATACGAAACCACTGATCGGCGGCGTATCTATGCAAAATGGCGCCCATGGCAAAGTTTAAATGTGGGCCCTTTCGAACAATTTAAGCATTAGGTGAAACTATTATGTAAATTAATATTTTAAAACAGAAAATGTATGTTTGGTTTTGCTTTAAACGTTTCAGCAAATAAAATTGTAAATTGTCCATAATGACCATAACATACTTTTATACTCACATATTTTTGTTATAAAGACTATAAAAACATTCCAACAATAACGATACCTAATTTTCTATTGTATTGGCTGACCAAATTGTAAATCTTGCAAAAAAAATCACACGACATATTGTAACCGCGAACAATAATTTTTTGAACTGAACCACATTTAATTTGGATGGAACAATCAGTTGTGTGTACAAGAGCAACACCACGTTTGAATGTGCGACAGGCAAACCACTTGACAGAAAAAGCAAGCTCATCTCTTCGTTCATGAGTTAGCAAAGGCGCCCACTTTGGCGTTGGTCATTGATACTCGCGCCTCACGTAACCTCAAGATCAAACACAAAAAACAGAACAATTTATTTGCTATTATACTGCTTTTCAACAATATGTCGCTGTCATACCCGCGCTCTCCTGCGAACCTTTCACGCCCCCCAGTTTAACAACCCAGACTTTAGCCTATTTAATGGACACTAGTGGTCATCGAAGAAATTTCGTAAAGTCGGAGTGGGCCGCTGCAGTTTCAAGTAATTCGTAAATCTGTGCGGGCTTAAAGAGCAGTTACTTGCGTAATAGTCAGATTCTCACAGTCACTGACTGAAACCACGTTGTTACTAAGTTAAGACTAACGAACATCCTCTTGCCTGAAACGCAAGAGCAGGAACTGACTAAGCCTTTCTTGTAGCGTGAGGACGAGGTCTTGTAGATATGGCAAGCGAGCGTTCTTGTTCTGTCACCCTGTCTGACGGTTGTGTTGAGTCACAATACCACAGTTTTGTCACAATTCTTGATGCTGGCGCAACAATCCCGAATTATATCGATGCAGCTGTGCAGTTGATCGTTGTATGGGGCGCAAAATAGAGGTTGAAGAAACTGCAAGTCACAGATTTTGATTTTTGCCAAGCATTTTTTGCGCCCCCGTCAAAGTGGCGTCTATGCCACGAGCCATGCCTGCCATACCCTAGATACGCCACTGATAAAAATGGACTGATGAGCATCCCACATGTCGCTGCGATGGTTCGCTGCAAAATTATTTTAAAAATTTGGGGTTGGAACTCTTTCTCGATGTTGAGGCATTTTCATTAAGTTTAGCAGAGCTGCACTGAACGGCAACAGAAATTCCACGCTGCATGCTCTGTCTGCAACTGGACACCAACAGTGGTGTACCACGAATAGTTGTGAAACAAGCACTTTCAACTCAAACCTTGATGGCTCAAACCATGAATAACACTGTCAAGTTCCAAGGTTTTCTGAATCGTTTTTTCAGGAAACTATAATAAATGACTACCTCATTGCAACTACGTGTTTCGGAGCAAACAGCACGAAATCCAGATTTCCGCATCGAAATGGTTAAGTCCCACAGAACAGGCGCAGGACGTTAATCGCAAGAGCTTTGGCATTAACAATATAATTTACCGGCAATTGGATAATTGAGAAGACGATTAAAAACAAACAAGTAAATGGAGACGCGCACACTCACAGTCAGCGGATGCTGTTGGCCGTCTTCAATGGCAGGAGGGTCGCAGAGGATTTGGTCGAAAGTGTATTTAGTGATCTCGCACGGTTCACTGCCCACCGTGACGTGGACGGTGTCTTTGGAACAGCTGTTTTGGTCGGGACAGAGGTTGGAGCCCTGAGAATAAAAATAAAGAGTGAAAATTGTCCTTGACGTTTGGAAAAAAGAGCAGCCCGATAAAAAGCAATAGCAAAAAATTAAGTACTTAATAGCAACGGGGGCTGAAAGATGCACTGGGAAGACCTTTCCAAAGAAAATTTTTGAACATTTTATCCGTCGGAAAATGCACAGAGATTTCTCCATCTAACCAAGATAAAGAAGAAAACCTCAAAACCAATCACACGTATATGAGACGGATGCCAAAAAAATTCCCAAGGACTTTGCGTCGCCAGCTTATCAAGAGTATAAGTTTTTCAAATATACAAACGTTCACAGAAGGCAGAACATAAGCACAGGTATCAATTTTAACGCACAAAATCTATTAAAACCAAGCGCTGTGATAAAGATAATCGCAATCATTCATCTAACTTATTAGCGAGCAGCAACGATTACATCAAGTTAAGTCATTTGTTTGTTTTTTTGTGGCCCAAGTGACAGAAGTGGGTTGTTAACTCATATTACAAAAATTGTAGCACTTATTTAAAAACGCATAAAAAATCTCACCAAGATGATCATAGGTTCAGGCCTGTACTTCCTTATCCGGCCTACGTCGTTCAACACGGGATCGGGTACGTAGCGCAGACCGGGCTTGAACGCGACTTCTGCGCACGAAGCTGATCCGGGAACGATCGAAACGGGCACTGAAAACAGAGAACTGCCAATCACCATAACAAGGTAACCTGCGGGGCAATAACTCATACTTTCGCAAGGTCGTGTCCCACAATATCGAATGCGATACATCAGTTCAATCTGCCACACCCGTGTGACGTGTAAGCCTCGAACTGTGAGTTCAGTGAATGATGATCAAACAAAGTAAAGAATTACCGGTTCTGTTCACAAAGTTTTTCGTTTTCGGTGTGAAGCATTCCAGCAAATTGGACGATCGGATTTCGCATTGCTGCAAAACAAAACAATTCACCGTCCGTCAACTGTTCGTTGACAATACACTCAAGTTTTCAAAGTGCTGCTGGATCATCCAACCAAGACGATTACAATCACTTCCAAATCAAAATTAATAAACTTACACCGAGGAACTCTTGATCAGCCCAATAAACCCTCAACATCGGGTTGTGTATCAAGTGCAGGTTGAAGCCTTGAACGTGCACTGGCAGCCCTCCGCTCACGAAGGTCTTGGCTGGTGATATTGACGAAACTGAAACGTCGGTGAAGAAGCGAAAAGGACCTGAGCGCTGAGGCGTGCTTTGGAGTCCGTCGAACCACAACTGTAGATTTACACAGAAGCTTTGAAAAGGTGAGCAGACAGGAACTTGTTACACAATCCACACTAGTTCGCCGCGCGATTCCTGGCACCAATGCAGCTGTTTCGTCCTAGGAAGTCAAAACCAAAGTACAAAATCTCCCATTAACACCACGACATTAGGGGAAGCTCTCACAGTTCCGTCATGATAAGATTCTGCGCAGCAACACTTTGATGCTCATCAACAAAACTTGCGTGAGCTTCAAACAACAGTACGATACGACGTGATTGGATAGCGACGGCATGGCACACAATCAACAGGAAATATGGCGGGAACGCGAAACCTACCATCGTCTTCGCGGTTTGCCTCTTCCTTCTCAACAAGCGGCGCAGGTAACGGCGTCCCTGGTGAGTATCGCGCCGCCGGCGTGTCGGACGTGTCTGTTTGGCGCCGGAACATGGCAGCGCGCAGCGGAGAGATTTTCCATCACGCCTGTTTCAACAAATGAAAGAATGGAGCACACCAGAAGTATTACGGAACAAACACCTTCAACGGTGCTGACGCCAGGGTCCAGACTGCAACAAGGAAAGCCTTGTCTGTTAAGGGCCAGGCATCCTTAAATCGTCACGAGTTAGACGTCCATTCATAAATTCAGTACAAACTGACGGCTCTTTATTGCTGTACATGCTGAGTTACTGGTATTTCGTCGCAACATTTAATAAACAGACTTTCCGCACTCTTACAACAAACACCGGATAGTCTTCATCATTTTGCGTCAGTAACTCAAAATGTTACTGCGTGCGACAGTTGCTCCGAGAGAGACATATAAATGGTTGGGAGGAAATATGTGTCTCCTTCCAGGAGCTAACTGGGCGTAACGAAATATGCACTTTTAAATTAAAGAAAATAAACGACCAAAACTCAACGCTCTAGTTCCAAACTGTTTTTTTTTTCGCTGAGACATTTCAGTCATATCTCCCGTAATATTAAAACTCGCCGTAAGAGTATTAACTAGCCTACCTCTTCGACGTTATGGCCGAATTGCCTTAATTTTTTCGGTCATTCAAAGAAATTCGGTCTACGACCGAAAAACAACCGGTTCTAAACATCTAGGAAACCTGGCAAAATAGTAGGAGACAGCCAAGAAAAGAACAACGCCGAACTGCCGTGACACACACACACAAAGAAATTCATAACTTGTACCTTTCCGTTATGCAGGTTTCTCCGGCAACTGTGATAGACACGTTATTTCCCGCGTTTAGATTATGTCCACGAAACGTGACCGGAGTTCCCCAGCCTCGAAGTGCACGCAGCGGCTCGAGTTTGTCAACTCTCGGGTAGACGAAGTTGAAAGACTGCAATGATGAAAACCGTATGTCATATCTGTTCATTGTTTAGAAGCAAGCCTTTGAACTGAACGCTTTTAATGCGATTAGGCATGCACATCACAGTGGCCAGAAGATCACTTTTACAAAAAAAATGCATACAACGATCATTATTTCAAAAATTAGCGATGCTTACTTGACTGGAAGTAACATGGTAAGCAGGTGATGAGCGGCATTGCTTTCTTTGATTGGTGATGCATAACGAAATGTTGCCAGACACGTCGGATAATGACGTCACTGAACACTGAATCGTGCAGCTGCAAATCAAACGGGATAAGAAATATGATGGAATGGTTTGACTCATACAAAAACATGGAATATGGAGAGTTAACAACCGTAAATTGACAGATACAGTTCCGGGAACAATTTCAGGCACTTCCTCGCCCGCGTATCCAACTCAATACCCATTACACAAATAACCAGCATATTAATAAAACTTAATAAGCCAACAGCCTTTAGAATTCACCAACACAAAAATAATCCCCAACGAAATGTTGTTAAGTGCATAGGGTAGCGCTCTTTCAAGCAATCAGAGCCACCAAAACTGGAAGCGGCTTGCCTGCAACAAACCAACAGCTTTGCTTCGACAAACAATCGTGAAGATTTGCCGATTCATCGACGCGCTCGCACGGTAAAACATCAAATGCGCATCAATATCAAGAGAAACCACAACATCCAATGCATTTTTAACGGGACTTGCTCGAAACAGATATTTCAATGTTTTTCACGTACCAGTCGCTGCTAAGAAGCTTGCAACTAATCCCAGCGACTTTAATATCCATCCTTAGCTGTCGATCAAAATTTTTTCCTTTAATTTCTAACACGGTATTTCCATTGACGGGAGCCGACGTTGGAAAAAACTGCAAAAACACAAAAATCAAAGTTATCGAACGACCGTCAAACCTAATGAACGACGCAAAGAAATACACTTAACAGAAATTTATAAAATATTTCACGAGTTGCGGTGGTGACGTTAACTTTTTCCAAGCAAACACTGCAAAAACGGTTTCATTCATCATTTTCACACGTTTGCCGCAGGACTCCAACTTGTTCGGGGTCTGTCAGGGTCCTAAAAAAGATTGAAGCTATAGGGAGGATAACTCCTGCCTTCCACAATGTTGACTGAGCCACGAGACCATCACAAGCTATTGAGCAATTGCGCAACTAATAGAAAGACACGAAACAAACTGTTGATTAAACCAGTCACTTACTTAAAAAATCTCACACCAACTTCCACGAATAAACAGGATTTTATTTAAGTTGGAAAAGCTGACAACTGAAAGACGCTTACAGGTTTATCCAAATGGCAATGCACCAATATCTTCTGATGTGGGGAATCGATGGTTATTACAAACAGGACCTGCTTGAGACAGACATTCAAAAAATAAGGATACAGTAGGGCTTTCATTTTATGTAGTTTGTACTATCATTGTGAAATCTCGACGGGACAGCGCAGTACATTTTGTACCATGTCAAAAACTGTCTTTGTTCCAACTGCATTCCCTTCGAATGAAACTTGGCATTGTGTAATGCACGATAGCACTTCCACTATGCTAGCTCATATGGGTGTTTAGAGAGTTAAACGGTGGTCGCAGGTTTCAAAGGCCGGAACGTGCGCGATTGGAATCAGAATGCAAGTGCTGGACTTGCCAACTTCAAAATACTATTATTCAAACGCTTTGTACACAACGTTAATATCCATCAAAGATCGTATCCATACAACTTCCGAAAGCTCAGTTTTGTTTTACTTATTAACAGCATATTACTTTCAGATTTAACATACCTCATAACGTGCTGGAAAACAGTAAATATTCACACTAAGAATTGTTTCAGCTACAAACCGATATAAGGTTAAAACAAGAACTCTTTTAAACGCAAAAAAGAGTGAAGCACCAATCAGAAGCAAACGCAGTTCTTCTCGTGACAAAACAACAAACACGATGCATTTCTCTTTGCAAAGTTTTGCAACAAAACTGCGCGAAACGAGGCCGTATCTGTCACTAAGCGGATCAGAACATCGGTGTAAGTAGCAGGTTGGACTTTGATCTGGATTTTACGCCTTGAAATGGCTTTACAAAATCTGTACGTGCAGCGTCGAAGTTGGTTACTACTAATATTGACAGACAAAAACGTAAGGAGTAAGGCTTGGACAAATATTCTTCCTCCGAAAAAAGAGCTCGTGGCAAAACACTAGTTTACATTATTTGCAGGGGCGAGTTTGAACCGGCGAGCTCGCAGTTTGTAGAACTCGACTGATATTTTAGTTTCGTGGCAGCCGAACAAGTCGTTCAGTTCCGTAGGTNTGACGACTTTTTGTGGCGTATAAGGAGAAAAAGGAACCGAAACGACCAAGCGGTACCAACTGCTAACGAGGGCGATCCCCTTAAGAAATCCCCAGCGAGAAACAAAATTTACGACATCATTAAAGCGTCCCATCACGCACGTGGCGAGAGTCGATAGGGGATAGGGTCAGTGCACGCCGATGCTCAACGGCTACACACTATTGTAAGTTTAAACGATTACCGTTATATGGGGGACGTTCTTGGCGAAGCAAGCAAGACAAAACTTTGTTGCAGTCACGCACGTAATTTCCACCGGGTTTAACCTCCCAACTTTCCTGAACTGCTTAAATCTTTTACGTTTGCCACCAAAAACGGCTGTCATCACGTTAATTTCAACGTACGCTGTCTATCTGCGGGTTGCTGCATGCCTGACCAGCCTCAGCTTTGAGCCATGTCCCGGAGCAATGGACATCGTCGAGGGTACAGGAGGAGCTTCTATCGCACCAGCCGCACTCCCACTCTTGAGGAGATTGCAGGCAAGAACCACAGTTGCTCTCGCCATCCAATTCGCATTTATACATGACCACTGCGAGATGCAAATTATTAGACTTACGAAAACCTCAATGTTCTATTTTAAACAATATCCACACAATTTTTACATTATTATTGCCACAGTTTTTATGATGTGCCTGCAACAATTAACAAAATTGATGACAGACAATTTCAATGTATTGAAATTAACTCCGAATGATTACATCAGTGAGCAAACCACAACCAATCCGGTTTCAATCTAACAAAGCTGCTAAAATTGTCTAATTTCAGTTAATCCTCAATCCACCTCCTGCTTTAAATACATACTGACATTTAGGTCATAGTTACTACACAAACAAGATGCGAGCAAATTACACAAGAGTTTCAGCACAGAATTTATACCACGGCTTGTTCCTCACCTTATAAGAATGAAATTCACGTTATTTTCCTGGTGGGACGATTATATCGACATAAATTACAAGCATATTTCTAAAAAATGTGCCAAGAAAGCAAAATAACTGTACTAGAGGGTCAGCTGTTCGCTTAGGTACCCATCGCAAACATGATGATAATACCTGTCAAACGATTCGGATCGTCGATAGTGACGTCGCCTTTCCATGTTATACGAAGCGTTGCATTTACCGAGCGTCTGCCGGAAGGCACAATACCCTGCAAATTATTGCAATGTACACATGCATCTTTCAAACTCAGACTCATGACCGGTGACTGCATACTGAAGATTGTACACTTTGTTCGCTCTGAGACAGTGATTCCCAATACGGCCCAGCACCTGGACTTTCCAGTGGTCCACACAGAGTATCAGGACTAAAATTGAACATGCCTTTGAGTTCACTGACCTATGTGCAATACAATTTCGACTAGCTGTTCATGAGGTGTCATCATGGCAAAGTGGTCCATCGGCCAAAAAAAGTTGTGAACCACTGCTCTAAGATTACATGTGCTGTGCAATGATAAGACCAACCGAGTTTTGTGAAGTTGAGCCAAAATAATGCAAATCTTCCAGCAATTTATTTGTGAGTGGTGCAACTAGCAGAGTGTTAACCGAAAAAAATTCGAACGGAATCTTTGCTTGACTTGAGCAATGGAACCCGTTCAATCATGATTAATTCGAAACATACTTTTTATCACTTCGTTACATGGATCTACTGCAGCTGCCTCCAAGCTTGCAACACGCCCAAAACGATAAATACAAAACCTTGATTCAGACGCTGTGACGAAAATTGCGCTGGACCAGATGATAATGCATTTGAAAAGTGAACACTGAGGAAAAAGAAAAAAATCAAACCTTTATACTTTGGCAGTCTATGTACGACGCCACACGGTTAGCTTTTGCCCTGATCGGAGTAGATCCAGGAATAATGATTTCGCAAGTCCATTTGTCGGCCTGACCAACAGCTTTTGGAAGGTTGGTTCCAATCAACCGCAACGACGTTCGTCGGTCGAGCGCCAGAAACACGGCTGTTGATGCAGGTGAAGACGGTCCAGGTTGGAATGCAGTGACTTGCGGACAAAACTGAAAAGAAAACTTTCGAACTTAAATAATAAATATATTTCTGAGCTTCACTTGACTGCAATAGACCGTACACGTGCTTTTCAAATCCTGGTAAATAACTTGCCGAACGTGTGGAAGCGAGCAACGAAGAGAATGACATGAACTCAGGAACGAAACAGCAGGTTCGTTTAATTGCCATTTTGTCGCAATGAACTTGGCCTGTTGCATTAGCAGCCACTGCAAACCAACGGTGTTTTGATCAATGCTTTAGCTACTGAGACACTAATTTCCTGTTCAGATATCTTAACAAATCTCTGCAACTTACCTCCGTGGTATAAAAAAGATCACTAAATTAAAGCGAAAGTAACGCAATAAGAAATCAAGAACAATAGAAACAACAGCATGACAGCCTTCCATACATCATCAGGCATGTTGCGGTTGTGACCGAGTGGAGAATGTCATTAATTCTCCGCCACGCTCCATGCATGCCAATAAGTAAACTCAGTGGTATAGTCGGAGAAAATGTGTGGAAATATTGTTCCCCACATTTTTGAAGGATGGGGATGCTTGCTTACTATTTTAGTGTGGAAACACCATCATGGTGCGTTTGTCGTCAAGTTTTTGCAAATATTTTAATAGAAAAAGTTAACAGCTTTCTTGACTAGAATGGCATGTCTTTCTTTTGCAGAACGTTACCCCTTCTGTGTATTGAACTACACGTCGGAATAACCTCACATTTACGCATATCGTATACACACAAAAACAACATTTGACACGTAGCCTCTTTTGATGAGAGTGGAAAAACATCAGTCAGCTGGGACATCGGCCGAGTACTGGATTCATTGACACGATCTGAGAAAAACGTTGGGAACGATACGAGAGATCTTTACTTCAGCTATCATATTTACGGTACAGCCATGACAGCAATTTACAGAACTCAAGGTTGCTTATTTTTCACGGATCACTTTTTGGTATATAATATATCCTACTTTCACTGATTTTGATTTTCTTTCCTTTTACTTCTGGCCATATGATGAACAGCTCGAATTGCTTTGCCTCCGGCACAGTAGGAATACTATACCAACAGTTAATGCGGTTTCTCATCAACTTGGGTATCAGCAGGATTTGTCAGAGTTGAAAGTCAGGCCTGGCTTGTCGAGTCGAGTCGGCTTTGGGCTTAAGTTTGTCAAAATGTTTCGGGACGATTTCGGGCCTGCACACGGAAGTATTTTGCAACGACGTGCACTTTTGTAGCCAGTGAGTGTTGAAGCAATCGAGTTGATTAAATCTTCAATAAAAATGATTGGTTGTGAAGTATTCAGTCATGCTTACTTCGCAACGCCACCAATACCCCGCAGTTGCGCATATCTTGACTCATTCGGTAAATTTGGCTTTTGGGCCTAAAAAATCTGGCTTTCGAGCCGAAATCGGGCTTCAAGAATATATGTCGGCCTTGGGCCGGGCTTGAAAACGAGGCCCGTTTACAACCGTGTGTTGACCCTGTTTGTCGCTACAACTAAAGACTTATCTTCCCTTAACTGCACACTTAAATACAAGAATATGGAGCACAACCATTTTGGGAGTGCGACCAATTTCGCGATACCTTATTGTTGTGCGGGTATTGAAAAACACCGCACACTGAGTTGGCGCACAAGCAAAAACATTGCTTATATAAACACTTATTTAAAAGTGAAATCCGTTTTTTTGAAATGTTATCCAACTTAAGTGATTGTCTTCTCTGATTAAATACATGTTCAACAAAACGAGCGAAATTGAAGTTGTTCGTAGGTGAAAAACAAAAGTTTGAATTAACACCCAGTCCTTACAGCTACGTTACGACAATGTTTACTACTGTTTGTAGTAGTCAAGAAGTATACCCTTCGTTCTCTACCTGCAGACCTTCTGTAGTGTCAGTGATGCGCAATCATATACCTTTGCAGTATCATACAGGCCAGGAATCCTGGCATCCACATGCAGGGGCGGATTAAGGGTGCTAGAGAAGTGGTAAGCTTCGAACGAAAATGCGCAAGGGGTTGATGTGACAGGTGCAATAAACTGGACCACAAGCCACAAGCAACTGGCGATCGGACACTAAAAACTACAGAAATTACACTATGAGCGCAAGGAAATCAAGCTTCAAGCGTACACAAAAATGAAGAAACGTCGCCACTTTGCGGTAAAGTACCCGCGTGGTCCGACACAACAAAATACCAGGCAGTAATCCTGTTGGCGACAAATGATATCACTACACAGTTCAGTTTTAATAGTGGAAACTGAAAACATATTGTTTTACTATTTATCACCATAGATGCAACATACGTATTGTTATTTTCTTTCACGAAACGCGACGTAACCAACAACTGGTATTTTAAATCACGACCACCACCCAAGCTCGTGAAACATACACAAAACACTAACGGATTGCAGTGTTTTATGCAAAAAACAAAATTTTCATGCCGCAACAATACCAGCTGACATCAACAATTTTTTTATTTTTCAGTCTCAGTAACATTTCCTGACTGGAACTTCGCATGGTTTTTGACTGATAAATAAGCAAATTAAGTCAAAGCGTCCAATGTAAATGACCACGTCTTCAACTGATTCATAACAATTCTAAAAAGCGCAAATAAACATACTGTAGGGCCAGACACCTGGTTAAATGACAAAGATAAGCTTCGCAAATAGTAAATCCCATTACAAAGATAATATCCAACACATGTCAGTGTGCCACAGAAAACAGTTCAAGCGTTGCAGGATAGGACGCACATGTGGCCTGTGGTCATCGCGGTGATTAGGAACACACACTATAAGCGTAAATTCTACAATTTCAGCTTTATCGTCTCGCCCAGTGTTTGCCAACTTTTGAGATACTAGACACACACGGGTGGATACGCTGTCGCAGAATCAAGCTAGTGACAAAACAAACCCACATATGTTGAACCAGTAACTTATTGTGACCTTGGCAGTATTCTTCTGACTGACCACCTCCTAGTTTTCAAAATGCAGTTGGTTTTGTGTACACTTTTTTAAAGAACTGCGTGTACCATTTGGAAATCACCTATGGTTCTCTGGTTGAGAAATTTTGATGCAAACAGCGAGAACTTCCGCTTTCACGTCCAACACAACAAAATCCCCATTAGAAAAGGTGTTCCGTATAATGGTTCTACAATACAAACAAAGTTCGAACTTCGAATACACTAGTAATTGCGGCTTAAACGAGGCAAATTAAGTTACAAACTAGTAATTAGCAAAATGTTTGGGCACAAAAAAAACGTTTCACAAAATTTTCCAAATAGATTTGTTTATGATTTCCACAACCAACATCACTGACTGTGAAGGCTATCAAATTTCAACAATTCTTTCCCCAGGCCGGTGCGAGTTGATATTGCGACAAGTGCCATTCTCCAAGAACAGGCAAGCAGGAGAAAAAGCTGAAAAACTTTAGTATCGTAATTCACGTCTGCACTAATAACGGTTCGTTGAATGTGAGGCATTGTTGGCTCCATGCACCAAGCTTCGTTCCGCTTCACTTAGTAACGAACACCGTTCGTGCGCGGTTTACCTGCTCTGAGTGAAAAGCATCATAATAAGCGCTTCAAGCATCGCCAGAAATTCGCCCGCAGCGATGAGGCAACTGCCTGGTATGGCGCAATGGCATGTGGTCGCGGTACCGAAGGACGAAGCAGAACGGATCTGCCATACTAACAAAGCAGTTTAGACGAGTCTCAGACAACAGCGGCGGTGACAGCGAGCACGGGTGAGCTTAATCTGCATCAACTCCGTTTAAAACTTCCTCTACCATCCATCAGCGCGAGGGTTTCGTGAAACGGTCCGATTTTCCAGGATCAACACAATACCACGGCTATTCTTCATTACCAAAGGCTCTAAAGTTAAACAATCTAAAATTTCGTTTCAGTCGCCACGACCGATAGAAGAAGAGTTTTAGAGCACATAGGAGCGGGTCGACCAGTTTATTTGTCCAAGCATTTCACACAAAGTGAAAATCTATTCCGTAAAAAGCCAACGTAGACGAAACCTAATCCAGAACAACCCGTCGCTTGCCGTGATCGAAATCATAGCACAGGCGGCTGATTTTGTTACACGACGCATTGAAGCCTGCCCCCGGGCGTCGGAAGGACAAGTACAGGACGCATTACGTAAGCCTGTTTCATATACCGACAAGCAACTTCACTCACACTGTTGGAAGCATACTTGCACTGACGCTGGAAATTGAATGCGAATCATTGACAACATATTGCATGTTGTGCATGACAGTAACGAAAGTGGTCTTTCGAACTGTTTGCGAGACCAATTTCCAAACATCTATTAACAGACACAATTTACAAATTGAAACAAAAACATGAGTAGCATCAACATGATATTCACGAGTAATAGATTTTCTGGGCCTCAGAGTCACGCCACTCTCCGGTGGGCAAGATGCGTTGACAGATGTCTTGATTGTTCTACTGAAGTTGTTTACAACGCGAATCTAAGCCTTGTAATGAATTCTGCAACAGGTGTTACCTTACTTTTGAGCTTCAAGTAACAGCTAAAAAGTGAAGTTCTACGTCTACAGTGTGTGTTGAATGCCGATCAGTTTGCTGGCAACAATCACACAGCGTCATTTTTGCTAAGAAAAGAAGTAAAATGAACGGTTTCCCATGTCTATCCAGATCGGTTCGTTGTTTAGAGCCAGGTAACATCTCATTTTAAATAAAATTGTCTAACGAACTTCTCTGCGATCCGCTTGATTGCGCATTGTGTGTCAATAGATTCTATTCAGGAAATACAATATTTTTGCAGGTGTTTTCCGTCTGAAGCTTTTGATCATCGGGCGAAGCATCTGCTCGCGATTGTCCACTTGATGTTGTAACGCAAACTTTTTCCGTCTGACTTCGCAGGAACGACAATGGTATTCGATGTTCGCCAAACATGCCGTGGTTATCTTGAAGCAGCGTGACAACCGTTCGCAACTCGCAAACGCAGAGAGCCATTACAGACGTAACCTTTACGCACATTCTTCGCATTCTTTAGTTGAGAGCAATCGAGTGTGGCGGTGAGATTGGCGTTAACCGCAAGGAGTGGGCTTTACCGGGCACAGGCATGGGAACAGCAATTACAAGAACAACGAAAGCGGCAATGTTTAACGCAAGAAGGACAATGCAGTGAGAAAGCATTATTTGCCACGGGAGCCGCGTCAGACCGCAAACATAGAAATCAACGACAGTCAGCAAACAGTGACGCTAAATCTAAGGAGAAAGCGATGGGCGAGCACAGCGCACCGCGCAGGCTGTAGCCGCTGCTGACACAAAAATGGAAAGTAGTGGCAGAAAAGGAATCTGTATTTCATCTGTTTGACACAAAAAAGACATGGACTCGAACCGAGAACAGGGTGCTGGGCTGATGTGCTGCTTTCAACCAGTACATGACGAGGAAGTCTTGAACTCACATTGAACGTTTGAACTCACAACTATCATCGCAACTAATGTTGTCACGAATAACCTCTCATCACAATGTCGCCCAAATTTTTGATACTCTGAAGAATTCAGCAGTACCGAATTTGTTACACCTTCATGCACTTTAATATAATCACATAAAAAATGGGTGGTGGTGGCACAATTTTCCCCCCTCAGTCCATGCCACGGTGGTTCTTCGTTAGTGGGGTAGCATTCTGACAGCCAAGAGTGTCGTAGCATTAGAATCGCTGACGAAAACGGTCGTGATTTACGGCAGTGGATAACAAGTCCGTTTCTCATAACAGTGACAAATATCTACCGCTGTCCAGTAAACACGGTTCAGAGATGTGATTCGGTGCACTTACTACATTAGGTTATTCTCTTTAGATCAGACAAGTTTGAACAACGTCATCTATCTGACTGTTTTCGTTCTCATTTTATCTTGCAAGTGTACGTGCAATTGTTCACCCCAAAAGCATAAAGCGGTATGCAGCGTTGCATGACAAAACATAATGTCACAAAGCACGTTTCCATCTACTGAGGGAACGAAATCCTCACGCTGATGGATGCGTAAAAGATAACGCTTCAATTCAACAGAACCTCAGGGTTCAGCGCTGAGGTGTTGGCTAACGTTGAGCATGAGCAATTAAAGCAACAAAAACAAATGCAGTAAATGAACAGCTCACGCTTGATTTCGTGCCCTTTCTTAATAAACCTGCGGCATAGCAACAAGCTGCACTTCTTGAAAAACTCAGCAACGACTCAGGAAGCAGAATATTTTTCAACTGTGCAAACCAATGCTTAATTCGCATTCTGTCGTGGAATCTTCATACTCAACTTCCAACCAAGCCGACAAATACTTCACTAAAAACATGCCACCTAGTTAAGAGGGGCACAAAATCAATAGCAATAAAGAATGAGAATGTTTGCTAAAGATGACGTTTGGTGTCAACATGATAACACGCTAGTAGTAGTCTGTATACGACAAACAACGCAGCTACGGCCAATCACATCTAATGTGACAAAAGAACAGGAGCGCAAGCAAATGGAAAGCTTTTGCCAGTCCTTTCAGTGTGGCTCCTGGCATTTTTTCAGTTGTTCGGACAAAGTGTATGGGAACCATGGGCGCCGGGTACGGAATAGCGACGCACGCCCGCGATTCTGGTTGGAAGTCGGTAGTGCGGCACTCCAGCTTATTTTTCATTTTACCATTGAGCAGTTCTTCCTTGGCAAGTAAAAGTCTATTATTCCGATAGATACGAATGGAAGATTTAAAAATCGCAACGCACCTTGAATCAGTTCTAAGTTGTACTACAGAGATAAGAACCATCTCCGCTGTATGTGACTTTTACAGAAGACGATGTCACGAGGAATAGTTGCACAACAAAATTCAGCAATTTTTGGCAAGCAATGATTTAAACAGCCCCACTCCAAACGTCGTTTTGAAACTGCTTGCGGAAAACCGAACTTTAACTGATTTATTTCTGAGTTTAACGTGTTTGCTGCGCATGAATTTCGCATCGCCCTGTACTAACTGTGAGGGTAGCGCGTCCCTTTATCGAATAACTGTGAGTCGCCTGTTAAATTGATGTTAGTGACAGCCGCTTTGGGATATTTCAACCGATATTATTTTACTAATTTAAGCAGGTTTGACGTCATATTTCATGACGTTACGGCTTTGGCACGCCCGTATATTTCGAATTCGGCGCCTATGATCGGAACACAATGGTTTACGGGAAGTTACAACAACATGATGTAAAAAAGAAAGCTCCGAACAAGCAATATTAAAACTGCAAGAAGTTTAGTGATTTTGACTATTTAGATGACAGCAATCTTTCGAATGCCTTGAGCCGTTTTATCACCACTGACAGGACTTACTAAAACTTTTATTTAGAAAAGAAGAGTCCAGCACCAAGTCAGTATTGCTTAGACCAGGGGTGGGGAACCTGCGGCCCGTGTGAACATTTAATATGACCCGCATCAGAATTTTCGTTACCCAAGTTAGAACACAACATCGCGTCAAAACGAAAGTCAATGACAAGCAGACACGTAGACAGTAATTAAGAGAAGTATCTCTCACTCATTGACGTAGTTTTCTCTCATTCTCCTTGGAAAGGTAAAAGCAGCGACCCGCCTACGGTATTCCAAAATTCATACGCCCGTGATAGTAAATAGGTTTCCCATTCCTGGCTTAGAACATGGCATTGATGTTCTCGCGGGTTAAGCATAGGGGAAAGTAGCTACGCGATAACCTCGATCCAAGTCGCCATTTATACGCGCAGCTACCGAAAATGAGAGTACTAGCACTGAAATGAAGCTATGTACAACCACTTGAAAGCCAGGACTTCATCGGCTGTGTGTAAAGACAAAAACAGTTATTTACCGGAATACATTCCTCGAATTTTCCTCGTTGTGGCCAAGAGAATGCCCTCATCGTGTATTAGCAACTCGCACGCGCTTATCGTCTTCTTTTCACAAAGTTTACGAGACATTCACAAGCACCAAGCTAAAAAAAACTAAAAAAACACACTGGGGCCCGAGGCAGCTACAAAGAAATCGCCCACAGTTAGCTTGAATGCATGAGGTATTAGTTTGTCTAACATCGGGAAAAACTCGGACTGAACACCAGTACCAACCTAATAAATTCGCTGAAATGTTGTTTGGAAAAATGAAGGAATAACGCTTCCCTACCGTCATATCAAAGAAGAACAACTATCAAAAAGTGTGAAAAACAAATGCATTCGGCGCTGATATTGCGCTCCCAGAAATAATAGCCATGAACTAACGACTGTTCCGTAACAGCCGTACATTGACAAGGAAACAACACGCCTTGAAAGGCAAAAAAAGCAGTTACCGGCGAACAATAAGAAAAATGCTTTGAGGATGTAGCGTTGATGTGTTCATTTCCTGATTTGCCAATGTCATTCAACTCAAATGTAGTGGAGACTCTCAAAGCTGTAACTAAGCTTGCACTGGACACCAACAATGAGTACACAAAGATTTAACAAGTTTTGTCAAGAGATGGTTGAAGATGGCCGACAGCTTTCATGCGAAAGGGACACTGCACTACCATCGCATTAATGCATAAATAAAAACAAATGTGCACGCATAGAAGGTCATAGGACTTTCATTCAATTTTGAAAAAACAACATGGAACCCGAGCTTTATTCAAGTAACTTTCTTCACAAAGGTGACACAAGCGAATCAATCGAAGAAACTTTTTAAGGAAATCGATTTCACGTAACACCACGTATCCTCAGTCCTATAATCTGATCTGCAAGCAATGCTTGCCGGTGAAACGTTGAAAGGCTAAGTTCAGAGAAATCATGCAAACTCTAAATGCATAAATCAGAACACAAGTTGCGTCAAGTCCAAACTGAAAATTGCGTCGTCGTTCCCAAAGAAATGCTTTCACTGGAACTTCAGAACTGACTGACGCCAGTTATCGAGCAACGCAACAGATCCACATTGACGGAAACACGCCGTTATGACTCAAACGGAACGTTGTTACGGGTACAATGCGTACGTACCATTGCGTTCGTAAAGTTGGTAGCCATAGTCCAAGAAGCGGCTTTAAAATTAAGTGCTAAACGCTGTAATGGAGTTAGTAACATTGCTAGCTCACTGGGTGGTGAAAAAGGTCAAAACAAAGAACAATACGAGGAAGAATCATTATTTGAATATTAACTTTTGCGTTAAATTTGTTAAAACATTCACAAGTATCCAGAGAGTGAAAACTGAGTTGTTCTACAAAAGTAACTTTGTAATCTTAATGTATAGGTGTTTTATCTATGATGTCATGGAACAATGAATAGGTCCGCGATGAGGCCATTTGCTCTTTGTCATCTTTATTATCTGGTTTTTCCAATTACGTACCTCGGTGCGATGACCATCTCGTGGAAAAATTTTTTATAGTTTGGCCAACATAGTGTTCGTGGCATATCACACAAGTCGCTACATGAATGCCATAATTTGCTCAGGTCAAGTTTTGATTTAGCGGGAAAGTTTTATTTCTTTTTCATTATTTCCGAAACACACGATACCATGGCTTTGTTGTGTTTTCCATGGCAACCACAAAGCGCACAGTGCTTGCAAGGCCCAGACGCACCTTCGATTTGCTTCTGTCTTGCTTAAATCAAGGTGCTTGTAGTTTATTCGTATTGTCCAATTGTGGTAGGTCTTTTTTAATCATTGCTTTGTAGTAAATGTTTTTTGTCCATCTCTGATAGGGTTAGCAGGTGGGGGAAAGTGTAGCCCAAACCTGTGGGTCATCTCTCTTGTCACATTTTTGGGGGTAGTCCTTTGTAATTTGATGTCGTTGCTGTCATGTCATTTGTCATGTCGAAAAGGAAGTTCATGGAAAATGTTTGTTGTGGAACTCTAGCTGAATACAAAGTGCTATAATGGAATCAAGTGGTAGGTTGCAACAGTATCCAAGTGGAACATGACCAATAAGGTTGAACATGCATCCTGACAATGCAGTTATACACGATAACTTCGACCGGGAATTCTTACTGCACATGTACAGTGAGAAAATCAAAATTTTGACCCAAGCCACGTTGCAATCCAAGGCGTGGGGCCAACGAGCAAAACGGTAACAGTCACACGTCTATCAGAGCACAGCGCAGAGTGTGCAAATAGGTTTACACCTATATTTGGTACTGCATAAGTGTTATAGTGTAGGAGTTCGCCAACATCAGATTTCTTGACACAACTCACACCACTCCGCACATATCTAAACCTCCGATATTATAACAGCTTTTACCACGTCTAGGCACTTTAAAGGGCGTCACTTAGACGAAGCAATCTGTTGCATGAAAAGTTCTCAATTTCAATTCCTATACAAAACAACTAGCATGAATATGATCGAAACGGAAACACTTCATACATTTTGACAGTCAAGAGTTCCTGTAATGGCGTGATCAAAACGACAACCAACTTCAGAACGGAAGCAATCTTCCCCGTTATTGCCGCCTGTGGTTTGTCCACGTGATGCCGATACGGTCAAGCAAAAGAAACTTGAACCGATGGACACAAGATCGAATTAGCGCCACGCTTCACTTTTGGTCAAATAAAGTGCGTAACACGAAACTTCGACAAATAAGACCCGTACACTGGCGGGAAAGTTTTCATTTGGTCGCAGCATGTACATTGAATGGGCTAATGGTTTAACAGGTTGCAAGCACACGACAAGCTTTAAGACAAGAAAATTGCTTGTGCTATACAACATTCTGAGGGTCATGTCTCGTATATGAAACCCTTTTTTACAAGCAACATACACATTGCCGACTATCTCAGTCAAAACCGCACGTGCCACATGATCATAAAATGCTACTTTATCTGCTTCCTCAACTCACAGATGGCGACTGCGCCACGTCCTCCAAGCTGCTGCAGAATTGCTTTGTTTGCTTGCAGGTGTTGTCGTAAACGCACCAGGTGCAGTTAAAGCCGCTGTTCACGCATGACATGCATCTGCAAAACAGGGTCTCGGCTATGCACAGTTTGCAGCTTACACAATCTCGTAACAGTGATTTAAAAAATTGAAAATACATACGAGGGGTGATAGGAGCAGTCGAAGTAAGTGAAGTTCACGCTCACAATCGGCACGTTTCTGTACGTCAGAGATAAGACAACGTCTTTGGATCCTAACCAAAAAAAAAACAATCAAGAGATAAGGCCCGGAAGATCGCACTAAGATGAATGCAGAGGTCAATACATCATTCTACTTTACTTGGTGCTAGTCTAAAACTCAAACATTATTTTGTGCCGTCATAAAATGAAACATAGCAAATCTAAANTGCAGTGTTCACGAGTGACGCATGCATAACTTCATAAAAATGTTATGTTGTAAATACAAACCACTGTTTTGAACAGAAGGTATGGATGACTTTGGCGGTGAATCGCAGGTTACGGTCAACTCTGAAGGAGAACGTCCAGGCTGTACAGTAGTGCTAACTGATTCGTACGTGTCAAATATGCACTTGTACATTTCCCCAGAGTACTTCGCGGGTAAGTTGCGAGCAGTTAAAGTGATCTGCCCAAGAAATGAAGACTGTGATGATGTCATTAGAGAAAAGGTTCAACACGATCTGCACGTTTGGCAAAGCTTTGAAACAAATTTTGCTTTGCTAACAAAGTGTTACAAATTTGCAATCAAGAAGCCTTCGTGTTTTCGAAATACTGAACTCCAAAGTGCATAGAAAAAGCGTTGGTTTCATTTTCTGCGATGAACTTGCTGCACTACATATTGTCATGTGAGATGCAAGTAATTTCTTGTCATCTCTTGCTGACAAAGTTACTTCCTGCATTTTTGCAGCGGTGCATTGTTCAACGTTACAAAGTCTAGGGATTTCAATATGATCAGGTTTGACGTAATTTTGCACTTGCACCATTCTTTGCTGACTGAAAATACAAACGTAGCCTTGTCCAAGAAACCGTAATAAAGAAAATTGCCCGATACCTCTGTTGTGTACAGTGTTAATAGATTTAGCAACTTTCAGCGATAGTACAGTCGGCTATATTCCTTTATGCGGATGAGAGTGGCGAAAATTTGCCCCTCGTCCCCCAGTTAATAAGCTCACCTGCTCAGTAAGTCCAAAATTGTCCGGTCCCGAGGTGGGCTTAATAAGTGGGGACTGCTGTACTAACCTTTCAAAAGCTTACACATGGCTTACGCCAGCAATCCTACTGACATCTCTCACAAACTTGAAACCCACATGGCTTACGCCAGCAATCCTACTGACATCTCTCACAAACTTGAAACCAACCCATTTATCACAGTTCTTTTTTTCATATCTGACAAGCCAAAAGCCTAAATCAGCTATGTCCAACCCACGAGTCGCATGTGGCCCAGTCGAAGGTTTTGTGTGGCCTAATTTAGGTTATTGCTGTAGTACAAGTAGCCTATATACTGATAACCTGTCCTTATTTTTATAAAATTAAATTTGACATTTTTGATGCAGGTGTTCCTCAGTGCCACTTTACCAGTCTGAACTGTGTGCTGGGAGATTTCAATACGTCCACTTACACCTTGGTGCAAAAGTTTTTACTAGTATCCCGATTTCTGCCCTTGTTCCATTGGCACTAAACTTGCCCACGAAATCACACTTACGAAGTGGTTAAAAGTGTCAAACAGTTGTTACCATCATGATTCGAACGCTTTCAGTACATTAGCTTAAACTAAATTTAGTTTGCTAAGATCAAAGCAAGTCTTCAGTAAGCAACTTTGGTTGGACATAGCT
>JGI24021J15306_10001723_pt1 | contig 22172 bp, 14 predicted proteins | sample Ectturendosymbi1_FD_15306 | JGI IMG/M metagenome (IMG submission 15306) | reverse complement strand
ACGGTTCAGCATTTTTTGCATCCTCAGATGAACTAGGGGAGTCAACATGGATTTTAATCAGTTTTCAGCTTCCATACAACCAAACACGAATGAAGTTAGTAAAAACATCCGCGGTGTTACAATGTATCTCTCCAGAAACCCAAGCCAGTGCGCGCTACAAGTAAGCGGAAATAGAGTGTAGAAGGTCGAGAAATTGGAGCACCTTGGCGGGTTGGAACAGGGCGATTTATATTCGTTTTTGTAAAGAAAACGCTATTGTGCGTGAGCTTCATCGCTCTGTGGTTACTGCACGGGCGTTTTCAAACACCAGAAAGCTTTCAATTTTTATTCAGTCTGTTTGCTGATCCTGATCAATGGTCATGGATTTTATTTCGGGTAATAACTGAAAGAGTTCTATCTCAAGTACATGCGGCGGAGATGGGAATTTTGCGATGAGTTCACGGTCTGACACTTCGCGACGAAGTACGTAGCTACGCATTTCATAAAGCCCTGATTGCTGAGCCACTTTGAATCAAGATATCTCAGCCGGCCATGTGTCCAGAATGTTCCATGAAAGATCGATGAGACAAGTCCTGCTTGCAGCACCCAAGGCAAAGTGGTGCAGAGGTCGTCCAAGTACCAAGTGACGTCATTACATCTCCGGCTTTGTTTGGTCCTTCCTTCGTTTTCAGCAGAACCTCCAAAGATTGCTGTTTAGATAATTCGGTGGTTGCTGCCACCGCCACATCATAGCTTTGCAGTCGGACATATGGAAGGTGTTAAAAAATTGTTGGGAAACCTAAAGGCCAAGGGACCAGACTTTGGGTACTGCTCAAAACCTGCAAAGACCATCCTCATAGTAAAAAGCAAGAGTTTACGAGAGAGATCTGTAGAGATGTTCAGATAGAACTTCTTATAGAACATCTCTGCAGATCTTTCTCGTAAACTCTACTAGGACTGGTTCCCCCGCCACCCCCTCCCGAGGGAAAGCGTGTATGAACATGAATGGATGTAGGACTCGTTCAAACATGAATTTTGAAGGTTATGCTAATGTTGTGTACAAAATGATCTTTACCTTGTAACGGTGCAGTCAAAAACACTGCTTTTGTCAGATCTTCCATTTTTACTGTCTGTGCAGTTAAAGTTGGAGAACCATCTGTTAGCATAAACATGTTTACCAATTAATTTTGGAGAACTATCCGTTGTGACATTGACAATGTTTTCACAATTTTCAAAGCGGAAATATTTATAATGCTTTCTGCAGATTTAGAGTGGATCACAGCACAGTTAGGATGTAAAATAAGTTTGTATGTTTAGTGATCAAGGCCCAGATCGCAAAGCTAAATGGGACTGGTACGTCAATCATGCTTTGTTTCTGCGATGCCAGTGCTTTCACTTGCAACTGGGATGCGATGAGTGCGTTTACATGTAGATGTTTGAAAGACTGCAGTGGGAGAAATGGTACTTTGAGTGCTGTTTGTTTACAATTTGGTGTTTGTTCCTATTCTCATGTGAGCACATTTTCGTATGTTGCTGTTGTTTCGGTACCAATAATATTTCGCTGCAAATCTTTTTAAAGTGACTTCTGGAATAAAACCTAAAGCTACTTAGAAGTCAGTAAATAGAGCACAGTTTTACAGCATGCCTACTATGTGAAGGTTATTATCTCTAAGAAATAAAGCTTTATGCTTGCGGTGGTCAATTGCTCGTATTCTATTTTGTTATCTTGAGTTACCAGTGGACAAGTTTACAAAATTGTAAACAACTTAATTAAGATATAGGTACGACACAGCAGTGAGCAGTCCAAAACAAGGCTAGCAATGTGACATTGAAAAATCCAAACTCCCCGTAACCTTCGTTTAGAAGCGCATCTACAACAGATGCACAGGGATTATGAATCATAAGAAAAGACACAAATAAATGCATTTTCAGGTTTCATGAATACTAGGACAAATGGGGCAGCATGACAATAATAATCCAAATCATTAGCAATTTCTCCACTAAAGCTGTCCAAGAGCTGAAAATGTTTTCTCAACTAAAACTACTGCTGAAACGAAAGCTGCCACTATTTGAAACAAAATTCACATCCTTCAAGTCTGATGGATTGGATATGAAGGTTTGGAATGTGCAAACGACTTTGATCTTATTCGAACGTACTTTATAGAAGTTTGCAGATAAATGCTAGTTTAAACACAGTGATAAACGTTACGTGCACAAAGCGTCTTTATGGAGAAGTTAATTCTTTTTCAGTCAAAAGAGCTTGAAGTGTGGATATCTTCCAAAAACTGCAAACGTTGTTGTTAGTTCACAGAAGATATTTTTTACAAAGATCTTCAGGGGATAAGAAAAGCCAGAAGAGAACAAAACGTGCATGTCAAACTGGCTGTGATGCCGTAGGTAAAGCTGACGTCAGCTGTGCTTCACCAGAGCAGCCGCCCTAAACCATTCATCAGGCATGTTTAGAAAACCATTAAACAATCTCTTTTGTTTCAAACGACTCTTATTCAGAGAACAGAATGGAACAAGTGATGTCATTCCGGACAAACTGATGTTGAGTTGTAATTGAACACTTTCAACAATTCAGCCTGCTGTACTTACTGAAATGGCAGTACAGCGAAACGTTCTGAATGCGAAGTAAGCAATCTTGCGGTTGAGGGTATTAGAGATTTACCATACGACTTGTTATATAGTTTGTTGTGTGGTAAGCAACTACAAAATTAAACTACTTTATTATTCTGGAAAGAACTTGACTTGATGTTTTGACGTGAGAGGAATAAAGCTGCCAGGAATTGATCAAATTTTTTGAGTATCTTAAACTGTTTATCGTAAACAATGACAAGTTTGAGGTGGTCATTTTAAGTTGAAAGCTATCATTCTTTTTGTTACTGACGAACCTGCTTTTTTTCGTGCGGCCAGATTGGCAACGCATGAGTTTCAAGTTCTGTGTATGTCAGTGACATAGATATTTGGCATGATTAGCCTCAGATAAATTGTGCAACAGTTAAAAAAACATCTCAAAATTAATAAGCCAGAAGATTGTTTTTTATGAAACAATCAACAAAGAAACGCTCCTAGTTTATTTAAAACCGTTAAAAATAAACAGATCGCAACACGCTTGCAGGCAAAAGCTTGGCTGGCTAGACGAAAACGTTAGCCGAACATTGGTACTCTTCCTTGAGCTTCGTGGTTGGACCAGGTTCGAATTGACAGGACTAAGAAGTAGGTGATGCTGTCCTGAAGATGAGTTAGCGGTTATGGCGCTTTGCAAGCGCCAAATCGTTTGTTAATTTACAGCGGCTATGGATATGCTCGGTATGTAAACATATACGTCGTTCCTCAGTAATATGTTTGATGTGATTGTTTCTTGCTAAAAATATCATACCTTATACGAGGTCTCTACACAAACTAAGGGATATACGAATTTTCAAAGAAATATCGTCGTTTGTTACTGGTGTATAGATTGCGCCACTAGGAATAGCTGGTGCTTACAGTGAGTTAATTAGTTTCACCAGGGCCTAGAAAAGTTTTTGAAGAACTCAATGTTTTGGTTAAAACCCTTCAAAGTGAGGGAAAAATAAAAATAAACACTCACTACTCTCTACATTTTTGCACGTAAAAGCGATGGAATGATTACTTTTGAAGTAGTGCTTGTACTTTGCTTTGAGATCCAGGGCAAACTTAAAAGTTTACTGCTACAAAATATTGTGCAAAATCCAAGCATTTGTAATTTATTTTTCATTTCAGTATGACCGTGTTTTCGACATAAGCATGAAAAGGTTTCGTTGTCAAAGTTTGAAATTGACTTTCAAATCCCCTAAGAAATGGTGCTGTACTCAAAACAAACGGCGATACGCATACGATATTGTAGACAAAAAAACAATCAATATATTTTGCTGACTGTTTACAGGTTCATCACAGGTAGATAATAACACAGCTAGAATGTTGATAATATGTTTTCTCCTGTTATTTACTACAAACAAAATATTTGCGACAGAGCTGCACGAAGAGCATCTGATCGAAACAGGTTTGCTTTCTGGTATCGGCTTGTCCATTGCTCAAGCATTGCAGTAACTGATTAGAAACACATGTTATAGCTGTTAAGAAAGCGTGCTTTATCAAAGTATGAACATCAGGTTTTCATGATTTATTCTGTTCAGTAAATGCCGAAAAACGTTTTTGTGCCATAAGTGGTCAAACGTGTAGTTCTTTTGGGGATATATTCATGAAATAGCAACTCTTGACAGTGGGTGTGTAAAAGATCGAAGTTTTACAGCAATGTTTAATATGTTTGCAGAACGCACCCGCATGAGCGCACATATTTAAGCCAATGTTTTGAAATCTGCAGATTCTCATTCTCCAAATAAGATATATTATTTCTTCAATATAATATAAATCAATTCTTGTGCTTTGTAGGAAAAAGCAAATAGTTTATCAACAACTATATGAGAATTTATTTTTGCCATTACAAGCATCATGCTGTATATTTGTCTGGTTAAGAAAAGCGTACAACAAAACTTACTGTAAACACTAATCCAATAAGTTGCATCACAAAGGTTGTAACACTAATCCTTCACTTTATACCACATATTTGTGTGGACACGGAAAATAAAAAGTAGCACTGCATGCACTTTTTCTAAGCCACTGTTAAGCTTTCCATTTTATAAGAAAAGTGGGTTTGTTTTTCTTTTTAAAAAAGCATAAAAGAAATTGTACTTTTTTTAAGTGTTCTTTCTTGGCCGAACTGATATCACAAGTGCCGAGGCAGAAGTAATACTCAGTGAATGTTTGAATGAAATTTATAACAAATCTGGGGATCATTTACGTCCACAAACCTTTCAAGTCGAGGTAGGTGTTGCAACAGAAATCAGTATTTTGATAGAATTCTGCTTTTTTGACAATTGGCTGCGAAATTAAATACTTAGAGTCATTTTGTTGACGAAGACATTGTCGAAACCAAACAAAACATTTCGACTAATAATCATGTTCATTTATGCACTACATGTATAGTTTTCACCGGTATTTTTGAAACAAGTCTTTATAATTTTGCATAAAGTGCAATAAAATACATTTGCTGAGTTTTGGTGGTTTCAAAGGCTTATGTGAAAACCTTTTCGATTGCACTATAGTCAATTTTATTGCAAATGTTTTTTGGAAGGTATCGCGATTTTGACGATATACACTATTTAAATTGTTAATAACTTTTGTAGTCGCTAAAACTTTCAAAAATATCCAATAAAATAGAAAAAGGTGAAACGTATCCTTGCGAAGAAACCGACATTTGCCCAGTTCGATTGTCATCTTTGCAGTATTTCCTTTGTGCTTTTGTGGAATGTTTTTATTCATCTTGGTCACTAAGCGAACATTAATTTTTTTGTTGGCTAGGCAAGCGTAGTCAGGAAAAGACACTTTCCGGACAGAATTCCAGTACACATGGAATTCTGGGGGGTTATCAGACATGTCCTGAACTGTGATGGAGGTGAAAAGGCACTTTCCAAAAAAGCAAGCAAATGCTGCCCCACAAGCAGCTTCGTGTTTTTGCAAACTGAATTTTCTTTTTTCAGGTTCTGCGCGACACACGTTCAGGCTTGATTGAGCACCATGGGTCTGAACGGGGTCGCGCTTGTCTTGGATATTGAATTTAGTAAAAAAAAACTATGATCTGTTATTAATCAATTCTCTTTATGTTGAGAAAAAGAGGCTGTCACATAATTTTTTGTCGTTGCGTCTTTTGAATGAGTTGGCTCTCGGAGATTTGTTATTTTGAAATTATTCATCCCTCCATTATTTGTTGGTCCAGAAACTAAAATATTATGTTGCTCTACATACTGTTCATTCATTGCATTTTGTCGATTCACCGGGTATGTTACATTAGAAATCTCATGAGTTTTCGTATTTAAGCCTTGTTAAGCTCCCTGATGTGTTACGTTTAATGTTCATGTATTTGGAACTTAATCTAAATACATCTTGTTAACCGCATCCATTCCTTGAGTAGGATTCGCAAGGTTTGTAATTTTGTTGTTACCCCAGCTTTACATCTTCTATTGGCGTTGATGTTCCATCAAGACGAAGTATTTTGTTGTTGATGTTTTCAGTTTTCGCTTCCATCAGATCGTCAACATATTCTTTGTTTACTCTCATATTTTCAGATCCAAAGTTATCTTGTTCACACCGTCTGTTTGTTCTTCAGCGTCAGCTAATCCAACAATTTTGTTGCCATTTTTTCGACGATTTGCAGCCATTTGATTGTGAACATTAAGCAGAAGATATTTTTGTGATTCAAATTTATTAATAGCTTCATTCTCCTCCAGAATTTTCATGTCAAAAGCAGCACTTGCTTGTTCTAAAACACGCATTTCCGAATCTTGAAGTGTTCTCAGATTAACACCATCTTGGTCTGTTTTGGGATTTGTCATCCCTCTTACTCTAAACCCACCCAAGGATAAGTCACTTCGCATCCAATTACACCCATCACACTTCAAGAAATTTTCGAGCCGCATCATTTTGGTGTTGGGGCTGGCCTAAATGTCTAATCTTAAATCCACTCATTGATATGTCCCCTCCCATTCCACTTACCTCCATGAAGTGACAATTTAGTATCGCAGTAAGATTTTTTTGCTGCATCACCTTCATCAACTGGAGATAAAACATTTTTAATCGTTTTTTGATTCATGTCAATCACAGAATTTTTTCGGATAACTTTTCGTCCAGATATTTCATCCTCACAGCATCAGTCGGACCTCGCGCAGGGCCAAGTTAGAAATGGATTGTCAATTCATATCATTTGCTTGGCCTTTCCTCAAAATGTTGTTGTTTACATAACCGAGAGAGACTCCACTCACGTTTGTTATTTTTCCTGCTTTCGGTGTTTTTCCAAATATATCAACACCAATTCGTTGTATCACCAAAAACTGTTTAGTATTTCTTGCCGCCCCTTTCCGTTTTGCATCTGACTCAGAACAAAAAGACAAAGATGTCCACATAAGACTTCTTGCATTGGTTGAATTTGCTCGGTTNGATATAACACATCAGAATAGAGGTAGCTGTCCAATTCAGTTGGTGGAGGCACGCCGAAGCTGTCGAAATACAATTTTTCATTTNCACGCTTCAGCCAGCAAACCAATGACTCCCACCCTTGAAGAAGAATCAAGATTCGAAATCCCGCATTCAGTTTTTCTAGTTTACTTTGGAAGTGTGTCTCCCCGAAAAACACCTCTAAAGTTTTTATTTTTATTTTTTCACTGCATCTTCAAGCTGAAAATCACTCAAAGGTTTGCTTGATAAAATCACATTTTCAATTTGCGTTTCCATGTTTTATTTCACACTGAAAAATCATTGTTTCGTGGTAACATCACGAGTTCTTTGTTTTCAATGCTCTTTAAAACAATTTCAGATTTCCTGTTCGCAATTTTCTTATTTTTGTAAGAATTGCATCAAAACATTTTTTCTGAAATTTCACGATCAGACAAGGCTTTTGAAAGAAAATTTTTAATTGCATTCGATTCATTTTCAATCAAAAATTTTAATATTTCGTGCTTTTGAACTTTTGTCATCAAATGCTTTTCAGCAATTTTAACTGACATTGTCATTGCACTGAAAAGGAAAGTAAGGCTCTGTGAAATTATTCCAAATTTCGTTCCAACCACTTTTGAAAAAGACCACAGGCAACCAACACTCATTAGAATCATCAAAAATTGGATGATAAAAGACATCCATTGCAAAAATTGATTGCACAAAGAAGCCTTTGTGTGATAGATTCTTGCTTCAAGTTTTCCACATGAACACCCCTTTCAATTTGATACTCTGGAATACTGTCGTGGGTCTGACAGACCCGGGTCAAATGAGGTTATTCACGTGAAACTACGGAAGCGGAAGTCGTCGCGGTTTGAGCTCTTCAGTAGCTTCATGCTTTTGTGTGACTAGCAATAGGTGCGATTGCGGTCATCCACACGTTTCTAGTATTTGCATAGGGGAGGGAGTTCGGGTCTGGCAGACCCGACGATAGCATTAGTGTGAGGTGACGGGTCACGCTGATCCCACGTTATGGTTAGAGGACGTTTTGCCTGTAAAAAGCTGAAACTCACTCAGGGCATGCTTCTATGGTCGTGTTAGCAGTATACCAAAGGAGAAGTTCTTCACGCCCGCAATTTTTTTCATGAGTAATTCAGTTCAGGACTACATGACACCTTCGCTAAATCAAGCATATATGACACTTTCGACACCCTACTTACGTTTCATCAAAAATCTTATGATATTAGAGTAAAGTAATTTTGTTAGTGCTCAAATTGCTCAGTGAGACTTATATTTTCATTGTAGTTTTTGTAATAAACTGTAGTTGAACGAAAAGGTATTTGTCTATTTTTGAAAAGCAGGTCTGGTAGACCCGGCGATAGTATTAACGTGATAAAAATACAACAATAATATTCCAGGGTTTCATGAAGTCTATATAAATGCCCATTCATTTATTGTCTTCCAGAAATCTGCCACCTCTGTTAAGCAACTCCAAATTCCTTCTCTATAAACTCTGACGTATTTTTTGAAAGAGCCTTGCCATCAGTTTCTGAAAGTTCCCATCAAGATCTCCAACTAAATGTTTCAGCTTCAGAGTGAAAACAATCTTGAACTTTCCAACTTTGGCTTGTTTAACAACGACGTTTGCTTTCTTAGAGTTGTACACAACACTTTTCATTTCATTTCATTTCTTTCGGTCGGTTTGCCGTACATTTCTTGGATCAGCTTCTTGTCGCTTTCACCAAGTATCTCATCATTGATGTCAGTTGAAAAATTATGTTTGTGGTATGAAGTCACCACAGAATATTTTTCATTGAAAGTATTATTCGCTTGTCATCACTCGTACTTAAAGCGGTCTTGTTGACTTCCTCTGTATAAATCTCATGTCCTCGGCCTCAAATCACATTCATAGTTAGCATGTTTTCCTTTCTGGTGAACAAGCATCATTTGTAGTGTTGCAACCTCTCCGGTGGTGTTGCGTTGATTGTGTGATTCACCACGAACGGGATGTGCACGAAGAACAAAAATACATCTATGTGGCGCGAACAAGCAATAATATATTGATCTCGTCGGGTGATCTCTATTGTTGCTTGCTGCCACGGTGCGAAGCTTTGCACACGTGCCGCTCGAGATTTCCGATCGCAACAGTAGTAATCAAAATGTATTAATTTTGAGTCAACGTTTTTCTTTACGCCTTTGCATTGCTTTGCTTCTTTTCCTTAACCCATTCAAAAGACGTACAATTTTGTCTTCAACCCACATAACTCTAAGATGTTTTTCCTCCACATTTATCCTTCATCATTCAAATGACTTTCTTGTTCAAGCCAGTTGCAATTCCTGATGGGTGATCTTTCGGAAAGTTGCTTATATCAAACTTGCTTTCAACTTCTTCTGATATGTCTTTGTAGAAATCTTCAGCTTTGATTTCATACATGAGACTATCAGTATCAGTCATAAGCAGCTGTGCCTTCTGCCTGTATTTTTTCTTGATGTAGATGTAATGACAATCATTCATCAAGGTTTTCGAAATATCAAGGATTGACATCCCGAGATCACAGGTTTATTGAAGAATATCTCTGCCTTCTTCATATGCACACCAACCATATTCTCATTGAATATTTTCAGATTATCGAAATTCGGTTTTGCTTTCAATTTCATTAGAGATTTTTCACTTGAAACCAGACGAATATTCACTCATTTGCGAATGTTTTCCATCGTCTTCCCGACGACGAAGCTGTTCATGAGTTTGCAAAAGTCCTTCCCAAACTCATTTTTTCTTGTTTGCGAAGATCATTTTTTGCTTGTTTGTGAAGTCAGGCTTTCTGCACAATAAATTACACTTGTTGTGAGCCGCTTCCAAGAAAAGCGTGTGTCCGGCAAAACCGCCTCCGCACCGGTTTCTCATATTTCAGCTTCTGCTTGTACAGATGGGGTATGGCCTCCTCTCCGGACGGTGAGTGTTGCGCAGAAAAACAAATCGTTGACCATGTTGTCCTCCAATGTCCAATACACCGAAATCCTCATGAGCTGCACGCCCTGACGTTTCTGGAAGATGAGACAATTGAGTGGCTGCTCAACACTTGCCCCGAGATCTAATGCGGCATAGCAGTTGTAAGAAGAACGGACTCAAAAGAAGAAAATCTGATGTTAATTTGAAGCATTTTGTTTATTTTTTTGTTACAGATGAAACGGCTTCAATTTGAATTTGATTTGTGCTAGAAATAGCGCTGGTTGTGCAGTTGACCCACAGGATCTGTCGTCAATCGTTTCTGATTCAAATACATTAGATTACATTGGTTTGCTAAACCCGACGTTTGTGATATTTTAAAACTCATCGGCATGCAATTAATCCCTGTGCTTTGATGTTGCTCTTGAAATGTATGAGCAAATCATAACCATGACCAGTATTTGCCCAGAACATTTGCCAACTTTGACTTAGCAGTAACTTTTCGCCAGGCTTGCACAGCTGATTGACGAGCGAAGCGAAATTTATTGTCGTTAACCATTGCCAAATTACTGAAGTTGATTTTGGATTTGTCAATTAAGACTTTGTAAAACCCACAGCGGAAGGAGTACTTTTCATTTGTGGTAAAACACACTACCCGAAGAGGACATGTAATTCAATCTTATTCGGAGAGATTCAAGAATTGAGGCGACTCAAGCAAAGGAAAGAAGTTTGCCTCACCAGCCTAAGCCGAATTGCAGAAATAACGATCCGTTGAAACGTTTCTTTGGAAATGAAAAATAATGTGGTAGAAATGGCATCAAATGGGGTAGAGAGACTAACCCCTCAAAATGTGACGGGAATCTTCAACCACAGGTTTAGGCTAAAGCATTCCCCACCTGCTGATTCCATCAAAGAAAGAAAAAAAGCTTTAAACAGGAAAGCAATGATCACTTGCTAACGATCCACTGCAATAGAACACTAACTAACCAACTACAAGAACCTTGCTAAATCAAGCACAAAGCTAGCTGAAGGTACTGTGTACTGTTGCCATGAAAGCACAGCAAAATCCATGGTACCATTTTTTCACAAATAATGACAAAAAATATCTCTTTTCCATTTTTTTCCACTGAAATGTGCAAACTATGGTTTTTGTGCTGTGACTCAAGTGGTATGACAACAACAGCATGTTAAACAAACAGTAAAGAGATTTTCCACCAAATGTTCAGTGTTCCGGGGTAAATGGACCAAGCCAAATAACAGCGTTGGCATCGGCCAAATAATCTTATCCCACTACTACCAAGTGTTCCGTGGCACCATAAATAAACAATTTGCTTATGACCCCTACACTGTTGCTCTCGTGGAGAAACACGGTTTTGATTCTCTGGACACCTGTGATGATACAGTAAGGGCTTGAGAAAAACAATGCACAAATTGATATTCGAATCGTGATCCTCTCTCTGATGTGAAGTATTTTACATTTTTGCGAGGTCCAATGATCTTTCCATTCTGCTTTGCCCATACGATTGACCTGCTCTTTACCCCGCCAACGTGTAGTTTGATTTATCGATTCTTGCACTTCGCTTCTCAACGTTTAGCATTTAATTTGAAGCCTCTACACACATAGTACACGGAGTACGTCTGTCAAGCTTACGACCGAAGCCTTTCTCCTTACACCTTTGCTTTGTGTTAGGTAATCGCGGCGTGATTCTGTCGTTGTGTTTTTGTTGTACCCCTATGAGTGTCAGATAGTTTTTGAAATTAGGGAAAGCATATATTTGAGAATGACGTATTTTCCAGTTTTTACTTGCCGAAGCTTGTATTTTGATTTGTTGATTTTAGTCTTGACTTTGTTTGCTTTCTCTGCCCTTGCTTTAGCCTTTCAGCATTTCACCTGCAAACATTTCTCGCAGATTTCAGAGCCAGGGCTGCGTAGAGAAAAGTGGAATCGATTACTTTTACGCAATTATATCAGGAGTGGGTAAACTACGGCCTGCTAGGGCATTTTGTGCTGCCCGCAGGCAGCCACACGTACAGTACATAATACATATTTCGAGTCTGTGTTAAAGTGATTTTGTCGATTAGTTTAGGATTCTCGAGATTTTATTCCACAAGTTTCATTGGAAACCGCGTTTTTACTCAGCAAGAAGTGAATAATGTTACCTTCATTTTGTGCTAGCCAATGTAAAAGATTTTGTTAAAGTTTTTAAAGCGATTATAGGTATAACGTAGGTAATATATACGGCTCCCTGTAGGAATGAAGTTCTTAATATGGCCCTCCGTAGAAAATATTTGCCAATCCCCGAAGATGTTGATTGATTAAAATTCGTTGCGTTTTTAGAAACTACTGTAGTTGCTTGCATTTGGTATATTGTCATTTGTTGACATGTCGTCATCAAAAATGTTGTTTGCAAACTTACGTCGGTACCACTGAAGAAATGCATGAAATTATCTTTCTGCCTATGACTTTCTACTCAAGATTGATTCAACATCGTTTATACCTATTTTTATTTTATACCTTCCATCAATAATACCTTTTATATACCTTCATTCAAAACTTTTTTTCGTAGATATCTTTTGTGAAGCATTTTGCACATGCAGCAACGTAAATCTCGAACAGTTAAGACGCATTTGAAGTGTGTTTCTAAGGACGTGGGTATATGATTCATGCAGAGCAGTCTTTAAAGAGAAAGCCATGCTTTGGAAAAATGGTTTTAGTGTTTGTTTCGCAACGATGAATTGTTTCTTTTCACGACAATGAACCAAGTTTCCCAAAGATGGGTTCAGTTACGGTGGAATGACATGTAACTTAACCGTCCTCAATTCAGCCAAAATTTATGCGTAGTTAGCCCTGAAAATATATTTTAAAATGCAATTTTTGATATTGATATCCTGATATGAAATTGAAAAACATGACAAAACAATCCCAATCCAGATTACGATGATTTTTCATGTCCCTATGAGCCCTGGAATAATAAAAATATTTTTGAGTGAAATTACGTGGCTAGGTGTAATGCATAAATAAAACCAGGAAACGTGTTTTTTGTTTGCTGTAAGACAACAGTGAAAAAACATGAATTGGATAAATTTAAATATAATTCTTATTTCTATGTTGCTGTCGGACAGATTTTCAATGTGACAGAGCTCACCACAAACACGTCTGCTAGAGCAATGTATAGTGTCAATCGGACATCCCCTTCAAATGAACGCCTACCAGCAGTGGTTGCTGTTCTTGTAATCGGTTCTCTCAGCAACGCCACCTACGCTAAGCGGTTGCAGGAACACCTGAACGTAACCAGCGTCAGTCAAAAAGCAAATCCTGGTAACTGGTTTTAGTTGCTTATATCTGGTTGTACAGTCACTGTCGCTACATCTTTTTTATTTTGTTTTTAGTTCGCACCGACAGACCTCAATCTTTGTCAAGTAAGTTTTCAGTCTTGATTCATGTGCTTGTATACTTTCAAAGTTACCAAAAAGAGTTTAATTTTTAATAAAGAAAAAACGTTTGTAAAATCCGATATAATTTTTGTTTATCAATAAACAAAAGGCAATCTGACAATTCAAGAAAAAATATTCGGTCTTCAAAGAGCTTTTTTGCTAAATTTGTTTGATTAATGCGTCACGAATTCTTGCTTGCGTTGTAAAAGAAAAAGTTTATGTGGTTTTTCATGGATCGGTTATAAAAATACTTAAAAGAAACTCAGAAAAATGGGCAAAGGTTTGTGCATCGAAACCTAGTTGTGTGTACGAAAGGTGCATAAATATCTGGACTGCTTTTGGTTTTGTTTATTCAGATAACTACACATGTTTGCTACGACCTTTCGAAGTTAAATTAGGTAAGGGTTACATTTTTTCTCTGCTGCTTGCGGACAGTGAAAAATCATGTCACACTTTCTGGATTGTTAAATACTGCATACAGAATTGTTTCATAATATTCCTTATTGGACGTTAAATAAAAAGGGTTGTTAGTGATGATTGATTTTGAAACGCTGTTGTGAAAATCTAACAAAGCCTTAGATGGTTTTGTAATTTCATAAAAATTTCATTACTGCGAAATTACTTGCTTTAGACTTTGTGAGATTTTATTGAAAACAATGTGTAGTAAATCGACGTGTTTTAAAAATTGCAAAAAAGAATTAAACCAAGTTGCACAATGTGTAAACTACGTGCTACTGTACTGATGCTGGTTAGTAGGTTCGACTTCCGATCGGGTTGTAATGAAGATTTGCTAGGTCACCTGTTTCGTGAAAAACAATCCTTGCAACCAGGCCGGCCCCGTTCTTGTGTTTAATGGATGATGTACGCGGTGTTGCCATTGGACTTTTCCACCAACGCATGATTTGCTAAAAGGGTAGCATGTGCTAAGAGGGTACTCGCCGTAGAGATGGGCACAGCAGAATAGGTTAATCGTGACTCGTGGCACTCCAACAAGTGCACAAACCTAGTATTGTGCAGTGAAGCTTATATCGTTTGAGCACCACTTCATATTAGCTGCCAAGAAAAAGCTGTGTAGGCTGTTTTTAATAATCAAGTGTTTAAGTTTGCTTTTCCCGCATTTTTTTGAGATTGATTAATTGGCAATCTTCTTGAAATAAAACCATCCCATTCACGTTACGTTTCGTCTTTTCGCAGCAGCTCGGACAGTGGTTTTGCAACAAAGTGAAATTCTTCCGTTCTCCTTGTCAAGCGTTTTTTTGCATTTTGCTTACCCTGTGTGCGTTTGCATATATCTTTTTGTCCCCGCTTTAACACTTTCCAAGTTTTGACAAGGAAACACTTACCTCAAGTCCTTTAAGCGGCAATTTAGCTTGACTGCTTTCTTTTTCAACTGACAAATATTGGGCAGGGTACATTTAAGCCAAATCGATTTTCTAACTTTTGAGTAGTCCTTGCAAGCTTTGCTGCATGGTTTGCTTTTCTACGCATTTTTTATCTGAATGTTTGAAACCATTTAAATTTTGGTATCTTAGTGATTTATTGCGGGTGGCTAGATGTCGCATTTATCTAGCATTTACCAGTGGTTGATTTGTCCCCCTGGTGAGAATGGTGTCTTGTGGTTGCAGTGTTTTTGTTGTTTTTATGGCCATTGCGCTGAGTGGTGTTTTTGCAGCTTCCACGTTGCCCATGCACTTGCAGCTGCAAATGAAATTAAAAAAATTATCAGGTATCAATTGTTTGGATTTAGGCTTAATTTAGGATTACGTGCTATGACGCTTCGTTTCAGAATTACAGTTCAGCAACTTGACAATATTTGACTCACTGTGGGCCAGTTCGTTGGTTAGGTTGTATTCGGATGTCGGAGATGACGTGACTGTCCAGGTAGGAGGAACGTTGTTTTGCCTGAGTTCAAAGAACGTTAAATGTCGCATATAGATCTCATATAGGAATGTTGACATCAGTTGAAATCTGGGGATATTCCACATGGAAACTTCAACAGTCTGTTCTACCGTGAATGGAAACGTCGGTGCCGTTGCTGGTACTCAAGCAGATATCTGAATATCTTTGTTCAGAAGCTGTTCCAATAACATTAAGATACGTCATATTGTCTGTGCGAGTGACGGCAATAGTACAGACGTAATATGTTGTCAAGTGTAATTTACTGAGAATGCTATAAGACTGGTTATTAGGTTTTCATCATCTGAGTGTAATGCATTCTTGTGCGGCTCAATTTGTTATACAATGAAGTTGTTGGAAAATAATTCACTGAAGGTGGTATGAATTGTATTACAGTGAGGTGCAAATGTTTAAGACCACTATCAACAAATTGAGGTAAATGAAAATACTTTATGACATACTGCAAAAATGTGCTTGTGACGTACCAAATTGCAAAATTTCATAGCAAATGCTATTGTTCAAACTTAATATAACATTCGTAAGTCAATGTTTTTTTATAAACTTGCAACCAGCTGGTTTTAGTTATTAGCTCCCCTAAAAATGAGCAAAATACAGGCTGTTTAGGCAAAAAGCAAGTTTAGATAAACTTGCTGTAGTAAATGAAGAATGGTGTACAAAATGACAAATATACTTAGAGTTAGGCTTCGTAAAACTTACTGTATATCAGTCTGTATTTCAATTTTAAAAGTATGGCATTTATACTGATTGCATTAGAAGTGGAAGACCCTTTAAAACCAGCAGATATACATTTTATCCAAACGACTGCGGTGCTATCTAGATTGATCTCTAGAAAAAAAGTCAAAAGTAGCTCGTGCAATCAGGTGTAAATATTAGTCATTAAACTGTTCTCCTCGATTAAACTTGAGGTTTGTCCTGAAAGTGTGCAAACCAGCCCGAAAACCTCTGCTTATCCTCTTGATGATAAAGAAGTGTCTCAGCTGTGCCAATGCACACCGTAGGTGGACATCAAGGTATTGGTGCAAGGTCCTGTTTTCCGACTCATGATCAGAGCAACAGTTTGACGTTGGCATGCAACATATTTGGCGACATTGTAGAAAAAGAATCTCCAATAAATCTATTGATTTTACAGTGTAACATCACCTTAATCCAGATGGACTGGGGGGCTATGTCAGCTGCTGGTACTATGGTTGTCCACATTTTGGCCCCTGGAATGACCATAAATGCAGCAAAATACACCAAAGTTTCAAAGGAAAAGTTACAAATGCGCACGCCTGTTCATCAATGCAACATTTTCATGCATGTTAGTGCCCCTTTTCACAAAGGTGTAATTGTTATGAATTTCTCAGGGGGAAAAATATTCGATTGTTGAGCTGGTCCGGAAATTGACCAGGCTTAAATTACACTGAAAATTCGTGGATGCTGTTAGGAAAGGGTTTTGGAAAACATCCAACAAGCTAAAAATCACTTGTGANCGCTATAAACAATTATGGACTAAACAAATGTGTTGCGAGTAGTGCAAAAACCTATGGCGATATGCCTTAATTGAAGTGAAGTGCTGATGAGGAGCTATCACGGAGACAAAAAAACACTAATTACCTTGCAAAACTGTTTTATTTGTTTGTTCGTGTTTTATTCTTTCACGTTTCATAGAAATATCGGTTTTTAAATTGAACAAAATTAATGAAATTCGAAAAATGCGTAATTCACGCAAGTGGTCTTGTGTTCTGTACAGCACTGTAAATGTTAACCAAATTAACATATGATTTGCTTTGGTGTCATTACGATTATAAAGTGGCTGTTTTAATTCATAAACGCTCAAATAGTTTTATCAAAATTTATTTTTGTTTTTGTCTTCAGTTTACTGCTTTCAAGTTTTTCATGATATTAAGGAACAAACAAATATGCTGTGCAGGAATGGGTGTTACCAGAATTGCAGAAAATATTCTGCTCTTGCGTTCGAAACAAAACTACCAGCATGCTTTTTTCAAAATGTTTGAATTTTGGGCAGGGCCTTCTGGGTTTCAAGACGTTTGCTACGAAATTAAAAAATTGTACAATAATTATTTCTTATTCTTCAAGCTCTTTTATTGCCTTAACGCCTATTCAGGTCTACGGATTTGATGCAACTACAGATGATACTGTCCACTTAAATTACACGGCAACCATGCTTTCCGAAGGACGTATTTCCAGTGCTGAATATAGCGCAGGGGTAGGCTGGTCCAACCGATATTTGTTGCTTGACATCTTGAAACGGAATAGTGTTACTGGAAACATATTTTCAATTTACCCCTCACAATACTTTCCATGCATCGATCCAAACGCTTACGGGTTTCTTGGTAAGTAGAACGTACTGGTCGTTTTGTGTAGAGATCAAGCGTGTTTGACTTATATACCTTGTAAGCTCAGGTCCTCAGATGAATTTCCAGAGAGTTGTGCGGTTGGGTGTTGATTCATGAGGTAATGTAAACGGCGCAATCTTCTCTAATATTTGTCACATTACTTTTATGAATGGAAGCAGGGACCGATTTTTAGGGGGGACGGGGAGACATGTCCCCCCAACTTTTGTACAGGGGGGGACATAATATCTTTTGTCCCCCCAACAGTTTGTGATGAAAAGTAATGTAGCTGTACAAATTTCATAATTATATTACTGTTGGAAACGTTTCCCCAGCATAAAACCAGGCAATAAATGAGAAAAATGAACAACATCACTGGATTATCTGTAGTATACAGATTTTCTATGTAAACTGAATTGTCATGATTGTTGAAAATTGTGTTGGTTCATTTGAATTACCCAATCGGTGTGCACATGAACTTCGCTCAATCACGAATTACTGCGCTGGTCTGTAGCCCGCAATCAGAATACTTTTGCCACCAGGCGCGTAGCCATGTTGGAGCAACGTGGTAATGCCAACAATTACAAAGTTTTCAGCTTNATAAAATATTTGAAGTTTAAGCCAAAGAAATACTTCAGTGCAAATCAACCAAACTGCCTCAAGNAATCCATCCTATTTCAGCTTTTAGTCGAACACAAACTTGTAACTGACCTTTTGTAATCATAATAATTAATGCCCGCAAGTAAAAACAATTAGAATAACGCTTTTCGCAGTTGTGTTTGGCCAACCAGCTTGCTGTATCCAACCTAATGGTATTAGACTATCACAAATTCCTTTCTGATAACCGTGAGTGTTACAACTATCACCTATTCTTGTTTCCAGTTTCAGCGTAGCCTTAAACAAATATCGTAGATTTTTGCTTTTGCACAGTTTTTAANGCACATGCGTGAACATGGCGGTGAGATACATTTTATATGTCTTGAAGCTTAAACTTTNACGAAGGAGCGATTCAGTTTNAAAGTCTTCTTCATTTTCAAAGTCTTCTTCGCCATAGTCACTGTTCAGCAACAATAGCATTCATTCTAGATATTTGNTTGTGATGACATGTGTTGTGACGATTCAATCACAATTATGTGGAGCCTGAATGTTTTCATCANTTATTTGTCTTTAGGTTGCTGGGGAGTAAAAAATCAGGCTTTTTAAGATATTAGAACAGCGTTNTATTTAAGGTCTTTAAAAGGGTGTCGTGGTGGAGCTTTAAGGTGTCAACACCTTTTCCCTTCTATATCTGATACTTTAGGCTGTAACTCATTTTCAAAAAATGCCAGTTTCCGTCCGGATATGCTAAATTAAGTTTTTTTTTAAGGAAAAACCTTAGGTACCCGGAATGGACCTGTAGAGACCCGAAAAATGTCCGACTAAATTTCGTAGATATTTCCCGCGATAATTTTCTCTGATTCCAAGCACCCGATTTTCAAGTCTAGGGACCCGAATCGGGTCCCTAACACACCTTAAAAAACTGAATAATTATTTGAATGCGACATTCACTTTTGGCAAACAAACTAAAGAAAACTTCATAAATAAACAGGTTGAATGTAGGCCTATACACTCATATTCATTTACTCATTTTGGTGCCCGGTTTTCTTTTGGGAAGAGTCGCAGAGGTAGCACCCCTAGGAGGACCCGAAATACCTCACGATCAACAGCAATTTCGGAGATTTCTGCTGGCTCCACACCAAGACGGGACCAAGCAGGGTTGGATATGTAGTCACGCCACATGTTTCTTTAACAAAGTTTGGACCGCCTCCCGTCGGTGTGGACTGTAGCCTGAAAGATGTACTTCGTCATTCTTTCCTGGGGCATTTTGGATTCATGGCCGTACTAACATAGCTGGGATCCCTCGATTCGGAGTAGTGGCTTGACATCCTGGACTTCACGAATTTCAGACCTTTGCTCTTTGTCACGAAGTGTTACCCCTAGAACTCTTCGCAAATACCTCATCTCTGCCGTTTATTTCTTTGACAGTATTTTCTCAGTCGTCAACCAAGATTAATGACCATAGATGAGGATCGGAACAAAGACCGATTTAGAAACTGAAAGCTTTACGTTCGTTGAAAGCTCCCCTTTCGTCACCACGGAGCAATAAAGCTTACGCAGAACTGCGTTTGCTTTACATATCCGTGTATCAATTCCTTTGTTCCGACTTTCGTCACTCGTGAATACCACCCTAAGGTACTTGAACGTCTCTACCTGCTGTAGTGTATTTTCGCTCACTTGCAGAAAACACTGCCTTGGGCGCAGTGCCGTAATCAAGGGGAGGGTCTAAGCCCCCCCCTAGCTAAATTTTCGCCTCCCCTGGAAAAATACGTTGGACATAGTTTAAAAGTATTGTACACAGTTTAAAAAATTTGCGCCACTCTCAGAAAACTCTTCACCCCCTGATGTCCCAAGCTGATTACGGGCCTGCTTGGGCGTCTTAGGAGACACAATACCTTAATCTTTTCAGGGCTGATTTTCGTTCCTTCTTCAAACGTGCACTTTTTGTGGACGATTTGGTGCTGCTAGCATCTTCTCAACAGTCTTCAGCATGCACTTGCTCGGTTTTCTGCTGCGTGCGACCGAGCCGGAATGAAGATCAGGACTAAAAATACCGAGGTACCATGCTGCTCTACAAACCCAAGGCAGTGTATGCGGCAAGCGAGCAGTAATGCACGGCTTTGAGTGGAGAATATCAAGTACCTAGAGGTGGTATTTATGAGTGACAGAGGCCGGAGCACCAGGAGATAGATACACGGATTGGTAAAGCTAACGCAGTTCTGCGTGAGCTTTATCGCTCTGCAAAACAGGATCTTTCAAACACCGCAAAGCTGTCAGTTTTCAAATCGATATTTGTTCCGATCCTTACCTGCGGTCATGAATCTTAGGTAATGACCGAAAGAATATTAACTCAGGTGAAAGAACCAAAGATGTGATTTTTGCGAAGGGTCTACCGTGTGACAAAGGTGCGTACCGAGGTTAGATTGTGCCCGGGGCAAGAAACAAGTTTGGCGTCTCCATGTTTGAACCTAAGGTATATTGGGAGTAAATGTATTGCATTGAAGAAAAAACGTACGACATTGTTGCGACTTTTTGGCGCCTCCCAGTGATTCGGTGCTCGGGACATTGTGCCCCCTCATTAGGCCCCTGGTGTGACACTTCGCGACAAAGTGCGCAGCTGTGAAATCCGCAGAGTTTCGATTGTCCAACCACTTCTAATTGCGAGAACACAACCAGGGTAGTTCGGCCATGTTTCCAGAATGCCCAACGAAAGACTAGTGGGGCAAGCCCTGCTGACTAAACCCACGGGAAGAGGACCCAGATGGCGGCCAAGGCCTAGGCGGAGTAACTGCATCTCCGACCTTGCTTGATCCCGTATTGGTGTGGAGCCAGCAGAACTATCTGGAATTGCTGTTGACCGTGAGGTATTCCTAGTCCTCCTATGGATGTTGCCCCCGCAACCCTCCCTAGAGGAAAAGCGGGCAATGAAAATGAATGAAGTGAATAACATTTACGTTAGTTTATTCACCGGTGTTTAAAGTGCTCAGATAGCGAGTGAACAAGTTCCTTAAACGGCTAGAATTGATTTATGCGAACGTAGAGACGGCTAGAAATGATTTACCTATAATTCATGATATCTTTCGCAGGAAATAAGATGTAAAATTAAGTTCAGGTACTTTCTGTTGTTGCGTCAGCGGCATAAGGCGGGCCGCGGTTTACGTTGTAAGTCCACATGTGGCCCACGGAGCAATTTGAGTTTGAGACCCCTCCCCTAAAAGGTGTTACTCACTTTCGCAACAAAATTATATCTGCGCAGCTAAGCATATATATAACGAAAATTTATGCACTGTACCGCCATAAAGAGGATTTTCAGATTTTGTTTTAGGGATTTTTGTTTGTACACAGAAACGTCATGCGCGTGTAGATCCGTTTTTTCTTCATATAAAGTCGTGATGTAGGAAGACTCTTCACATATAAGGTTTCGGTGGTCATATTTGATCAAACAGGTTTTGCATTTAAAATCACATTGAAATGCATGGTAGTAAAGTGCCCAAAATTCGTCGCACATCAGTTAACAAGGGTTAGTATTGCACTCATATTTCCTATGTGCAAACTTTCAGGGAGATTTTTGTAAAATACTGTAACTCTGGCATCATTCCACTTGTCTCTGAAAATCAGGAAATTTCATGGAAGCACAGGTTTCCAACATTTTCTAAGTATATAAAATCAACAAAAAAAAGCCCCTAGGTGGTCCACCAACCAGGATTCCTGAGAAAAGTTGGCCTTTCCAAAAGCATACTAGGGAGGTGTTTTTTTTTGTTGTCCATCACACACTGTTTGGCCATTTTGCTAATGTTCAGAAAAGCAGGAGGCATTTTTTAGCAGAATTGAAGTGTGGCTGCCAATCAGTCTTTTTTCAGATGTGCTGAGAGATCCTGCTGTTGACACGCGTAATTATTTAGCTCAAGAGGCGTTCCTTGATGAGGTCCAAGCGGCTTTCGTCAACAGCACCG
>JGI24021J15306_10001721_pt1 | contig 22176 bp, 15 predicted proteins | sample Ectturendosymbi1_FD_15306 | JGI IMG/M metagenome (IMG submission 15306) | reverse complement strand
AAAACCTGGAATATTCCGTATAAAACAAACAGCAAACACAAGTGCAAGGTCTGCGATGGGATCTCGAGTCCTCATGACAACAGTGTCATGACAACAGTGTCATGACAACAGTGTCCTTGTACAACATATCCAGAGACTTAATATAATGTAATGATTTGAAGCAGTGTGAAAAAGATGAAAGCTAGAAATCATCTGATTTGCTCGTGTGCTTCGGTAGGTAGCGGGTCAACCTACACATTGAATTTTATTTATGATTCGAAATGAGTAAATGTTTTTGGAAAATTGTTTCCTTAAAGCCTTTGAAACAAATCGTAAGTTATTGCTGCGAGACTCATTAGTGAAAACGTCAATGTTCGAGCTGCAATATTTAAAAGAAGCACGTTTTACAACTACCTTGTTTTTTCTTCCACGTACAGCGTTTACTGCCGTGAAATTGTTCAAAGTAAGTGATATGCAATCTTCCACATAGGCTTGTTGAGCCTTTCTTGTCAACAGAATATTTTCATGTTTGAAAGAAAGTTGCACATCGTTTGGTATCTCCGCAATAACGTCCCTTTACGAGAGGCACAAGTGAAGAATGGCGAGCAAAACAAGAAAATAACAAGCGAAATGTATGCTCCGAGCTTCGGGTTGCCAGATCACTTGAAATTTCTCCAAGGACATTTTGTCGTTTGTGATTATTAAAATTTTATTTCCTACCTACTTTGAAGAGTTGTTCATTTTAGATATAACGGTGTAGCACATTTTTTCAAACACGCGTTTTTGAATAGCAATGGGTACTTTTCAATACACAGCTGTTTAAGAGAGCATTTCTACACGTTCTTATGTTTATTACACTGTTTAATTTCGATACGATACTTAAAAGCGCTAGTGTTTCTGTATGCTTTGATACGATAATGTTTAATGAAATCAATAGTTCAACAATGAAGAATTCAACAACTGTTCAAGAACTTTCAAGGACGCCGGAAAATGCTTAAGGACAACAAAATGTTTTTCAAGGATCAAGGACATGATCAGTTTTGATAGCAAGTTCAAGGAAAGACCTTGGCGCTCAAGGACGTCTGGCAACTTTATCTGAGCTGCGAAAACGAATCATTGCACTTATTATAATTTCAGAGCAGTTTCTTTATTCGGATATAATCTTTGTTTGTAGCCAAATTTTGATGATGGTTTGAACTTTCAATTTTGATCACACAGTTATGAGCGAATATGACCTGTATATACAACATCTTTCAACTGCCAAGTCAGAACGTTATGGCTTTGCCAGTCACTATACCAGTTCTCCCACTTGAACCTCTCTTGGCCGTGCGTCTTTTTCAACGCGAACAGATTTTATAATTCAGCTTGAGGACAGATCACACTAAGACCTTTCGAACAGGCACCGTTTTTTTCACTGGCATACGGCGTAGTGTAGAGAAAACTGAGGTGAAATTAAGCCAGACATTTTTGACAGTCGGCGGTTTCAGGCGTTTTTGTTTGCCACCCATGCTGTACTAAGATCACAACGACTAGTTTCACAACTTCTTTTCAGACGTTTATAAGCCATTACAATGCAACTTTCAAAAACACGGAATTTCTTTTTCAAAAAATACAAGATATATTAAACTGTTGCTACTTCTTTTCTTTCTAAAATTTTTTCCAGGATGACGAATAATCTCATTTTATTTCGTTCGATCCTAATTAAGGCAGGCCGAAACCTAAAGTGTCATTAACCCATAGCCTACCTTAATATTTTCTAAGGAATAACCTGAGCGGACACATGTCGAGACACAGAAGGAGAAAAAACATTTTCGGTAAACAGACAAAATAGACGCATTTTCAATCAAAGTATTACCGGAGAAAATAAAAAGAAAAGGAAAATTAAATAAAGGAAAATCGAATGAATCATAGATGTTGAGAGAGAACATAGTTAAGTAAAAACCTGGTTAACTACAGGAAAATTGAATGAATCATGGATGTTAAGAGAGAATGCAATTAAGTAAAAACCTGTTTGAACCCTTTAAGTCCAGCAAAAGCCAGTTTTTTTGCAAAGCTTTGCATTCCTATAACTTGCCAGCAGCTAGAGCTAGAGAGCTGTTCAAACCGTCTACGGATTCAGCAAATCTTCTAGTTGAGATCAAAAAAAATTTTTCGCTTTGGATTTGGGTTTTTTTTGAGGAGACATCACAATGAGGACATGTTTGCGAATTTTTGGCCGAGTTTACCTGGCCCTGGGCCCCAACTCATTGACCCATTTTTTGACTCAAAAGTTTTGTTGAAAACTAGGTCAAAATCCGCGTCTTTAGAGCCCTTGATTGACTTGCTAGCATATCTGCAGCCAAATTATGGCTCAAAAACCCAGTTTTTAACAAAATTCAAAACGTTTCAGAAAAGGCATAATTTGCCCTCTCAGGGCAAATTTTGGCCAGCCATAACTCAGCAACAGGTTAAGCTAGAGTGCTGTTCAAAACCTGTAATAACTCGTTGCTTCGCGTAGTTTAGAATAAAAAAATTGTTTAAGATTTCGGTTTGGGGTTTTGGGTTCATGGGATCATGATAGGGGTATGTTTTTTGGTTATTTTTGTGACGTCATCATCCAATCCAACGCGCCAATTTTTTGGCTCGAAGTTTTTTTGGATTTTAGACTAGAATACGAGTCTTTAGAGCCCTTGATCAAGTTTCTAGCGTTTCTGCTTCAAAAATTATGCAAAAAAATTCCAATTATTTCAGGGATTCCCTAGGGCATTTAAAGGATTTACTTCATTAATATTCTATCGATCATTTTTGCCATATATTTTCAACTAGAAGCGCTAGAATGTCAATCAAACCCTCTAAAGTCTCGTATTATAGCCTAGAATCCATTTAAAGCCAGTGAAGTTTCGCGCCACGAAATCGACTCAATTTTTGAACTCCCACAGGATTTGACGTCAGCCAATGTTTTGACAGGCCTGTAAAAACATGTCAAAACATCCTGTGGTGATGTAAACATGGCCAAAAAGGCCGAAAACGCACAGCGAAAATATGTTTCAGTCTAAACTACAAGTCTTTCCCCATTTCGAGCGGATTTGAGCAGCTCTCTAGCTCGATCTGCTGGCGAGTGATGACCATTTAGAAAAGGGGTGTATTCCACCCATTCCACCCAAGGTTGGGGTTTGTGGGTTCAGAAATTTTCACCGATTTTGTTTTTTGTCCATAATTTTGGCTACAGATATGCTAGATATCCATTCAAGGGCTGTAAAGACGCGGATTTTTGCCTAGTTTCCGACAAAATCTTGATCCAACATAATGGCTCAATGGGTTGGGGTCTAGGACCAGGTAAAAGTGGCAAAAAAAACGCAAAAACACCCCCACTTGTGGCGTTCCCCCCAGAGAGCGTCAAACCTGAAACGAAAAATTTTTTTTCGATCGCAACTAGAAGGTTTGCTGAATCCGTAGAGGGTTTGAACAGCTCTCTATCTCTAGCTGCTGGCAAGTTATAGGAATGCAAGGCTTTGCAAAAAAAGTGGCTTTCGCGGGACTTAAAGGGACCATTGCAAACTCAAAAATACGCACTGAAGGGACCATTGCAAGCTGGGGGTTGCCACACGAAAACAATTCGATCAGCTTTTAGTTATAGTGTAAGTACCATNCAAGGTAAGAGAGCTGTGACCTAGAAGGGTCATCCGAAGTCAAGAAGTTGCATNTGAATGGATTGGAACTGTGCAAAAGCCNCACGGTACGTTAAATGCTGCAAAATAACTTGGAACTTTTAAGTGGATCTGCTGGAATCCAAAGATTTGGACCTTATGAAGTAGAGAGTTCCACACTGTGGATGCCTTGTGAAAAATGAGTTGTGAAGCAGCTGTGTTTTGCAAGAGGGAAGATGTACTTCAAACTCAAACCGCAAATTGTACGCAGATAAGACCAAAACCAATTTAAGGGCCAAGGTCTTCAGGTAACAGGCACAAGGTCCGAAAAGAATGTTGTGAAACGTAATTAAAATTCGAGCTTTATGGCGGAGATACAACGGCGTTAGAGAGAGATAACGGAATACTTTTTCTTGCTAGTGGATGCAATGGAGTTTTTGAAGAGCACAATAAGATGTCACCAGCAAAATAGATTCATGGACCATTTTATATTCGTGACGGTTTCAAAACCAAAGGTCCAAATGCACTTTCTTGGCAAAACAAGACTGGTCTGAAGATGCAAAATATGTTGAAAACAAAAATATTCTAAACTTTCCTTAAACACAAACCACATTTGGTATTACCAAGTTCAAGGCATGTTGTTTTGTACAGAAAGAATGTGGTGTGAATTTGTTGTGTATAAATTTGTTGTGTACACATCAGTGACCCGCGGAAGCAATCAGGAAAATCATTAAGTTTGAAATTTCCACGAACTTATCGCAGTAAACGTTGTTCAGGCTAACTTGAACCGTTAGGTATTGCTTACTTCTATATCTACTAGAGCACCCTTTCTCAACCTGAGGTCGCGAAGTTTTTAGGGTGCGCAAAAACTTCAATGTAACAATATGTTTAACTTGTCGTTTTTGTCTTAACACAAATCGCAAATATCTGGTCATCGCAATGAATGTGCTTCTCGAACAGCTTGTTTGTTGCGTATCACGTACTTTACTAGGGGTGCAATTTATAGCACCCGAGTTGCCAATTCAAATATCACAATATGTTGCAAAAACGTGATAGGCAGTGTATGCATGCGAAGATACGTCTTTCCGTGTCAGATCATGGTTGCGCAGTCCAATCTGTTAGTTTTATCATCCACAATCCTGCACGTCTATTGTCGAAATCCGAGGTGAAGTAAACCATAAGCGGTATATTGCTTATGTCAATTGACGCATTTGGCCGTTCTTTTTTAAACAATTGTAGCCTTTGACACCAGCAGCTTATTATTGTGAAGTTGCAGCTAGCATTCGGGTAGAAACATAGTCTACCTGCAATAGCATTATGATACTTTCACTTCTATTGTTACCATGGACACGAAACGCAAGTAAATTGAAGAGCAGGCCTATTTGGAATTTTATTTTACCTCCATAATTGGAAAAACACAGTGAAGCTATAATGTGTTTTGTGCAGCTTTGTTCTCGGTACTGATACTGAGTTTGTGAAACTTTCGAAGTTCATACAGCATTTAGAGCCAATGCCTACCAACACGTTACAAAGAATTTATTTTAGATTTAAACCAGTTGTTGAATAAGGCAGGGCGAATCCAGAGGGGTGCAATTGGGGCGATTTCCCCACTAAAACCTATGAAAATAACTATACTCACCATAATTTTGTACAATTTGTAAAACAACATTCGCGCGATATAAGGGTATTTTGTCGTCCATCGTTTTGTCACAGCAGTGTTGTGAAGTATACTTCATCTCAGAGTTGCAAACGGACCTCATTTTGAAGCCCAAACCCGGCCCGAGCGCGAAATCACAAGCCCGAACCCGGCCCAGGCCGACATTTATTTTCGAAGCCCCATTTAGGCCAGAAAGCTAAATTTATTGATGGAGCCAAGATATGCGCTACTCCAGGGCATCAAAAAGCGTAGTTTACGGGTATAGCTGCACGTACACGGTTTATCGCAACCGAAATAGCACCACCTTGACCAAAACATTGGCTTAAACAAGCACAAACTTAGCTTGTTAGTCAACAATAATATTGTAGAATGCAATGTCTCCAGAAAAAAGAAACTATCGCGAAACCATCCACGGTGGTGCTATAGGCATAAAAGAAACGATCTATGATAACGCTATAGGCATGAAAAGCTGGTTTGTAGGTCATCGTTAACAAGCCATGAATCGCCTAAGTGACTGATCTTTTCGATGCAACGCCATCACTTGGTAATTTCCTCATGGCTGTTGCCTTCTCAAAAAGAGTTTTGAGACTAATACGAGCAAAGAACAAAAGAACGCAGTTGTGTTTGCAAACAGAATTAGCTGAAGAAAAATCACAGTCATTTCACTCACAGAAGTCACCGCTGGGAACACAACAAATGTATGTCACAAAAGAAAAAAATCGTTACTTTGAATGTTACACAAAAGTTTTGTGTCCAGGCCCGAAATCGGCCCGAAACATTTTGACAAACCTAAGCCCGAACCCGGCCCGAAACCCGGCCTGACCAGAAAAACCTGGCCCGACTTACAACTCTGCTTCATCTCTCTTACAGTAGCAAAGCCATTATGAGACTTGGGTAACAAATATTACTGAAATCGCCTGCTCCCTTAACCTTATCGGCTGGATCCACCGCTGGAATAAGACAGCATACCAACAGTTCATTTTGTGAAGTTGCAGTCAACACTCAGGAAAAAACGTATTGCAGTGGTATAAAGGGCTCTCAGTGCTAAGTGTATGAAACCTTCGAAATTGATGCGGCGTTTAGAGACAAAGCATCCCAATCACGCCACAAAAAGTTTGTACTCTTCCGACGCCATAAAGCGAGTTTGAAACGTCAGAGACTTATCTTGCCGGAATTCTCCACCAAGAAGACAGGCATCACGTGAAGTCGCTCTTGATATTGCCAAGCAAAAACCTCACGCGATTGGAAATATGTTTGTGAAACCCTGTTTGTTGAAAACAATAAAACTATTTCTTGGAGAAGCTAGCGAGGCAAAAATGAGACAAATATCTCTTCCANCAATACTATTCAGAGGCGCATTTCAGATATGCCGGAAGGTGTGAAAGACCAGGTGATAAATGAAAGCATCTCCAATGTTTTCTTTTCAAACGGATGAGTCAACAGATGTTACTTCATATGCTCAGTTGCTTGCTTTCGTGAGATATATTCATTCAGGAAACATGAAAGAGGAGTTATTGTTTTGTGAGAAACTGCAAACTACAAGAAGTGCATATGTTCCGGATAAGTAAAAATATTTTTTGATTCTACAGAGTTGCAGTGGAAGCATTTTTGTGGGGTTTGTACTGATGGAACTCCTGCAATGATGGAATCACGTTAAGGCTTTCAATTACATCACATTTGGAAGCCTTAGCACTTGCCTGTTTTTTAAGAATTCTGTAGACATGAATTCGACAATGAACTTCTATTCCATACGACTGTAACCTGGCTCTAGAAAGGAAACGTTCTAAACCGCGTTTTTGTGATGAAGGATGAAATAAAGTTCTCAGAACTAAAAACAAACGAGTCCTTGTCTTACATTAGTGACAAGATTTTAGTAGAAAGTCTTGCTTTATTTGGCTGAAATTAAAAAAAAATTGAATAACTTAAATCTGAAGCTACAAGAAAAGGCTACAAACATCATTCAGCTTCGCGACAATCTGCAAGCATTTTATTCGAAATTGTAAAACTCTCGTCGTAAATTAATGCAAGGAAACGTTGCTAACCTTGAGAAATTGCCAAGTGTTTTCAAAAAGTTCTACAAGAAAAGTGGCGCACGCGGGGCTTAAAGGGTTAAAAAACCGAAGAACTTTCTGGTAATTTGAAGACGTCTATACCAGACCACCTTCAATCCCTTGAAATTGAGTTCCAATGATATTTCTCTGAGCTCAAGGAGGAAGAAGATGCACTTGCAAGAAGTCCGTTCTTTACCTCTCTGGATATAGCCAATATTATCGATGAAGTACAGGACCAATTTTGTGATCTTTGTAATGATTCATCAGCACGTGATATTTTTCATGAACTGCAACTTTCTCGTTTCTGTTGAGCTGTGCGTGAATCACACCCACACTGTTTGAACTGGTTTTCCGAATATACTGCCTCCGTTGCCACAATACATCTCCGCGAGAGTGATTTGCAGCTCTAACTCACATCAAACCGGAGGCAGGAAATCAAAGGAAAGTCGAGCATTACACAAGATTAGCAGTCTCAAACACTCAACCATGAATTCCGAAGTTGCTGGCCATACGGTTGCAAAGTCAACTGTCACATTGAAAATGTTTGTGAAATTCAATTGCCGCTTGAAATTAAATGTTCTGAAGTGCATTTAGCGGTAAAAATGTTGTGGTAGTTGGTTGCATTTTTACAGAAATGCATTATGTTGTTCGTAATCGTAATGGTTGTGTTATAATATCATATTTATTGAAAAAAGAGTAGAAAGGGGTCACAGGTTGTGTAAAAATAACAAAGGGGATCACGAACCGAAAAATGGTTGAGAAATACTGCATTAGAATAGAAGGTACGACCCTCCGGCAAACGCGGCCTTCTCAAAGTGGCCCTCGAGCCAAGTTAATTGCCCACCCCTGATCTAGGACAATCGCCACCCATGACAACTGCCACCCGGACAACTGCCACCTAGGGCAACTGCCGCCCAGGACAATCGCCACTCGGACAACTGCCACCTATAGGATAATGCGTTTTACGCATTACATACAAGCTACCAAAATCACTTTGCTATATTGCGTTGCCGCACGCAAAAGAGTTCTCGCGGCACGACGTTTGGGAACCACTGTCTTGCAGCANTATTCCTTCAACATAGTGTAGCAAACATGAGATGCAACGCTGCTGCTGCTGCTATGTAACTCACAAATCAAACACTAAGGTAAACGAATGCACAGAACTTAAGACAAACAGAGGTAAACGGTTTCTTTGAGCGTCGCAAACGACTACATCTGTAGTTTTAATTTTCTTGTTTACGATATGCGTCAATATAATCTGTAATAAAAAATTTGTTCGAGAGCGTTTGAAAACATTTTAATATCGAAATACTAAATGACCAATCGCCCTTTGCCATATGGAAAAATGAGCCTAAACACATCAAATACTTCCAACTGTACTTCATATAAGTTTTTAGGAGATTGTATTTTCAAAATAATCTAAAGCAATAGCTTATGCTCCGAGATATTTTTTCTTGTAAACAAATAATTGTCCAACATGGTGTCATTGCAAAAAGCACAAGCCAACTACAAAATGTTTCTATTTATGATTAGGTAAGCTTTCACAAATTTCTAAGGAAGGCTTTGCAGTAAAACTATTCAATAGCAAAACGAAGTTGTAATTGTGCACTTGCGAACTGAACAAACAATTGTTGACAAAAGTACAAATGACATTAAAATATGCTGTAGTTTTGATGACTTACTTGCTGATACTGTTTTTGCTGTTGATGCTTCCGCTGGTAGTGCCATTTCTGCAGTTAAAGTAGCTCCTATTGTAGTTGCTGCTATCGTAATTGCCTTTGATGTTGTTGGTCCCGGTGTTGTTGTTGCTGTTGTTGTAACTACTTTTGTTGTTTCTGCTTGGGTAGTAGCTACTTTTGCAATAGCAGTTGTTGTAATTGCTTCCGTTGCATTTACTGCTGCTGTAGTCGGTTGATCAACGGCTATACAAGAAGTAATTTCGACCTTGTTAGACAATTCTTTAAACAGTCGAATTTGGTAATATTCGCTCTGACTCATAAACCACGTCGCTTGTTGCTGGCCCTCCTAACATCTTGACAGCATTTTATCCTGGTTTCAATAGGGCTTGTTAACCCATTGTTGCGGGAAGGTTGGTTAGCAGTTGTTGAGTTTTGGAGGGTTCCAGTAAGGTCAGCATTTGCAATAGCTAAACTTTTCTGCTCTTGCTTCTTGTTCCAAGCCGCAGTTCGTGTGTTTTTTCCACTATTGTTTTAGTGTCAACATTTAGCTAGTAAGTTTTTCTTACTGCCTTTACGGGGCTGAAGATGTGTTTAATTACGCCAGTGATCCCTAAAGTTTTAACACCTTAATACCCCTAAGTCAAATTTTTGTCAATCTGGATACCCTTTTTCCACAAAGTTTACTAACAAAGTCAAGGGGTGTCAAGTCAATTTGGATGGAAGCAAGTCCAAGTTCTTAGAGAATGAGGACTTTGAGCCCGATGGTGGACTTTGCTTCCCAACACTGTTGAATACCCCCAACATAATCTTAATCCCTGTGGCGGTACTGAGGCACCACTTTAAGAACCCCTGGACTACACTAAACTAGTTTTCTTTTGAAATAGGTTGCAGATGGATTCACATGCGTCACTCGTGTGGCTTACACTTGTAAGATAGATATGTGCATGATCGAATCATCGCTAAGGTATGAAAGCAGAACCAAGCAGACAGATTCCTGAGAGACTTGCCACGAGGCTACAGCTTGTTTCAATGTTGGTGGTATTCTTTACACAACTTATTTGTCAAAAATGTAGAACGGCTGTTCTTTGCTTACAAAGAAATTTCGAGAATACAAAATTTTGTCGTGTAAACAGAGTAGAATATTTAAAAAATTCAATATTCGGAAAACAGCGAAGCAGAAAATTTATAAAACTACTGCAAAATAACTGTTTGACCTTTTTTAGAATCATTGAACCGCATGCAAAATTACTTCACAATTGCCACTATAATTTGTGCATTTCACTGAAAAAAACAAACTATCATTTTTTTGGCTCTATTCGCGATTCTTCGATAAAAACAGTTTGAGCCAAATTGATTATTTTACTTTTAATCGAAAAATTCAACAACAAGGAAGCTAAAAATCACTGACGCTTCGCAATGTTGTAGAGAAATTATTCCCACTCGAAAGCGTCGACCCTTGTATGGATTCAGCTGCGACATTACGACAACGACACTATACATCAATTGTAATCGTCCAACCGGCAGAGGATGCTCGGATAACAACAGAAGTAAAGACGTTTTCTTGTAAAAGTCAAGAGAATTGACGACAACTAAGTATTGATAACAACAATACCTAAAACAGCGTATAAGAGCAGATGAGTTAGTCACTTTAAGACCTTGTCACTTTAAAGATTCCCAGTGGTAATCATACAGTACAATGGATATGCTTGGTAATGAACAGATTTTGTTTTCTTGTTTAACATTTTCATAAACACGCACCAACAGGGCCTCTGAGTGATATTTAACAGAGGGTACGAAGACCAATACCAGCCCCCCTAGCTTCCTTGGGTCTTTGTCAAAATTTGTATAGCTTGTTTGTATAGTAATCAGAATATACAGCAGATAAAACAGCAACCACACTAAGATATAGAACGGAATTAATTTTCATACTGGCAATTGGTTGCGCGAGTAATAAAGGACTTGAATGCAGAAAAACTTGGCATGAGCACTTAAATCCTCTCGGGCCCCAATACCTACCAGACCCAGGTACGATGTACCTCTTGTACCCCCCTCTCGTAGGCACCGCGCACCAAAACGTATAACTTACGCACACATGAAGTAAGAGAATAGTTCAAAAAGCCCAAGCATAGTTATGTTTTGGCAGCAATAAAACATACGCATAGATGGCGCTAACACATTTCCTTCGAACGAACACAAGCACAGATGTGGCGCTACCCAAGAGCGCGCGCATAGATGGCGGCAACACGGTTACCAAACTTACTATGATGTTTAGAACCTCTGCATAGTTCTCTGATAAGTTTCAGGTAGATCGATTTATAAAGTGTTTGGAGGTTTAGGGTTTGCGAAAGAAGAGGGGTCATTTGGGGTGAAGACTTCCTCAAGGAGGAACTTTGCCTCATAAAATGTTTGCAGTTTTCGCAATATGCGTTGCAGCAGTTGCGGACTGATGCAGCACGGCAATGTGCCGTGCATTTAAGCAAGCTGCGATTTGACGCTTGCAGTCGTTTGTTCATGAAATGAATTTCCAGTCGATGTGATGACTCACCCATGGGAACGGAAATTCGTTTGCTGCTCGGTAGACACACGACTTCCTACGTTTGCGATGCGAATAGAGACCAAATGCAACCCGCTACATTATACGCGAGTCTAATGCAGAAAATACGACCGATTTGCAGTGAACGCAACTAAAGCAAATTAGGTAAGAAATTACAGCAATACCTCATGGAACGAAGCAACAAAAGTCCAAACAATGAACTTGGTTAGTGCACAATACAAGTAAAAGAATGAATAACAACAGTATTTCTAACACCCGAGTAATTCATTTCTTTAAATTGGGCTATGAACTTTTTAAAAATTAGATTAAAAAGATTTCAAATGGCATTTTTTTAAGAATTCAGACACTAGAGAGAATTGAGAGATGTTTTGAAGACTACAAGACACGGTTTATTTCTAACAAAGATTGTTACCATGCAGATTTTGCTGCCCTGTACTTCGACATTTTCGTACCTTAATTTGAATGTGCCTTTGAAGGGGCGTGCAGAGGTCTGGTGATGCCCGGGGTGACTGCTTGATTGTATGCGACCTTGTCAAATTCTAGTTGTGTATTGAGGAATGTAAGAAATACAGACATTTGAAATATGTAAAAACTGGTGTTGACAAACAACGTTTGGAAAAATTTCAAAGGGTATTTTTAAGAACCCAGGCACAAGAGAGAATCGAGAGATATTTTGAAGATTACAAGACCCAAATTAACAATAGTTTGGCAGGAATGGTCTAGTCATTAAATAGGGGAAGCTAAATAGGGTGTAAGGTCTTAAGATTAGGATGGCAATGCTTCATCTCTCGTTTGGACCACTTAATTAACACGCATTTGCTTGCCCCCCTCAGGCAAGTTCCCATCAGATTCATGCAGAATGTGTTAGTAGCCTTACAATACGAAGAAGCATCTACTCTAGTTACATCATTTTAATAATAAGTTTTTTAGTAATTTTACCCTTTGGAAGTATCCTATCTGCACTCCTCTGTGCCTTTGGTAATTCAAGTTGATAAGCTTTAATATGTCTCGTGTCATTTGGATGAACATCTCCTGTGATGAACCTAAAATATTCTTCAAATGTAATTGACAGTTGTGATTGACTGTATTCACACATAAACTTACCCACTTCAAGGCCTCTTAAAGGGTCAATAATTGTTAATCGCAAGTTTTCTGCGTTTTATAAGAAAACTGTAACTTTAGAAATCCAGATGTGTTCAAACACATCCCGTATTGCCCCGTGATTTTATAAAATTATGATATGACAAGCGAAGTGTTTAATTGATTACTCAGGTAATGCTGCATTTTGTGCGTTATACCAACACATTTGGATATCGTATAACACAACCGTTTACACTTCTCTTTCCATGCCGGTTTCTCGCCACATTTACACCAAGATAAGTGCAGCTCTCAAAATTTTTTCAACACAATTGTCTTTTACATTTCAATACGATTGCCGTTTACTTTAAGGAATTCTGTGTTAACAAGTTTATTTGTGACTGACATCTCTTTTGATTTGCAAACATTTTGGGAGAGCATGTTTTCCGCAAGCCAATCAATTACTTTGGATTTTTCACAGGTAACCACGTTTTGTAGTTTTGCTAAACCATTCAAACTTTTTGCTAAGACCGTATCATCAGTAGAAAATGCGGTTTTCATAGCACTGTAATTGGGCAAGTCATTTATAAGTATTTAAGAGGACTGGAGGTTTTGCTCGTGTTGCAGCTGCAATGCTCCGTCGCCCTGAGCCAACTAACGCGAGAACTGAACCGACGACTCAGCAAAAAAATGCCCGCTCGACGAGGTTCACTCTGGTACTACTGCCACGACTTTAGCGCTATATGTGGCGTGATCACCTCGTCACACTCGGGTTCTTTCATTGCGACGAACGATTCTGCGTTATGAACGAATAATCATTGTGACAAAAATGGTGAAAACCAGCAACTCTTCGTGTTGGTTTTATAAATTGCAAATAGTTACATCCATTTATCATGCAACACACAGGTTACCTGCAAGTTTTTGGCAAAGGAACCTTCTTTTCACATTGCACTTCCTTACGTACCACTGGCCGTTGTTATCAACATTTACACAACGACGGCGTGCCTTGCGTAGTATCCTGGGTTCATTAGGAGCCCAATGCATTTGTGACTTCTGTACAGGGAGTCCATCTTGCCATCGGTAGTCACTTGCTGCAGTTGAGTCATTAGTTACACCGATCCATAAACGAGCTTGATGAAAAAAAACATGATAATAAGTCTCAAACGTCTCACAGCAACGTTCAGAGGGATTTTGACAAATCTTTCCATTAATAAAATGTTAATTTTATTGAGAAAGCAATGAGAAAATGCAGGCATGCCATTTGAAAAAACTGCAATAGATTTCGTCATAACATACAAAAATTTATGCAGTTGTATTTACAAAATATTTACGAAAGATGTTTGAGTAAGCCAAACAGATTTTGAACGACCAAATCGAAAATAAGATACATTTATTCAATATTTAAAGTTACGTTTTTTCTTTTTGAACTGAAGATTGTCTGTTATCTTACCGGTGTTGGCTAAACCAAATGTTTGCAAAACGATTCGCTCTTCTTGTGTTATGAGCTTTGCAAGAGTTCCTCCGTAAATCTTACAGACAGCTTTTGACATTACATGTATTCTACGAATCCGGCCACTTGCGTAGTAGATGTTATTATGCAAATGCCAAGGATTGACTGTAAATGAAAGGTACAAGTTTTGAAAGATCTTTGAACGGTTTGATAATTCGAAGAAATTTGGGTTGACAACATGGTGACAAAATATCTTTAGAAAATGACAAAAACCTCACCGAAGCAATAAAATTTGGAATAGCAGCCCCAAATCCACTTAATGACACATTTTATATGGGTGAATTCCAAACATTACTAGTTAGGGCTTTTGTACAGCATGTTGTCCAAAGATAACTTGGGTTAAATTTTAGTATTCTATTTCAAACCTGACATTGCAATATTTCAAACCTGGCATTGCAATATTTCAAACCTGGCATTGCAATATTTCAAACCTGGCATTGCAATATTTCAAACCTGGCATTGCAAGACTAAAATGCGAAAATAAAAAGATTGTAACAAATTCAAAACTATTTGTAGTCTTACGTTCATCACAAGGATATTACAAAGTAGAAACACAGAATAAATATACGCAGGTCAGATAGTACTTAGGCTTCCAAGATATAATCAAAATATAAAACTTTGTGAATTTTCCAGGGGACCAGCTTTGCTTTTATGTCAACAGACTCGCTTGTTTTCATAAAAACATCATATTTCTAAATAAACATGAAGATTTCCAGTTGTTCCTAACATGTCTTCTCTTTCTTTTGCTTGTGTGTTCAAATTCATGCTATTATTGTTCGTTATTTTTGTTTTGTACGCAATTATTTTGTTTTCGTCATATTTCCTTTTAATTTTTAACTTTTTGTTTTTCTATACATATAACTTTGGAGAACATCTTTAACAAAGTAGCACGATGATAATTGCAGATCATGGCTCTACTTTCATCGGCATTTTTCAATAAACAAACATAAAAGATATATATTGACACAGCATCGTTATTATTGAAAAGATATATATAGGCACAGCATCGTTTTCATAAAAATAATAGCGATAACAACAAAGGTTTTGGCAAGTTCTACCGAAGTAAGGTGTGATAACTGTGATTGCACGCTTCGTTTCCAACATATTTTTAACCTTGAGTTTAAGATTATGTCTATTTTGACAACCCGAACTTGTCCTTTCAGCTTCACTTTAATTTTGTTAGCTGCTTATTACAGTGTCGATGTTTTCGTGTGGAAACATTTTTTTTAGAACTTTGCCAAGTCCCGGTGAATTTTTTGCTTGCTTATTTAGTGTTTCTATTAAAAAAAAGAATTTTTTTGCCTAGTTTACTTCTGTGTAGATTTTTTTCACCGCACTAAAGCGTTTACTAGAGCAATGTTCCAAGTTGTCTTTGAAATACTCAAAAGACACCTCCGCATTAAAGTTCGCGTACGTGGGTATATAAAAGTGGGGGGTACGGGGTATATAAAAGTGGGGGGTACGGGGTATATAAAAGTGGGCAAAACCATCCACTCCAACTTTGTTCCTGTTGTAGAAATGTTCAGCCTTGGACTTTTTTCAACGTTTTGGTCAACATTTGGTTGTTCCACATACTGACAGCAAGCAAACTTATCTTTTCATTTTTGGAGGATACTTTACGAAGAGAGCCCACACTTAAGTTTTGAAAGAAATGACTAGAAAATATTTTTTCCGTCTCTGCCAGTTTTTTTATAATCCACGTCGATTTCTATTTATTGTCTTCACAGTGGGAATGTGCATTTGCAATTCTCCGGCGAAAGACTAGGACTTAAAAAAACTTTTCACATGTGATATTATATTCTTTTCCAGTTATTGTACCCTTTTGCAGATAGCATTTCTACTCTTTTCCAGATATTGTACACTTTTCATATTCCGCTTGCTTCCTGACAACTGATTTGTCGAGGTCCATATTTTCGTGTGCTCTGAGGAAAGTTACGACATTGCAGAAGTAGTTTCGAAATCAATCCACGGTTTGCAAATGATTTGTGCCATACTTGTCACGTTTGTCTTAGCGTAAAGGTTATAATAGGGCATAACGACTTGCAAGGCTGTTAGATTCTGGTTTCTCCTAATTTGGTGTTGTTAGTAAAACCAGACCTCTGCATTTAGAGCATCGCTCCAGGATAAAGAACAGGCTATTTATTTTACTTCATATTTAGCAGTGTTATGCCCACTTTCTAAACTGCACTTGATCTTTAGTTCAGCGCATCAACCACTACTAATTCTGACTATCATTTACTTTGAGTATCACGACAGCTTGACTTCACCCTTAATCCACAGACTACGTTGATGCGTTTGATCAACAACGCATCAAGCCCCTGTTTCTTACGTGTCTCCATTGTTTTGACAGATGCTGAAGATGTATTTTATGTCAGTCATTTTTGTTCGAAATTAACTAAGGCGAGGCGAATATCAAATGCTGAAATCCGAACGACTACGATCAACAAGCCCGTGCGGTTTATAGGGTTTTTGTTCAGTGAGGGTCTGCAAGCATTGGTGTAGGTGCTGAGGTGCAAGAGGTGCAAGCGCACCCCCAAAAGTTTTGGTTCGTCAAAAAATTGGGCAAAATCTCAACAAATTTGGGCAAAACAGCTTCGACATTATTTAACAATATTAACGAAATTACACTTCGTTGTTACTGAGTGCATAAATAAAAGTGTATTATGTCATAGAAAACACTTGAGGTATACATAAAATCAACAAACTGTTTCTAGCAACTTCGTATTTTAGTTTGTGAAAGTTGATGAGCAGCTGACTCACTTGAAAGTTTGGGCAAAAGAAGGCGTTTCATTTGTGTGCTTTATTTAATTGTACACTGAGGCAATCAAATATATACTGTTGGGCAACTACTTCATGTCAGTAGAGTCCATGCCAAGCAAGTACAGAAAAGCTTTTTCTTTCAATTTTAACTACAATGATTGGATGAACACACTTTTCCATACTGTTTGTTGTATATATGAGAAGTTGAACAGACAATGTTGTGAGACTCATGACATAGTCATAATACAAATACGAAATAGGTTGCATGCCACATATATCACATAAATGTCTTCAGAGAAAGAAGCAGCTGAAGGCCTACCTCACCTAGGTTGAGATTCCTGGCTGACAGCAACAGCTGGAATGTGAATGGAAGGCCAAACTTCAGAACCGTGATACAGATGATCAAGAGTACTCAGCCAGCTGGATTCTGACAATGTTCTAGCACAGCCTAGCGTACTTTTATTCTAAGTCGGGTTATTAGGAGCCAAATTCCATATTTTCAAGCCCATGAAAACTTGGTAGGTTAAAATATTACATATCAACAGCTACAGAAAAGTTGTACTGAGAACGTTTGTGGCATAAAAGTTTTTCGTGCCGATATAGAAAATTATGGGAAAATATCCTTTCCACAACCAAAAACTTGCCTGCTCCTACACGTTCCTTATTTAGTGTTTCTATTTTAAAAAAGAATTTTTTTTGCACAGTTTACTTCTGTGTAGATTTTTTTCACCGCACTAAAGTGTTTACTAGAGCAATGTTCCAAGTTGTCTTTGAAATACTCAAACACACTTATGTGTGTAAGTATCAAAGAAGCTAAAATATTTTAGAATCCAAAATCATGGAAAATGTTCGCAAAACCCAGATGTGCATAAACCCACCTTTGCAGTAGTCTTCTCAGCGTTTAACAGGATGCAGTTGTATTTAGTCATTTTGATGCACTTACCACGGTTCCCTTCCCCAACGCAACACCGAGAGCTGTTTCGATAAGACGCAGCATGCTCATGCTCTTTCTCAATAAATGCCTTGTTTTTTTACAGAGCTTCGCTGTCCGCTGAAACGGCTGTAGCATTTCGGCAGAACTTCGCTTTCTATCTCAAACCCGCTTTTCGATCCGGAAGAGCTTCGCCATATGCCTTTAATCGCAATCCGGTCCGACAGAGCTTCGTTCTGTGTCAAATTTCACTTAAAACGTTCAACAGAGCTTGGCCCTCTGTTTGCATCAAAACCGGGCTGCCAGGCATTTCTGCCAGCAGGTATTAACTTTTTACCGTCATTGCAGATGATCATGTTGAGAGATAGCAATTAATTCGCACCACTCGAATGGATTTCTTCCAAGTTGTTACATTACAGTATATACTTTTCAGACAGCTTATTCCAGTACTTCCGTTAACATCATTGAATCTATTATTAAATCTTATCAACTTTGAAATTTCATAAAAACTCACATCTTATTATTTGTAAAAGTTGGAATTCCAAACTTTCTGTTGGCCAAAAGAAACCTTCGTGCACACAGAAATCCCCATGAAAACTTCCAATAAAAATGGAGTGACGTCACTGTGTTGAAGTTCCTCATTGCTGTATTTCACAGCAATTCGTAGGATGCTCTTGTGCATAATATGTTTCCGTGCTTCATGCGGTGCCACAAATAAACTTGCCGTTGAACTTGAACTGCCACAAGAAGCAGTAAAAACGTTTCGTGCCCTGGCTCTTCCCGTACCTGCTTATAGGCCCTTCCAGTACCTGTTTCCACAAAGCACCCCTTTGCATTATAATAATTTGATTAGATTATAATGCTGCAGGAGCACTGGAGAAGAGCTATCTTGTTCACTGCCGCTTTCATCCTCACTGTTGTCGCTACCTTCCGTATGTGAAAAAAGCTCATTTTATGCAGCTATAACCATGGACAACAACCTGCTTTGTTTTTTCATTGAAGCAATCATGCATCATATTACTCAGAGCAAAAATTTTACTTGCAACTTCCTCAGCTGTATTCTTACTAAGCTATTCTGCTTTTACTCTATTTATATTATTCTCTTTTCATGTTGCCATGTACAAAAAAATGTTACCATAGAAAACAAATTGAAAACATTATTACCAAAAACTTGTACAAACATGCGAAGCAACCACAACTTTTAAAAACAGAACAAAAACTTTAAAAATAAAATTTTATGTTGTAGTCCAATCTTAGAGGAGGTCATCAAGAGATCTATTTAGATCTCAGTGTTTGATTCTTTGCTGGGAAAGAATTCTTTTCGATAGACAGTGTTGTGTAGTAGCCTTTAGTGCAATTCCACTCAATCATTTCCACCTCTCCGGCTTACGCAAGCAGCTCAAGGTACGATGGCAAGACAGAATACCACACGGAAGTCCTGTTCCGAGCAAATGCACTCAGAATTTAGACTATAGTGCGCAAGACACAAATGAGATGGGCAGGTTACGTACACGGGATGCCAAACGACCGCATCCTAAAGCAACGTTTTTATGGAGAACTTGTCCATGGCAGGCGTTCTGTAGGTGGCCAGAAAAAGTGCTTCAAAGACACCTTGAAAGCCTCAATAAAGGACTGTCAACTCTTGGGAAGCTTTGGCAGAGGAGCGCTCCACGTGGCGCAATCTCATCTCCACATGGACTGATTCAGCCGAAAAACGAAGAACACTGGCCGCACTCAAATAACGGGAACAACGCACGGTTTTTGCCTCCACTAAGCAGCTCCTTCAACCATCCCACTGGTGTCCATCTTGTGGCAGAGGCTTCACAGTGCGGATTGGCCTCATTAGTCATCTCCGAAACCGTACGCGCAGAAGAAAACTTGAATCAGATACGTTGGTCATCTTGGATAAGGAAGGTCGAAGAAGAAAGTACAGTAACTGAACACTGTTGACATATTGATTGCACTAGAGCTATCATGCAAAGCTATACAATACAACATCAATACAGTGGAGTAGGAGCTTTTTAAACTCCATTTACGTTATACAAAAACTCTAAAATGTTATTTTAACAAACCAACCACAGTTAATGAATACGAGAAAATTAAAACATTTCTTACGCATAGGATTCAATTTGTAGACATTGTTCGCCCAAGGACCTCCTGTACCATTGGAATTACAATTAGTGCTTGCACCATATTTTGCGTATGTCTGATTGGCATTAGCAGAACTTCCACACCATCCTCCATTCTTTTGCAATGCAAAATAAGTATATGATGTGAAAATCTCATAGGTATTTACTGATGACATCACAATGATGGCACATAGTCTTTTTCATTTTTCAACGTGACAGGATTTGCAGGTGTAGGGCTGGTGTACTGTTTTTACTGTTTTTAACAATCACAGAATCAATTTAAGGCTTTTGCTGAAACGATTTGCAAGGTATTGCTAACTGAAAATTATATGCTGCAAGATTATCAAACAAATCTTTTTGGCCAGTGACGGTGTGTGTGAGTATTTCACACTCCGGTGACAGTTGTAACACAGATATTTCACAGTTGGAAGATCTTATAGGTTTTCTGCAAGCTTTAGAGGAATATCCTACTGCACTTTTCTTTCATAACTTCGTGTCTAATGTCTATTCGGACTTGCACATGTTTGCATTCAAGTCTCCGCACAGGAAGGGCAGTTGAATCAACCCGCACCTTTGCGGAGCCTACAGTAGTTTCTTCAACATATAATCTGTGAACTTAAAAATTTCAGAAAAACGCTCCTTTAAACACATTTGAAGTATATGCAAAGACATTGGATTACCTGCTTTAAAAGTATATCAAATGGGAACTTTTCAACTTAATTTTAGCAAGACCTAAGTGTACGTGCTTCATCGTTGGGTTTGTCAAGTTTGGTTTCTTTTCTAACAGAGGTTTTACGTTTACAACAGTTGGTTGGATAAAGTTAGGCGAAAAAATTTTTAACAGTTTAACACGATGTCTCAATAATGATAGAAAAATCTCAAGGATTAAATCATTGAAAAACTTAAATATTAAAAATATCAGACAGAATAATGGTCTTGAAAACTTGAAAAAATTAGCTTTTAACTAGTGTTTCTCATTTGCTTAAGCAACCAGACTTATAACAATATACTGAAACAAAACCAGTGTTAATCTAAAAACATACTGAGCGTATCCTCTAAAGCAGGGAAACCCCACCTTTCGTGAGCCAAGATCTACATTTCAAGCACCCAATCATCCGAGATCTACCAGTCCAGTGTTAACATCGTAAATCCAAACACTTTGCTTCCGGTCTGCAGTAACTAACACCGCAGCCCTTTGTTATTGCCCCACAACCACTAGACATAACACCATAAACTCTCCTATCAAGCACACAATTATTTAGAAGCGACTATATAATAAAAACCTGCTTTCGTTTTTTCCAAAACCCTTTGTGGTCGACTTATGATAAGCTAGACACCTGCCAGTAGACTGCGATCGTTTGGTTGGACATCCGTGATGTAAAAGTTTTTCCTAATTTGCTACGTCCACGTTATTGCATTGTTGCATAAAGATTTTAGGAGCATACTCCCATTCATAATGCAATTACGCAGTAATATTGAAAGTGCCGTTTTATCAATTACTTGGATACTTTTCCTAGTTCAAATGATATGTCTTCAATGGCATTTGACCGGCAATCTTTTCAGGTAAGATGAAATAAACATATGTGTGGTTGTTCAACACTAAAAGATTCAAACATCATCAGCACAAAAAATACATGAAAGGTACAAGAATTTTTGAATTTCATTTACGTTTGTTCCAACTTGTACATTAGAAAATTTACGAACGAGACAAAAAGAAATATGACATTGAACCTGAAATCCTTCAAAGCACCACGTGTCTTCTATTCCTTTATTTTCCAACAGCGTTTTTATGTTTTTGATAATTTGATGATTATGATTGGCCTTACCGTCTGTCAAACGCGTTGCTCTGTGCTGCTGACTGAATGCTGATTAATGACCCACATTTGAAAAAACATGACTACGTTCATACGTTGTGGTACTTGTTCCATACATCTTATTCGTATGCTATGTTCAACCTCATTTGCTTCCAATCACAGTTAGCCAGCGTGATGTGTAACAAGGCTCTGTCTCATTAGGGATGTTGATACATCTATTGATCATGGCTCGGATTCATTAAATCTCCTGCTAATGGAAAGCTGTTTACTCTTAAAGCATTATTCTGCCCCTAGATTACTAGACCAAGCCACTAGACCAGTGGTTCTCAAACTGTGGTACGCGTACCACTAGTGGTACGCGAAGGCCTTCAAGGTGGTACACGAATAGACCTACTTTCTGTTTTTCTTC
>JGI24021J15306_10001719_pt1 | contig 22184 bp, 9 predicted proteins | sample Ectturendosymbi1_FD_15306 | JGI IMG/M metagenome (IMG submission 15306) | reverse complement strand
CATGAAAATTCCCCCCCCCCGAAATGAAGAGCTGTTTGCGCCCCTGATATGAGACATACATATGCAGCAATCTTGTTTCAGCAGTACGTCCTCCAACCAGCATTCCTCTTTCAACGGCTTCAACACATATATCGACTCCATCTGCAGCTGGTAAGAATAAACATTTAATCCCGTTTGGTCTTCCGTCGATCTGCTTCCAAATGTTTTTGAAGCCGTATTTAACAAAACCTCTTTCGGATAATGATTTTTTTCGCTGATCAGAAAATTGAAAACTGGAAAGGTTGCTGTCTTTACATCAACTGAAAAAAATCAATTCAGCTAAACACAATAGTACCGCAAGTTAAAAATAAAATATTCGTCTAATGGTAATACAAAACTGACAACCAAATGGTTTGATCATATTGATAATGACCTTGCTTTCTTTTTTCTCTTACAGCACCATCGTGTGTTTATGGAAAATGGACAAGATTCTTTGACCGGGATGACCCCTCTGGCACTGGTGACTATGAAACCAAAACATTGCTGCTTAGCGCATACCCGTTGGAAATGTGCAACAACGCAACAGCATTTGACGCTCGGTTGGTTTCGACCAATGCTTCATACGAAACATCTGGCGAAATAATCACAGCCAATCTAACGCATGGACTTTCCTGTGAACTGTCCAAAAATGTGTTCGGTTGCTCGGATTACAAAATCAGATTCTGCTGTCCGCATGGTAAGAACTGTTTCTGCCATGATGACTGCACAGTAATTATTGAAAATGAATTAACTCATAATCATTGATTTTCTGTTGCGATTCTTAGCAATCATATCTGTGTTTCCAATAGAATATTTTAAAAATCAGGGCATATTCTATGCAATCGTAAGGGCAACCTCAACTCTAGCATGATTTTTAAACAAATCCAGAATGCTAGCATAATCTGATATTGAAACAGCAAACTGCTGAACTTCTAGAAAAATGTAAATCTCTTACGGAAAAATCAGCTCATGGTTAAAGGGCGTAATCATAAGATATATTAAATTTCTCTTTCACGGGGAGTGATGAAATTTTAACTGGAAATTACTGATAGTATGGATGACGGTTTGAGAGATTATTCGCACGATGAAAACTAAGTTCGTACAATTTCTATTTGAATGAGGCTCCAATCAGATTCTAGTGGACTAAGATTTCAGGACTGAGGACTTGTGTGGAGTATTTCCTGTGACAAAGTTGCCGATTGATTAGACTTAATCGTCTTTGTGAAGACCAGTTACTCAAAGTGCGTATTTTAAATTTGAATTTATTTCCGCGCAAATGCAGATGTTATTAGCATATAGTTAATTGGTAGCAGCTGAGAACGAAAATCAACTTTTTGACGAATTGTTGCCTTATAATTTCTGCTCAATGCTGTACAATGTTTAAACCTACGTTTTTGCCATTTCTGTATTCAATCGGTTAAATGCTTTGTTGTTTGTCAGTACCCCGATGTACAACTGGTAGTTGGACTCGCTTTTTCGATGGCGACAACCCCACTGGAACAGGAGACTACGAAACCACCGAGATTTTATTGAGAAACCATCCGGGCGAAATGTGCAGAAATCCAACATCTTTTGATGCTCGAGTCGTTTCGACGAATGCTTCCTTCGACACAGTTGGTCAAGTCCTTCAAGTCAACCTCACTCATGGCATTTCATGCATAAACTCCGATAATACAGGAGACTGTCTTGATTACAAAATTCGATTTTGCTGCCCAACACGTGAGCGTTGCGCTTTTGAGTCAAGTTTCAATGTTCAGCTTTTACAACTTCATATGATTATTGAGTCGTTGGTGATACAGTAGCTTTCATGGTACATATTAAGACAAAAGCTGCAAACCAAAAAGGAGTGAGCCTTCGCCAAAATGTTTTTCATCAAAATAACGTTCGAAGACTGAAGTATGGCGTGAAATGCTCTTAACTGAAAATGCCTAAATCCTAAATTGTTTGCCTTTGCAGCTACAGCAGCACCGGTAACTTCTCCCCCATCTCTTCAAGCAACATTTTCGAATTTTACTTCTACTGACAGCAGTAGCATTACAGGTAAAGTTCATGGATTGCTTCAAACCACAGATTTTCGAAACATGCGTAAAAAGGATTGCGTGTCTTAATTTGTATATCAGACAATGAACGTAGATGATAACCTTGCTGGTACGTTCAAATGTTTGTAAACAGTTGCTGCTTAAATCAGGGTCGAGTACAGTTTTTGTACTGCTAGGCTATTCAGCGGTAATAAGCTGGAAGACAGACTAGGCCAGTAGAAACAAGGAGTCCAAAGAATAATAAACGAAAAGGTGTTGTTAGCCAAACCGCAAAAAATTGCTTTAATATAAAAAATAAAAAGGTGTCATTAGCCAAACCGTATCGAAATTTATATTCTTACAACTTGACATGGTACAGCTACGAATCCTTAACGTTCAAATATGACTTACGCTTCGCAAATATGATGCACATCTACTTCACAAAGGCAAAGGAAACAGTTATTTGGCAATGTACACAACAGCAATATGCAACCTAAAGTTGATTTCAAACAGCGGCCCAAATAGCGTATGGAAAAGTTGCACTGATAGTCAACATCAATACTAGCTTTTATGTCTTTCTTACAACTTGGCAACAGACTACGTGCTCCCTTCGAAAGACCACCGTATTTTTCATGGCAGTGTGACTTTCCGATACCTTCGCAAAAAACATGCTCCCTTTTGTGGACCACTTTGCCAGGCAGTGTGACGTCATAAGACGTGATTGTGCCCTAGGGTAATATTTCAAATACAAATGTATCTGACTTTTGTTTATCAGAAAGTACATAAAAAAACGCGTCTTGTGATGTCTTCAATGACACCATATCCCTAGTGCGATCGGGAATGATGAGCGAATTGCCTCAAAACCCAAACGTTTTGGGCTTTCTGCATTTTTTTTCTGTGTCGATTTCAGTTTTATAATGTTTTGAAATCTATCAAGAATAAAAACCATTGATAAGTAGATTTGCGGATTTTCAAATGAATAAACTGAATTGTTGATAAAAACAACTGTCATAACCTTTCTTTTTGAACTTCCGTAAAAGAATGGTGAATCTAATTTCTCCATTTTTATTGCAGGTCAGGCAATAAACGCGATAATTGGCTCCCAGACACGGATTCTTGGGACAGTATCCAACTTTTACTTTTACAAATACGTGGCAAGCAATCAATTCGCTATTCCCGACGGTGGAAGAGATATGTATGACTCCGGAAACACGGTAACAAACAACCATATTTGATGAACGTTTGAAGTGAATTTGAAACCGTTCTCAAGAAGTAATTTTAGGCAGATAATTTTAGTGTTGTACAATGATGAATATATAATTTTGTTACTCATTTCAGGTAAGTTTCTTTTACGTGAAACCCATGCACAATGCTAGGATAACGTACCTGAATCCACGTTTCTGAAAACGTATGGTGCATGTGGATGACTTTGCCGAAAGACAAACTATAGTAGAGCTTCCTAATCACAAACAATTATTTGTTTCATTCGACTTTGTTTAACCAGCACATTTAACATTTAACTTTTTTCTTGTCGTTCACGCCTGTGATGGGACGACTCAGCTAACTGTGACTCTTTTTCAAATACATACGCAGTGTTTATAAATGGTGATCCAACAATTTTCGTTCATTTTTTTCTTTTGTGGAAATTATGGGAAGATAACGACTGCTTCTTTTCTTTGGTTTTCAATAATTATTATGAAGTTTGAAAAAGATATAAGTAAATATTTTGCATTAAACAAAAGTACAGCTGCACACCTTAAGTGAATTGATCACCTATACTATGTCATCATCAACAATAAAATTTGTATTGCATATCCAAAAACCCACTGGAAAAATCAGAGTTATTTTTTTTGGATTTTTGGCGTAATAAAAATACATCAATGTGTGAATAGGATTTATCGATGTCCTTGGCTGACTTCAAAATCTTTGCCTTAAGTTAAACGTGTTAACACGTACGTAAATTAAAACTTCCTTAAAATGTGCTGACATTACGTTAAAATTGCTTTCCTATGTACTGGTTGTGTGATATATAATGTATTTTTTGTCTGCAGACACGAAGTCCGTAGTACAAACACACTCTTTCTGTACAGAGGAGGTTGATAAAAACGTACAGAACAGAACGTTTTACAACAGCATTGGAGGCTGGATCACAGGGTTACAGACACATTCTTAAGACTATTGTGCCGTATGGGCCGTAACATTTGGCACAACACTACTGCAGAGTAGGAAGCTAATTCCTAAACAGGTCAAGGCCAGGTAAAGTACGAATGCGTTGTGTCATGACACACCCTCAAACGAACAAACACTGCAATGTTCGGGAGCTCAGCCACGAAGTAAAATGCGGTTGTAGTGTTAAGAATAAGGACGAATACAAACAATCGGACTGCGTTAAAGCACGTAACCATACGTTTTTAGACGTTCTGCATCTTTCGAGAAACAAGTACTTGGTTTTTCGTATCAATGCTTCGAATGTAGGAATGTTACATTGAACCTGATGATAACTAACACTCACTCTCCAGGGCAGGTTGTATGGAGTTCTGCATCCAAATTTGTAACCCACCAGCAATCTTTGCATGCATGACTTTCTGAAATTACACCATAATTGTGGTGCATACATGGGAGTACAAAAAGAACGGAAACGTAGATTTTTAAATGCATTTGAACATTGGGAAAAAGAGGCTCGCAGCTTGTTTGCTCCACGTTATTGGTATCGCAGTTGTCTCTGAATGTCTTTGTCATCTGAGAGCTTAGTATCCAGTACAACTCCTAGATATTTGTAGTTATTAACAGATTTTACGTTTTGACCACCCAGTGTCAGTAATGAGGTGACTATGCTTTTTGCATTCTTAGCCTTATGTGTCATACAAACAGTTTTGCTGCAGTTGAAAGTAAGTCCATGCGATTCTGCATAAGCCTGACCCACATCATGTATGCTTTACAATCCTCGTACACTTGGGCGAAACACAAAAATATCGTCAGCAAACATCAAATGATTTAATAAGACTTCACCAATGTAACACCCTGCTTAAATCATTGGATAAATCATCTAACTATACAGCAAACAAGTATGGACTCAATACTCCCCCTTGTGTAACCCCACTAATCACATGAAACGGTTCAGACAAATGCTTGCCCCTTTTTCTTTGTATCGCTTGTTCCTTGTACCAGTGTTTCAGTAACCGCACAAAATGCATTGGCACCTTTCTTTGAATTAATTTCTCAAATAATTTCATGTGTAATACTTGATCGAATGCTTTTGAGGCGGCTAAAAAAAACAGTATGCACTGATGAACCATAGGTTACGAAATATGATACAGTTGCTTCAACAAAACTGTACATTGGTCACTACCATGACCAGCCTTAAAACCAATTGATTGTCTCTGGTTCCAAGGAATAGAGAGATGCTACATAAAATGAATTGTTCAAGTAGCTTTGACATCACAGCGGCAACTGCCACAGGGTCTGTAGTTTGTTGTGTCAGCCAAACTCCCATTTTTGTTTTTGTATATGGGAACTATAGTTGTGTTTAATCAGGAATTGGGTAGGAAGCCGTGAACAATACACATATTAAACAATAAGCTGAGAAAAAACGTAGAGATTCACCTGCATATAGCAAGTGCTCTGCAGAAATAAAATCAGGCCCTGGTGCCTTGTTCAAGGGCAGCTTTTGATGCAGTAATGTCAGCGAAACAACAGAACACATGGGCATTCCATTACTCAGATAGTTTTCCTTGCAGTCTATGCTATGCCCCACAAACTCTGCGAACTCATTGGCAGAGTTATTTGAATTAGCATTACGTAAAACTTTTCAACACAACTTTGTTTTGTCGCAATTGCAACAAACGTCATTTCCCTTGCGATATTGCTTCGTTACGACTCTTCTTGTGCTTTAGTTCATTCGACATCATTTTCAGTGTTTTCCCTTTTACTTACAATCATGGTTTTCAGAAGCATTTTACACACTACTTTGAAATACACCATTTGTTGCCAATACTTTCGTTGTTTGCCAATACTTAACCACAAACTTTGGTGCTGCATCGTTGAAATCGCTTTTGTTAATTCAAAATGCAAATGCAGTTGAAAACGTCGACCCAGTAAACTGTTAAAACATTGAAATTGGAATGAAATTTCATAATGAGCGCATCCTTGCGTGTCTTTCAAAAATTTAGAGGCAACTTGCTCATTTTGCAAATTCGCTAAATATTGAATTCTTATCTAAAGCATGAAAATAGTAGAATAGTACAGTTATGTGATATCTCGTGTGTAAGCCTTGTTTTTTGAACGTGTTTGCACCTTTGCCACTGGCGGAATACTTTGGAAAAACAACATGGAAAACTAATTTATTCGTTTGTTTATTTTAATAGGTGAAGAAACAATTGTGCGATGTTGAAATCTTATTTTTCTAATATTCAGGTTCGCATTAGTGAAACCAACTTTCAGCCACTTAAATACAACACAACGAACAGGTAGTCATTCCGGGAATGTATTTAATAACATGATTACAAGATTTAAAAGTCATGAAAGTGTTGTACAAATCAAATTTTATCAACCTAAACAACCTAATATCATAGTCGTTTTTTTATTTTTCCTCCGATGAATTTTGCATAAAAGTTTTTTGCTTATTTATTTTTTTCCTTCAGGACAGGCGAATTTGAAGTTTCTGTCTATGCCGGGTATCCGTTCACAACTTTGATCTGGGTGAAGAACGCAAGAGGCGCCTCTCTTAATTACACGTTGAGAGTAAGTGTTAAGAATAACCTTAGTTTCCCCGATTCTTGCTCTTGACAAGGTTTGTAAGTATTGTGAATTTACAGAAGTTTTTTGGCTCTGCAAACTTCGGTTAGGATTGAAGTTTGTTTTGCGGAATAAAACTCTGTCATCGAATTAATTCTTGCTTCATTTTGTCTTCATGTAAAGGTTTTTTTAGTGATAAGAGTTTATCGAATTAGATTGTTGCAGATTTTTTAATGCGTGGCAATAATTTTTCTGCCGTTTTTCTTTTCACAACCATTTTGCAGTATTATCGCGAGAAGTGACATTTAACAGCAGTTACCAAAATGAATTCCATAAAAATATATTATCGAAATGGATTAGAGTTTGTTGCACTTCAGCTACAATATAATTTAAGCATTGTGATCTGTCTTTTTTCACTAGTGATAGTCTTTTGTTAATACATTATGAAAACTGAAAAATAGGATTTTATTAAATTAATGAACTTAATGGAATGACCAATTTTGCAAAGATTATGCAGTTCAATCAAAAACCTATGATTCTTAACATTCGCAATGGCAAATTTAGGTTATGTTGTACTTAACATGATCTTAATTGTTTTCTTTTAATGGCAGGTCACTGGCAATGCGGGAGCCGATGGTGCAGGGTATAGTAGAACAATGAGTGGAAATATAACAAGAAATGGAACGCGATTATCATATCATGTGTATCAAATTTATGAAGCTGGAACAGACCCTTCGATATGTGAAGTTTATTTCACGCTATGGAACGAGGTGCGTTTAGTTACTACATTACTATCAAACAACAATCCGCTGAAGTGTGACTGTATTATAAGTGCAGTGCACATACGTTTGTCTTATATGCACAGGGGCGTAACGAGGTTAGGTGGCGCCTGGGGCAAGAAGCAAGTTTGGTGCTCTCATGTTCGGACCTGAGGTTTTTCGGAAGCAAATTTGCTGTGTTGAAGAAAGTACTTGTGATATTTTTTGGAAATTTCGGCGCCTCTCGCAGTTATTCGGCGACCCTATAAAGATTTGGTCCCCGGGGAATTGTGCCCCCTTGCACCTCCTTCGTTACACCCCTGTATATGCAACTATGTGGCGGATGCATTGAAGCTTATCTAACTTTACCAATGACGACAAGTAAAGCATTTCTGTTTTCAGAAATTTTATTATTGTTTCAAGCAATATGTGGTTACGTTAAATGGAAACTATATGATACAAATGGACCCACATGCTGCGTAATATTTGCACCTTCCTAACAGACTTTTTTCATTACCACAAATAAACCACCAAAATCCGGTTCTGAGCATAAGATTCATGTATAGGAAGAGTACCGTATTGATTCAACGCATTTGCCAAGGAAAACAAGGAAATATATATAAATAAACCATGTCGATGGAACCAAGCTCACATTTAATTATATGATGTTTGTTCTTTTGGCCCATTTTGTAATTTTGAATATATATTGTTTTGTCTTAGAACACTTTTTTCTGGTAATGTTTTTTATATCGTGAAACAATAGAATGAAGTTGATTTGGTGTAATGGTACACTTTGAAACGGATCTGTCTCATTTTAGCAGTCATTTAAGTGACTCTAGTCATTTTTCGTCGCAGCATAATTTTCTTCGTGAGGATTAATGTTCGGATCAATAAATATTTCTCAAAAATAACCCAATGTCATGATTGATTTCAACCCTGATTTTTCCTTCATTACACGCATCTACGTCTTTTCACTTTTATTATCATGTAGTGTAAAAAATCTACTCATCAAGATGTTCCGCTCTTGTTTGTAGGAGTGGAACTCTGTTCCTCCGGAATCAGCAAATCTGGTTCAAAAGTATCCTTCTGGTCGGAACGACCTCAACAATAGCTTTCAAGTTGTTGGTTCAATGCAACGCATGTTTATTGGATATACATTGCTCTCAAAGTAAGACCAAGTGTTTTCCTCCGTAAAAGAAATGTATTTCAATATTTCAGTATGAATATTGCTTCAGCGACACACAAGCAGAAACGATTAACGTGCTGCGACATCTAGGCGAGTTTTTGAGGTGTGGCACTTGTCGTTCAGTATCAGCAATAAAGTAAGCCTGGCACAGCACAATGAGGTTACGTGTGAACTTCAAATGAATGAGAATGTAGAAATTCCTAGTGAATTACAGTTAGGAAAGGCCGGAACATACCGTGCTGACTTGCGCTTTCCATGTTATTTTCGGAGTGAGTAGTGGAAGAAATTCGGAGTGGATAGTAAGAAGAATTTTTTTTTATTTCGATTTCAAATTCTTAGAAGCAGCTAACAACAAGTTTTTCGAGACATGTATAGATGCATATGCGCATATGCTTGCCTATATACGTACATCTGCATGCCTGCAAACCATATTCATTTTCAGATTCATACGTTGTTTTTTATGAAACCAATTAACGCGCATCAACAATGAATGGTTCTATGGGTCTGGTTCCGATTGTTGTGAAATGCACCTAGCTTAGAGTTGGTTAAGAGCAACTTCATCTTTGTGTATGACAAAAAAACTTTCAAAGCAAACGTTCAATAAAATTATGCAAAGCACATGTTCGTGAAATTATACACTTTGCTTGAAGGATTGCATGTTTACATTTGCAAGTTGAATCTTTACAATTCGATTTTAAATAGTCTAGCGGTGACTGCCTGAAGACGTACAAAAGTCTCAAACCTTTATTAACAAACTTCATAATATACTGTAGTAAACAAAAACAACTATGAAAGTGCAAACAATGAGTTCGTCCCTGCACTGTACATAGTCATCAGGCGATCTGCCACCAAACAAAAGGTTTAATATGTCAAGTTTGCAGAAAAGGCACAAGCTACAACTACTTTTCCCATTATTCTATTTTGTTTTTAGAGATACAACGCTTGGTAATTTTCTGAACGTATGACCATTGTTTGCAAGTGTTTATTTTCCTAATTGTATGTGCATTAAGCTATTTTTATGATAAATGAAACATTTCTTCACTCCTGCTATCAGTACCTCTTCAAGCGTACTAACAGCATATTCTTCCGCATGCCATAGAAAGCATGCAGATGATTCAGTAAAAACGGCAGTATAACAGATTTAACGAAAATATAACCTTCCAAGCGTGAAATGGATTTATAACAAAACCTCACTTTCAGGAGAGGGCGATATTCGCATTCTTCTGGTTATCGCTTTTACTCATATGATATCGAAGGAGTTTTACGACGAATGATGGATGCAATCCAGCAGGCAGTTGGTAAGTACATGAATATGCCTATACTTCTGTGACCCACCAACTTACTTTATAATAACATTTTACTGCATTTTACAGTGCTTCCACCAACTTCATTCCAGCAAATACAAGGTATCGGCCTAAAGCTAAGACATTTTTTTCACAATGGCTAAGTATATTTTGCTTTGTATCTAAAAAGTAACAAATAAATTGGTTTTAGAGAAAAAATGCAAAAACGCATTCGATTACTTTTATGCAATAAGAGCGATTGTGTCCTTTCATAGCATATATGTGAGCATTTCATATTCATGTGTGAAATGGACCCGCTGATCTGTTTGTTCTTTTTTTTTCTTGTGTCTTGACAAGCTAGCAATTGCTTCATTTCACAAACTTTTATGCAAATTACTTTTTGCAGACCTCGACTTCCTTCCATCCTGCACCGTTTCCCACGCTGTCCGTTCTGTGTTTCGATGTGAAAAAATATTTAAGGAACTTGTTGATTACGATGGACCCAAAACGTGCAGGTGACAAACTGAACTGATGCTCTGTTGTCATAGATCCATTTAACTCTTGTACAATCTTCGTCTATGCAACTTCCAACGCCCACACATTGACGTTTATGTTTTGTGCGATGTATTAACTTGGGAATGATGCTAGACTGCCACAAACGTGTCCTAATGTAGCACAATGTTTTTGCAATCGATCATAACCAGTTGTCATTTGTCTCAAACGTTTTGACCCAAACCTTTTCTTTTACATGATCATGTGGTTCTAGGTATAAACAGAACCAGCATTGTTCTTTGATTTGAAGCTAGGTTATTTTGGCGATTTGAAATATACAATGTATCATGATCAAGACCAGTTTGACAGAGTACGGAGTAACCGCATGATATACATATATTTTTCACATTCAGTAACCAACCACTTTTAATGTTCAACTGAAACGCAACGCTCGAAAATTTATTGAAATCATACAGTTTGCTACCATATCGACATGAGACCAAATATGCAACAGCTGGCTGACTTATATACCATCTGAATGCAAATGCATAAGCAGAAACTTTTAACGATCATATTAGTGATGCAACTGTAGTGATCGAAATCACTGCTCGCGGCCATTTATTCTTCAAACATGTAGAACCAATTAAGCTGATGCAGCGTTAATTATTCAAAATTTTTGTGAAGCATTTCACTTTTTTAAATTCATTTGTATTTTTCGCGTGAAGCAAGATCTAGCGAAATAACCACGAGGTCAACAAATCAATTAATGCAAAAGAACAAAACCCATGAAAATTTGAAGGAGCGTCGTTTACACACAGAAAAAAAGAAAAAACAAAGATGTTGCGCATTGGCCAGCGATCGTTGAAATAATTGCAATCGGAAACGATAGCTGGTGACGTCACACTTAAATGAGAACCTTGGTTTGATTGAATGACTCTACTTGCTGCGATATCGCGGCATTATGAAGCTCCCTTTCGCTACTGAAAGCGACAACGTTTGTATAGAAATTATTAACTAAAAATTGCTTGAAATCAGGACACAGAAAATGGTTATGAAATGGAGGTAACCTATGATGGGATTTATCAAATGCTTTTTCACTGCAATTCAGAATTTACCAAACACATGTTTTAAGACAGTTCATACAACCGACTTCCGAAGAACCAATTCTAATTTAAAATCCTGAAAGACCCAAGCAATCTTGGAAGCATAATGTTCTTGCAACGAGGTTGTGTCCTCCAACTTTGAAATAGGATTTTCTGTTAATATTTTGCAGGTTTTTGATTTATTTTAATGCTAGCTGACAGGTTCAGACGGTCACGAGAATGAAATGTAATACTACAACTTTGCATCTCGGCAGAAAGAAATTGACCAGAGAATGAGAAAATTTGAGCAATTTTCATCACAGCCTTCGTTTGCAGTTTTCTGAGAAAAGTTTCAAATTTAAATCAATTAAATTCATTTCTCTATTTCCGCTTGCTCACTACAGAAATGCCAGTGTTTTGATATTCCTCATTAGCTTACCTGCAATTAAGATTTGGTAGCAACTCAGTCGTTAAGAAATAATGTCTATGCGTCACACGCTGAAACATAATGTGCCACGACCGTGTGGGTGCGTGCACTTCTGAGTAATTAAATTAATCGTTAGTTAAAATACGAATGTATATGGAAAGCCCACTATGCCTTATGCCGATACTGTTTTTTGTTGCAGGGATATTTTACAGCGAGTCTTCCATTGCTCAGCCATGCAGGTATACCAATGCATGCAAGGGCTAGAAAAGAACAAGCTGGATTCGTTTAACTTCACAGGCTTCAACTCAAAAGTAAAATTCTTAATTTCTTAATATTTTCAGTAATTAGTATGTTGAGGATAAAACAATATTTGCTTGATCAATAGCGCTAGCCTTCTTTGTTTCAGCGATGGGGTGAAAATATTTTAAATCACAGCTTAAAATATATTTAGGTGTGTTTACTATTACCACAGACCACATGCAACATAGAGCTTTTATTTTCGTCTCTTGCTTTTAGGTAGTTTTATTAAGTATATGGGAGCATTTCGTGTTTTCGCAGGTCTTCGATTGAAACCTAGCTGGCAAAAAAATTTAAACAAGAAAATCTAAAATTGCCAAACATTTGGAATTGATTTGTTGCAGCAGGCAAATGTTCCCCATACGCCGAATTTATCAACTACAAACGAAGCTACAAATTATTTTTAATATATCCTCATTGATGATTTTTATTGTTATTGCATTGGAGTGAAAAAATCGCTATCGCTACTACCGGAACGTTTCAGCTGACGACTACTATCATTTGGCGTGTGAACACTTTGTGCATAGATTCTTGGAAACAAATAGAAAGCTAAACATTTTTATCAAAGGCCAGCAAAAATGTTTGAGACAATGGAAAGTTACTTTTAGGCAATGACTTAATTAAACTATTTAAAAAGTAATATAGATGCAAAATCTCAGAATGGTAGAGTTCTGAACTTAGAAATTGCTGAACCATTGAAATGCTGGTATCGATAAAAGCTGGGTCGGTATCCCTACAATTCCAGTGGCAATGTCAAAGTCGAGAAAGCGTTACATATCTAGTACATAATCTGAAAATAAACACTTCAGAAAGAACGACTTATTGCATATCCAAAGATATTCCTTAGAGCAGTGACGTTGCACTTACATGACACACGAAATCACGCATGTGTTTCATCATCAAATAAAAAGTATCATGGTTTCACGTATTACTTGTTCCGTATTCTCCACAAAGCTAAGTATAAATCGAAAGAATTGTTCTTTCACATCAAGTGGGGTTTACTGGTGCTTCAGTTTGTTAGAAGACAAAACTAAGTAGTGAATAAAGAACCGTTGGTTGCATTTCTTTTTCAGACAATCATGACTTTCCTGAGAAACATCAGCACCTCCAGTGAAGGCAAGAGACATCGGTCACTTGAAACCTTTTGCCATCGCTCTGAAATGGGTATGACGTATCCTCACAAAATACACCCACTCATACGAATGTGCAACAATAGCTATTGGGACGACTTGTTAGCAAAAGTCACGAAGTTTCTCTACAGTTATTTTTGGGCAAAAGACAATACGGATACTTGCAAGTAAGGAAATGTTTNCGATATTTTTCGCTATTGTAATATAATGCATCTTTTTCATTTAGCAGTTTTGCCTTCCCTTGTCTTCCATTTAAAATAGCCAACAAATGTCTTACAATCACTTGAAATCGTGTGCAACCAATCACCTTGTAGACTGCCTTTTTTGTCATAACAATAAAATCAATTTTCAGAGAAGTTTCTGAGAAGCGGATGGAAAAGCAAAAAACGCCCGCAGCATACTGCTGAACGATGCCTCTCGTTGCTTTTATAGCAGTGGTTCCGAAATTGTAGAATGCGTACCACTCAGGAAGGCCTTCAAGGTGGTACGCGTTATGATTCCTCACAGATAGGACGTGACCCACAAATGGTACGCGATCAGAAGAAGTTTGGGAACCACTTTTTTATAGTAATACCCACTGAAGTTGTCTTATGGGGTTTACACTGCGTGCGATTTTGAATAAATATCAACCTTCACACAGGTAACATCAGTTGTCAATTCTCCGACAGAAGGTGTTTCGTAAAGAAAATTCGTAGGTAGTTTGGTAAGCCGTATTTTGCACAATATGACTCTTACGTCTTGTACGACACTGTACCAGAATCTCCGCCAGAAAGTCTTTAATAGGGAGGCTTTACGTTTGTGCAGGAGGGCTTGACATTCTAAAATTTTGTCGAAAATCCACTGATGTAAAGTGTTTCATATTTCAATTTGGGGGGGCCTGGAGCTTTGTTTGGGACTAAGCCCACCAAAGCCCCCGTGGCGACGGGACTGCACTGTACCCCTACCAAACCTCATGACGTTGAATTTCGCGTCAAGTTGGCGCATTTGAAGATTTTTACATTTCTGAAATGCAAAGCAGGGTTGCGGAGTCGGAGGTTAAATGTCCGATTCCGACTCCAACTCCGATCTTTCCAAAATTTCCGACTCCGACTCCTTAGTATAGCATGAATGCAGTTTGGCTGTCAACAATTTGGTAGCAACTAGCAATCAATGGAAATCGTCGTACACAGTAAGAATTCGCTGTTTCAATAAAAATTTCAAAAGAAATTGTAATATTTTACTAGGCACGAGTTAGAATTCTTATTTTAAGAGTGCGATGTATAAAATGATTCAATTGGACTTATGAAGTCGAAGTCGGATAAAAAAATCCGACTCCAACTTCAACTCCTAATGTTCTTAGGAATCCTACTCCAACTCCATCCTAAAACCTCCTACTCCTTGCGGCTCTGGCTCCGACACCGCAACCCACATGCTGAATCTTCACACTCAGTTTGTCCGAAATTAGGCCTTAATGGATTGTTTTTGAAAACTCACTCCTCACTTTTCTAACTTTATCCTGCTTGTGAAATTACGTTATCAGTTGTTGATGTTTGACCAACGCATAAGCATTTTTGGCCAAGTGTTGGAATAATGGAGTGACGGTTCGAGACCGACTTCATACTGGGAACCGTTTGAAACGTTCATTTTCGGAACATTTTTATCCTTCACGGCGTTTCATCTTCAAAGTGGAATATTTTTCTCACGCATAAAATAAGTCAGGTTTGGGCAAACGTTTTAGTGCAAGAGCCACATTCAAAAATTCGCCTTTCCAAGGGACCACACTGTATGTGCGGAGAGATTAATTTTTAGGCAAGGGTTTATTAAAGCCCTGCATTCACCTTCAGGTTTTTTCTCGTAAGATGGCCTTGAACTCAGCGTTTGGGATGAATCTTTTCTAATGATATTAGCTAATCAATTAAAAGCATATATGTTGGTCACACCCGCAGAATAAAGCATGATATGAATCATACAACAACGGTAAAACGAGGTCCGCAGTGCATTTCAACTTCGATCCGTGGAAATCAATTCAGTGAGACGGTAAAACCACGTCTAAAGTTTCCAAACACACCTAGCTTGATATAATCTCTCTCTTCCTCCAAAAAAGCGATTATGACTTCTCTGCAGAATGCTAAACCTTTTTTTTTGTTTTTTTTTAAGTCCTGATTTGTTTTGTTTTAGGGCATTCGAGGAACTGCAATCATGGTTTGTCAATGCAACAAAAACACGCTGTTTATTTGATCAATCAAACTCAACCTGGAGCCGATCAGAGCGAAATTATTTGAAGAATTTCTTCCAGATTACAGCAAACACTGTGAATAAACTGAAGATTACAGCTTGTTCAGGTAAATCGGCTGCTACATGCTGTATGAGGCATCTTTACTTATGTGAATAAAACAAAGTAGAGTTACGTGCCGTAGTGGAAGAGATCGCACACCACATTCATTTCATAAATTGCGATGTGAATTTCGCAATGAAATGCCTGAAATAGGTTTCCATGAAACCATGATTTTTATGATAATTTCTTCTAACCGTCCACTCTTTCAAACTGTGTGTGTCAATACTTAGCTTAAATTAACCGAAATTCACAATAGCTGTAAAGCATCAAAGTTGCAGCCGCCATTATTTTCAGCATCTGTATTAATTAGGGGCTGTCCCGAAAATAAGTGAGTTTACCTCAATGTTGAAAAGTTTTGATGGTGTTGTTCAAATTTTGCACTTTGTTTTGCGTTACAGAAAGTGAAATACGCTATGAATTTAAAGATTTTGAATTTCTTCTGTTCACCAGCAGGTATGTATGAAGCTTGTTTTGCGTTTCTAATGCCAAATGGTTACTGTGCGAAGAGTAAGTCTTGATCTAATTGTTGTTGTGAATTCAAAGACACTGTCGCCTGAAACTTAAAAAATTATTTGGCTCCGATGAAGGATTTAAAATTACAGTACTTATGCTTAACTGCCAGGCTGGATTTGACAAATCAGATTAAACACCCTTTTTGGATTGCGAACGGTCTTCCATATTGTTGGTTGTAACGTAATTTGTTTTAAAATTCGTGTTTGTATGAGAAATACTGAAACACTTTTTCTTCCGAAAAAAAGGCGGTTTGTATTGTGCAAGCTCTGGTTGCGTTTAATGCCAAATACAAGGATCCTTGTATTAACTGATGCGTTAGACTAGCGTTTATTGGTTAGTCGCATTATGCAAAGGCAACCTGGATAAGCTGAATTTCAAGTTAAACACAGCCTACTTGTCAGATTTTCGCTGACGTAGAATTATGGTCAAGCAAAATCTAGAATGTTAATATTGTTTTATAAAATCATCCTGTTTTAATTTTTCAGATCTGTAAAACACACAAGAAGTGAAAGCCAAACACGCGCTGCAGGTGGTAATTTTCAAACTATGAGAAGTTTTTTAAATAAACCTTGTGTGAAACGCTTTTCTGTGCATCTCTTCTAAAGAATTTTAAAGAAACAAACTGCTATCCAAGTGTTTCATTGAAAAAAAGCATTTTTTAATTATTTACGCATGTTGTTGCATTTTTGGGAAAAATTAAGCATTATAACAAACCGTTTTTCAATTAAATTTCTTCTAAAAGTGCTTTCTGCAATGGATCTCTGTCTATCAACCCTCAGCTTCTCAACCGTGAATATTTTAGCTAAAATATCTTCCACATCTATTTCATTAACAATCGCTTCACACAGTAGAAAATTTCCCGCTACCCGGCAACTGACAAATTTGCGTGGTTATGCGTCACGCGACCTTCAACGTCAGTGCTTTAACAAGCATTTCGATATATCAAAATAAGTCATAGGATTATCTTCTTTTTTCAAGTTGTTGGCTTTGAAAATAATATTTATAAAAAATGTTTCTCTGAATCTTTTTTTCAACGCTGCACCTATTGTTCTTAATACAGTATCTTTTAAATCAGGGGTGTGCAACAGGCGGCCTGCGGTCCACAACCCGGCCCGTCAAGCCATTTAGTGTGGCCCTTGCCAACACTCTGATTTTTCCCCATCATGCATAAAAATCCTAATGTGCATGAAAAAACTAAATTTTTCGTGTGGCCCAGCTAGATGTTTGAAGTTGGTTATATGGCCCACCGACAAAAAATGTTGCACATCCCTGTTCCAAATGTTTACTAAGCAGCATTTTAGGCGCGGATATGCTTATTTTTTTTATCAATATTTTGCGCAATTTTACCTGCGTTACTGACTTACTCGTATTTAATCCATTAGGTCATTGTATTTCTTTTTGTTCATCATTCACGCCGCACATACACCGCGTTACTCTTTTCATCGTATTTTATTGCTGGCATTCTTTCTCTTTTAACGGTTTTGTCTCTCTCAACGCTTCATATTTCACGCTTTCTTCCAGCTGGTTATTCTTGTCTGTCATTTGACGTGATGAAGGACCGATGTTCAATCAGCTGAAACGTCGACGTCGTTTCAATATAGTTGAGCGAACCTTTATTTTATTTCAACAACATATTTAGACCTAACGTTTTTTTACTTTTGTAGAGGCAGGTTCTTGCCGAAGAAAAGCGACATGCAATGAAGAGTGAAAAGAGAGACATGCTCAAAACAATCCGAATCCAATTTTACAGGGAATTGCATCTGTGTTACATAGTTGACTGCAATCTCAATAAAAGTTTAGGAGTTATTATCAAGAGGGATCTTTCAGTTGCGTATTTGTTAGAGTGCGAAATGAACTGTTGTAAATGTTTGTCATTTAAATTGTTCAAGTACATTTCAGATTGACCATAAGCCAATATTTAGGAAAATACGTTTCTAACAACTTAAAGAAGAAATAATTCATGTTTCTTGACAGGATAAGCAGTTCGGATTTTGCGTTACTGCTTAGCATTTCGCCAAAAAGTGTATAAAGCTTGTAACTTCCTCGTAATTGTCGCCACCAGGGTCAAACATGAGCACGCTGTCAGGTTATTCAACTTCAATTAATTTTCCAACACAACAATTCCAATAAGCAGTACGAATTCAAAGTCTCTTAATTTCGCAGCTTTACGTGATGGGAGGTATCCGTGAAATGTGCTGGTAAACGCGCTGCTTTTATCACAATTAAGTATATCTTTTTTTCTGCGATAGTTTGTGATCAGCGACTTGCAGAAATGTTGCTCAGACTTTTTCCATCTAAAACAGCGTATCTACCTAGAACAGTTTTTCGCAAACTGTGTTCAGTAGGCTACCTTGAATTTCACCCGGAGGGCAAGTCCCACATGAGGCTATTTTAGCAGCGTTTTTGAACTTCTTACTTTTCAAAAAGATGCTGCTTTAAAGTTCACACTTTACAACAAGCAATGTACTTAATTTCAAAATGTGAGGTTCAGTTTCAAACGTTTGCCAATTGTAACAGCTCACACAATCTATTTCACATTGTTTTGGTTTCTGGAATGCTATAGGCTCATTCAAACAATCCTAGTTTATGCCAATCAATCTCAACCTCGGTTTCGAATCACAACACTGCAGAAAGTAGGACGTTGAGCTTCATATTTCCAGGTAAGTGGAATCCTCGACAAGCGTTTGCGGAACCGATGTTTGCCTCAAAGCATACCACGGCCGCGGTGGAAGACGTTTCAAGAAATTTCACCCTCGAAAGCATTAGTTGTGTTACAAGTATCTGCATCGCCTTAAACAACTGAGGCAAGCACAAGAGAAAGATGGAAATTTGGGTTATTAAACTAACAGGAAAGCAACCAGCAGCAGCAGAGCCCAACCGACGGAAATAGAGCTCAAACCTGAAACACTACGTGCTTGTCTTTGCAGCAGCAATAGAGCTCAACCGACGAGATCACTCTACTGATACTAAATTGCACTATTATTACATAGGGACAAGTAAATTTTGATAATTAGCTTGTGGTGACCATCACAGAGACTTGTCACTTATGGGTGCCATCTCCCGGTGACAATTTATTTATTTACATGTGGCGCCATCTACAGGCCGCCGCAGTTGCCTCAGATATGTTGTCAGACAGGCGTTAATTATTATATCAGTCAGTGGAGAAATCGAGATCGAAAAAAATTGAAGCCTGGAAGTCAGATGCAACAGCCACTGTCCCTTTACAAGTTAGCCTGTGGCCTGGAGGTCCGCTTTGGTGCTGGTAGGCCTGGAGTTCTATTCTCGGCCAGGTCATGTCAAGACCTTGTAATTTTGTAGTCCTGCTGCAGCCTACTTGCCAAGGACCATTTCTACAAAGAATAATTTATATAATACAAGACCTTGTCAACCAGCAGTTGCACTATAAGTCCGCAGACCCGTAACTACAGGGTGCGCAAGAGGTGAAGCACCCCTGAAAAAATTATCGTCCTCTGGAAAAATGTATTGGACATAAATTGAAGCTATTGGGCATAGTTTAAAAAATTTGGGCCCCTCTCCGAAACCTCTTCGCCCCGCCTAGTGTCCCAAGCTGGTTACAGGCCTGCAAGTCCGCCTTTGTCATATGGGGCAATCAAATCTCCACTTTTTCCACTGCGCAACCTGAATGGAAACTGAAGCATAGACAGCAGTAATAAACTCAAATTACAAGTTGATCATAGAGCAGCAATTGAAGTTACAACTACGATCAATTCGTTGTAACCTGAAACACTGCGTGTTTGTCTTTCAAACTGAACTCTATCGTGTAGCCTACAATTAGTTTTGTTGACGTTGGCAGCCTTTTCATCATTAGGATTAGCTGTGTTTCACATAATAAAAAAGTAAAAACAAAACGTACGAAACACTTTGCATTGACATGATAATTCCCAAATAACAATTTTTGTAATCAAGGTGTGCACGCGAAACCAGAAGCTGAGTTTTTTAGATTCTTGCATTTGACACGTTATATATGTCATTTCATATATTATTTATGTCGATAATTATCCGCAGAGTCCATGCGACAACATTCACCAAAGTAAAGTGTTACTTCCAATGGTGTTTCAAACTCAAGGTACTCTGTAAACATATCCATTGCTTGCGAAAACACGTCGACATCAGTTAAAAACCTTTGGAAACCTCTAAACTCATCTTGGAAGATTTCCTAAACCGTTAATCAATAGGGATTCTGAACAAAACACAAGTGGTTTTCTTGGTGGATACAACAACACCTTTAGCATGTGTCCTTTGTCAGCTCTTACAGCGTAAGTTGTAGGTAGTTACAACCCAATAGGTAGCACACAATTACTATCGTTTTTCTTGCGTTTTGATAGATTTTCACTATTCTGTGCTAGACCTACCAGAAAGTGGAGCTGGAAACTATTTGCCAACGGAAAAATTGGTTAGCTTTTAGAAAAATGTGTTTGCGTGGCAGACATTATTTCAGAAAACTTAACTGCTAGAGATTGGATGAATGTCATTCTGTTTAATCTATCCAAGAGTTTTGTAGGTCTATGCTGTTGCTAACCGCTCCCTTGTAAGCTACTTGGCCGACAGTGGTAAGCAAGTTTCGAAGACAGTTGATGCCAGTCAGTGATTTGCAGTGGGAATTCCTCGGTTTTGTGTAAATTAATTCAGTAGAGGTACACAACAAGTTGTCGAAAAAATGAACAGTTGTAAAATTGCAGACAACAGAGGTTAAATATCGGATAAAAAGAAGTTTTTTTCACCAATACTTCGTTCTTTCTTTAGTCGCATTCGATTGCATGTCTCCGTAGGCTAGATTAAGACGCAAACCAAGAAAATCATCATGACCTTCTATCCAATTAACTTGATAACAGTTGTGAACGGGCCTCATTTTGAAGACCGCAATCACAAGCCCGAACCAGGTCTGAGCCCAACATTTAGTTTTGAACCCGATTTAAAGCCCGAAAGCCAAATTTGCCGAATGAGTCAAGATGTGCGCAACTGCGGGGCATTGGTGGTGCAGCAAAGTAGGCCTAAACATGACTAACTAATTGATAATCAATCATTTTTATTGAAGATTTAATCATCTTGATTGCTTCAATAGGCCGAAAATCGAACCGAAATCGTCCCGAAATCACGTGGAGTTGCCCAACTTACAGCTCTGCAATTGGCGTCAGATTGTACTGTAATTAATTTGAAGTTCCAGCGAAAGCAACTATTTGGAAACGACGTATGCTCAGAGATCCCGTGACTCGAGTCATGCTTTTCAGTGACTCGAGTAACGTTGAGAAACGATGTTGTGAAGACTCGACTCGAGTCACGTTTCTTACCGAACAACTCAACTCGACCCGAGTCGCGTCAGAGTCATCTTTCAGAGTCATCGAGAGTCGAGTCAGAGTCATCTTTACAAAATATCCAAACATAATATTGGCAAACACAGCTAGTTTGTACACAAGGAATAGGGAAATGAGCTTTTATGTCTCCAGTGACGCATTAAAATATTGGTGCAAATTGCCTTGTATCACTAGGCTTATTTACATGGTCGTGCTAGCAAGTGCGGTCGAAGGGAGTTTTGACGCCAAAAGAGCTCAGCGCAATTGAACCAAAACGAGAACGTTGCAGCTGTGTGTCTACATGCACTTCAGAACGACTGGGTTGGGTGTTCTGTGATGCTGACTTCAGGCTAGCGGCGCTAGCTTCACGAGTAAACTAATTCTTTTCGTCGTTGTAGAGCTGTAGGTTTTCCAGTTACAAATGACAAACGGAGATTCAGTCTTCTGCCACAGGACTTTAGAGGCACAGTAGTTATTACTTTTCACAAAACCAAGCTTGCTAGGTTGATGAAAGGCAAAAACATTAGGCCAGGATTACAAATCATTTCTTTGCACAGGTTGCTGTAACGTTTCAGCATGCGTCAGACAACACAAAGGGATTATCACAATCCTACAGATAC
>JGI24021J15306_10001718_pt1 | contig 22189 bp, 10 predicted proteins | sample Ectturendosymbi1_FD_15306 | JGI IMG/M metagenome (IMG submission 15306) | reverse complement strand
AATTGCTAGCATTGCCAAGTGTTGCTTTATTTTTTAACTGAAGATGGATTAAGAATAATCCGAAACGTCTCAAAAGAAAAATGTATAGTTTTTTGAAGGCTTTTTTAGTGTTGATGAAACTGTTAAGTCTATCCCAATTTTATGCTACAAAATCTCTTCTTTGATTATAACAATGCGCGCAAATTGGGTGTCACCGCAAAACTTACCTACACAAATAGTTGGTTTCATGCCGGCAGATCATCCAAAATTAATTTAGGGCAGTTTATCAAAATATGTTCGATTAAAGCGCTGGCATGTGGTTACATAGTGAGCCGGATGAGAGTGAAATGATAAGAGCATGGAAACTGCATATTATTCCAAATCTTAGAGTTAGAATTCGAAGTTTAAACTAAACGTATTCGTGTATAAAGGTAAAATAGTTATGAAATCCTTTCCGCAAGCGCACTGACGAATACACCTTGTCAAGTAGGAACCTTTCTAAACATAATAGTATTAATGCTACCCTTCTTCGTCTTCATTGTGACCCGCTTCACTTGTACTTAAGACTTCCGCCACAAAAGCTTTGTCTTTGCTGAATAATCTTTTGGCGTTTCCGTTTCGTGGTGACTACCAATAAGACAGAAGACAATACAAAAATAACCAAAACAGGCGCAGTTTCTTGTTACAGCACTAATCAATTTATTTGAAATGTGGTGTATTGGAAAGCAAGTATCAAAATTTTCTTTTTGAGACTTTTTGCATATTATCAGCAAAAAGCGTCAAATACTTCAGGAAGCTGATTTCGTTCCAAATAAAACATGTGGTAGATAACTCAGCAACCCGCCTTTATTTCACTTTGTTCCAGCGTATGTAAAATTGAATGTATTGCAATGGACGGCCAAAGAGTCTTGCAGATGCAACATAACATCAATCACCTGCTGAACATTGCATAACTCACCAACATGGCAAAGTCACCTTATCTGGTTTGCATGCTTCACAAAGAATCAACGATGCAGCAACACTTAAGGAGATGGAATTAACCACATCTGGAATGTGCTTAAAAGAAGCTAATGCCTAAAGTCTATTCACAAATCCGAAAGTTTCGCTTCCTGTTTTGTCCGTCGACAGCTGTCGTGGAAATGTATAGAAATTTTTCTTTTTACTAAATTCGCAAAAATTACTTCTAGCAGAAGGCGCTTATGTTCCAAGCGGTCATGTTGCGCTGTTCAAAGTAGTTGTTAGAAGTAATCATGTCACTGCTTTGAAGTTCGACAATTGTTAAAAAACAAGACACACCACAAGAAGCAAAACTTCAAGTTACTCATTCACTTACAAGTTTTTCTTAATCTGACAGACACATGCAATGGAACTGACACAGTAACACTTTATGTCCACTTTCCCTAATTCAGAATAGCCTGCACATAATCGTTCACAATCCAATAAAACCAAGAAAGAAAGCAATGGAATCAATCTACTGTACTAATTAGACGGTCAGAACAATTCTTAATTAAAAAACAAACACGTTTCACAGCTCAAGTAACAACTGAAAATTTCACACCTGCTCAGGGTCCGATGATTATTATTCATAATTAGATTTTCGCTTCAGTCCATTCCGGCAATCCGGCTCCGTGATCACATCCGCTTCCATGGCGGTTTTGGAACTCACATGCGTTTATACTCGTGAGACTACCTGATTGAAACCTTGTTGCAGACTTGCATTGCAGCGTGTGTTTCTGTCTTTTGTGGGAATCCAGGGGAGCTGATATCTTTTATAGTTTGCATGAAGGCTACTTCGAAAGATTCTGTGATGGTTAGATACACTTATGATTTTGTCAGTTTCTACAAACCTTTACGAAAGCGTTGCGAATCTGTTGAATCGGTCCATAAAGGTCTTTTTTGGCCTTTTATTTGGAACATTCATTGAGGAAAATAGTGGAAAAAATTTGTTTGGTATTTTGCTGTTCAGCAATGTTACAAACGTAAATTACATCGGAGAACTTTTCATGTGATGGATTGAATTAACTTTGGGCATCTGTTGCTGTGGCCAACATATACAGTTTTTAACGTATAGTTGTTTTAGTCATGCTTCTTTGACAACATGGATCAAATCTTACTCCCACATGATTATCTGCATATGGAATAAAAGCACAAAAACAATGCTGCTCGTTACGGACATGTTTTACGTGATAAGCACTATTTCAATTTTGTGTCAGTTAAATAAAGTTGGATAGCAGTCTTCACGGCATTAACAACCTAGTTCAGCATAACTGAGAAAGACAGCATGGGTGAGTCTACCAATTTTGTTTCACTTGCAAACACTTGGTATCCCCGAGATTAAAAGCCCGTGCAGAAAACCTGGGCTCTATCTTGACCCCACTTAAGCGGTTTCGTTTCTTCCGTTCATGCAACGCTTATTCGCAACAGAGTTATTGCTTCAAATAAACTTGGTGGGGATAGGTGAAGAGCGAGAATGGGCTGAAACACAAAGGAAAATTTCTGCTATTTTTCTTTTTCCTGCACTCAACTATATGATTTTAATCGATACAAAGTATAGCCACAAAGAGTCGGAGACGCAAGAAAGTGTTGAAAAACCTCCTGAACATCACACAACTCTCCAACATGTTTGCGTTATTTTGTATTGCCCTCATGCTTAAAAAAAATCTGCAATGCATCAATCCGCGAGGATATGGAAGCAACCATAGCTGTACTGTGGATTAGAGGAAACGTTGGTATACTTTGTGGCATTTGACTTTTTGCTGTGTTCGCCTGAATCTGAGGTAAGAATTCTGAAATGTTTTTCCAAATGCTTGATGCTTTCCTAATACCTTGAAGTAAACCTCTAAGTCTTTAAATTTTATAGAAAACTCATAATAGTGTACTTCAATGTTTTTTGTAATTGGCTTGGACTACATTTCCTTTACATTCCGCATACTGCAAAGAAAAGTTTTTACATTTAAAGTTTGAAATAAGTTACATGAAGAGACATGTTCCCAGAGTGCAAATGAAATCAAATTTACAGTAGTTCAGCATGTTTGATATCAATGAATAATACTTTTAACAGAATAAAAGCACAACGACAGAGCCGCAAACAGCTGTTATTTTCGGGGTGGGGGCAAAATTAAGTAACTTGTTGCTACGTCTACAAAATACATACGTTTGTGAAAATTTCGGGGGGGGGAAATTGCCTGCCCGATTAGCCCCCCTCTGGTTGCGGGCCTGCACAACGATTTCTGTTTAGTGTTGAATGATGTCACCTCCTTTCCACTGTATGTTTACAAACTTGTTCTATTTGCAGTTTCACTCGCGGAACACACAACTGGTACGACGCTAAAATTTTTAGAAAACAAAATTAGGATGTAGCAATTCTCAAGAAAAATAATCTTTCTTAGTTATATTTGCTGAGAAATCAAGCATTATTGATTAGAATTTCTTTCCTGCATTCCAAATGCTTTAAAACAAAAAGAATAACATACGTTTAAGCATTATCATATTTTTCTACATTCGTTTAATGTTTTCCAGACAGCTTTTTATACTTCTTTTAACTATGTTGATTGCGTTCTGTGAAATGCAGATATTTAACTCAACTGCGATGCACACATGAGCGATACATTATCAGGAGTAAATATACAATGTAAACCTGTGCAATGTATACACTAAATATACTTATATAAAAGAAATACACAATAGAAAAATCTTTTCTGGTTTGACAGAATGTGTACAGTAGTCGCGATTGAACCAGGCAGCGCCTTTTAATTTAGATGTTAATTGTGTTTAATAATTTTTCTTATGTGTTTCCCTTAATGATGTTTTCTTTGAGCGATTGATGAAAACGAAACATTTTGCAAGAGCTGCAATCCAAATCTTTTTCAGATACGCAAACAAACATTTTGTTTCGCTGACATTTTCCTATCTACTTGTGCATATGAAGTGTGCATATGTAATTCGATGGAGGTGCAGGTGCGATGTGGTGAATGACAAAAATAGTTCCTTCAGATGCTTATTGAAAACAGTATGGTAGTCACAATTAACTAAAAAATGTTACCTTTGATTGTTTTAACTTAGTCATAAGCTAACGTAATGTTAATATTGTCGCGATCGGAAATCCCGAGCGGCATGTGCGCAAAGCTTCGCACCGTGGCAGCAAGCAACAATAGAGATCATACGTCGCAATTTCTCTATTTATTGCTTGCTCGCGCCACGCACATATATTGTTGTTCTTCGCGCACATCCCGTTCGTGGTGAATCACACAATCAACGCAACGCCACCGGAGAGATTGCATCAATATAATATATTAAACAAGTGACAACGCGAATTGCAGGTACCGTTTCAACGTATTTCAATTATATTTCTCGAAGGTCATCACGTGTCCTTCATAGTTTGTGCAGTTCTTTCAATCCACTGCTAAGACTCACTAGATCTCTGGGCAGGTACTGAGCAGCCATTCGAATGTCTCGTTTTCCAGAATCGTTAGAACATGCACTCTATGTGGAGGTCGATGGATTGGACAGTGAAGGACAACATAGTCAGTGGTCTGTTTTTCTGCGGTACGCTCGCAAGCCGTAGAAGGGGCCATACTTCATTTCTATAAGCAAGAGCGGAGTTACGTATTACAGACCAGCAACGAAACAAATGAACTATCCACGTGGGGCGATTGGGTAAAAGCAGAGATCAAGTAGGACAAATTTCTCTTTGTCTGACGATGCTTCCCGATAGTTCTAGTTGCTTGAAATTAAACCAGCTCGCAGTTTTGGTTAGTTAATGCTTACATACCTTTGACCGTTGATCGATATTACGTTCCTTGTATCACGTTACTAATTTTTGGAAAGTTTGCCCAACGAGCATTAAGGTACAAATTATTTCAAATGTGTAAGTTTGTTTGAAGCGCCAGTTTCAAGTTAGTGTGTAACTTCACGCTTTAATGGTGAAGATGATTTTGCTTATTTTTGTGTGCAACGGATTGTCTGAACGTTCATCCGTGGGCCGAAACTGAATGGGGATAGCCGAGCAACGGTTGACAGGTTCTTACATCGCTCGACAAACATCAGAAGAATCTCATCTACGCATGACATACATATGCCACTGGTGACGGTCAAAGAGATGTTTTGCTAAAGAGGGATAGGTGGCCAGGCTTCCTAATTGCTTAGATAGACCAGGATGTAGTGGACAAGTTATGCTTTGAGTTATTCAGCTTTTCGAAAGCAAGATTTTTTTCAGAATGTGCGTTCGTGTCGATGCTGTTAAAATTTTGAAATTGAAAAACTTTTATGATGTTCGATGATGAAAAAATCTAAAACGACTTGCTCAATGCAAGCTTCAGGTTCAGAGGGCATTTAGATTATTTGCGATTAACACAGCAACAAAATACCAATGAAATATGTATCTTTGAAGCATGATATTTCTTGAAAGCAAAAGGTGAAACGAAATATGTATCTTCTAAATCTTTTATTCGTGAAAACAAAATCTTTATCTTTACTAAGGTTAGTTTTTCCTTCCTGTACTGGCTACGCTTGAGTGCGCATCGCAAAGGCATCAGTTCAAAGAACGTAACTTTTCACAAAGGGTCCACTATAAAACTCTACATTTTACAAGTTGTTTGGGAGGTTTGGCAAAAAAGAGTTTCGTTACACAAATCACGTTATTGTGACTGGCATATCACAGTCGAAAAACAAGAGATGGACCAGAGTTTTCAAACTCTTCTGCGATAGTGCCCCAATGGACCCCTCATTTTCTGTCGAACGCTTCTTCAATCCATGAACGTAAAACTTATTTCATGATGCCAACTCTCAAAACGAAAATACATTGAAAGAACGCACAGACCGGTATAACTACAACCCTTTGATATCGGGTTTCATTTTTAGTCATTTCTGGACAGAAACAGTCTTGAATGTCCCGTCTGAATATGTAAAGACGGTTTCCTTTGCCGTCTGGAAGCTCTGTCACGGCACTTGACACACACTCCAAAACGTGGGATCTGGAAAAAGAAATTATAAAATTTTGACCCGATCCCACGATCTTTTACATGGTTCTGTAGACAGACTTTCGGTTTCAGTTGGAAACTGCTTTGCAATGCCACAAAACCCCCGCAACAATTCTACATTCGAAAATGTCACTGAATGGCTCCATTACCTAGTAAGGTATTTCCAATTGAAATAGAATCTGGAATCGAATTTTCTTGTCTTCTTGCAATTCCTCAAACTCTTCTTTTTTCGGATATATATCCCGAATGGCCACTGTTACTGGTGTCAAGTTTTTGCAAAGTTGCGAATTGGAAAAAATTATGTTTAGCTAAATTTTCGCTGATGCAACACGAACTTTGTTTTGAACCCAGGCAATTTCGTTATCACATTAATCAAACATACTCCATTGCCTTGAAGGGATAAGGTCAGTTCATACATTTTGGCAAATACATCTTAACGCTATGTGATATTGTTTCTTGTAATAATAACTTATTTGCCAGGTCAAGATCGACAGATTGAAGGGCGCAAGTAATCAAAATTATTATATTTCTGGGGTAAGTTTGCAAGCACCGCACCAACGGTCTTTCGTTTTTGGAATTGTTCCAAAGTGATTGGGAAAGCGTTGAATTTTTGCCTGCTTGTCAGTATGAATATTCCTAAAGCTCAGAAAATCTGACAGGCTTGTCACTTCATCAGAGCTTAAATTATTATCACTTCAGTACAAATCACTTCATTATTACATAGCAAACATTTCGACAGCCACTCAGAAATTGGGAATGGAATAAATCCACGTTGGCTGTAACTTCTCCTATACTCCCTACATTTTCCAAACGGTGAACTCATTGTTGCACTTTTATATTAGCTTATAATTGCACTGGGTTTCATTGCAACCCCATTGGCCTAGAACAAAAAACACGATACGCCCAAGCACTGAGAAGTTCTACGTGCAGTTATGCCACAGATAAAAACTAAGAAAGTGCAGTGTGATGTGACAAACGCCATTTTGAACACGGTGCTCACAAAAAAAGGGGAAAATAAGTTAAGCCTACGCTTCAAGATATCTGCTGCATAATTCCGACAATCATCATCTTCACGCTTAGTGGTTTTGGTGAAGTGAAAGATGAGCAGTTGCTTCGTCGCCCTAATCTTCAAAGTGATAAGGTTTTACCTTCAGTGCATAGCGGTTGGCAATTTTGTTGCAAGAGAACGCGATTCATTGTCGCACAATTCCACTGGGTTTGCTGATCTCCACTTTGGCAATCACTGCTTTAGTCTTGAGCCCCCTCTAATCCAATCACTGCATTAGAGTCTTGAGCCCTTACATGATAACAAACCAAGTGAAATATCATGAAACGAAACGGCTATCTACACAATAGCGCCGTTGTTTTTATCTGCTGGGTCTCATTTCTCCCATGACGTTGCTGGGTCTCATTTCTCCCTACTGATCTTAGTTGATGTAGCTGTGACCTGGAAAACGGGAAAACCCCCTCAGCAAATCTCAAGCGAATGTTAATCCAATTTTCAATTTAAAGTAGGACACAAAATACATTTCTTTACGGTTTGCGATATTTGAAGGCAACTGAGCGATACTTGACAACAACTTTTCTTGTGCCAGATGGGCATGAAGCGCTCGCAGATTGTGGAACCAGTGTTTGTACGAAATACTCTATGGATCAGCATTTAACACATTTTGTGATTTCATCTATTCAAGTGTACTGCATTTCCTTCTAGTTTGAGACAACGGCGGATAAAGCTTGCATTTGTCTTGTCACAGATATGCTTTCATTTGTCTTGCAAAGGTGATCGCAATGAATTTATTTGGTTTGCATAATCAATGCTCTGTTTTATTATTTTGCACAATTCATTAAAAATTTCACCCGTATCTCACATGCCATGATTTGATTTTTCAGATGTAAAATTTTGCAATATGTGTATCGAGAAATTAAAATATTTGCAAACTATNAAAAAGAGCCCTAGTGCAGACAAGTTTGCTTAAGACAACAAAATATCTCCAGGATTCTTCAAATAGCATCCTCAAATTTTCACTACATTTTGCTCAACGTGGTTTATCCTGTAAAGGGGAAATGTTAAAGATGATCTCTGGAACATTAAAATACAATATTTAATCAAAATCTTTCCTCTACAAATTTAAAAAAATAAAATTAATTTACTGGTGATGGCCTCGGAATTAAAAATCGCATTTTATAACGTAAATCCCGTTTATTACTTGCCTGTGAGATTTAAACAATCTGCTTTCAGCTTTCAGATCACAAAAGTTTCATTCCTTTTGTCCTACCGTAAATATTATCAAATTCTTCGATCATAATTTTTAAATACCGGTATTTCGACTCCAAAAACTCACATCAGTTTGATTATGTTCGATTTGCACTCCATCGGAAATATCACGCCTGGTACGTGGTGAACACCTTCGTTTCATTTAAAAAAAATCCACGAATACTGCAGTGATCCGTTTATGTATCTCAAATACAGTAGCTGCTCTTTCAAGAATAAAATTCAGTCCATGTTTGGGAAAGCAATTGGTAAGCAACTGTAATGTGTAACGTCTCAGTCCAAAAGCAGCGTATGTTTTCAGTCGACCCGGTTCCGGAGCACGTTTCATTCCAAACCTTTCAATGCCGACAAAGGCAACGTCTACAAAACTTGATCATTTAATACTTTCTCCCATAGCTCTGAAAAATGGCCAGAAACGTGCGCTAGAAAGAACACTCAGCCCGTCCCGTAACCATGGGGGGCTTTAAGGGGCTCAGCCCCCCCAAAGTAAGTTCCAAGCCCTCTTAAATTTGAATATGAAGCACCATAAATCACTGGAGTTTGTATATTTTATCAACACCTCACATTGTCAAGCCCCTTGCATAAACGTAAAGCCCCCCTGGTGAAGACTTTCTGGCGACGGTTCTGAACTGAACGTGCATTTTTCACTTGCACTGCCACTGAATTGTCTTTTGAATTTTGTAAAGGAGAAAATCAGAAATGAAGACATCATGGAGTAGACCAGTCTTGGATCTTGCTGAAGCATTACAAAAATGTCGTTCTCAGAGGTTTGAGACCATCTGCCTAAAAGTAACATTTTGCAATGAGTTTTTAAAATTGTTCCAAACTCTGTGTCACATTGCATTTCGTGTAGCAAGAACATTTTTATACAGCAAAAGTTTCTGTTGCAACCTTTCAGCATAAGCTATCTATTGGAAACAATAATGTTCAAAATATTCGCAAGTTTTTCTTCTGAAAACTCCAACAAAAGAAGTAATCACACAGTTTTGTTACATTTCATGAAGAGGGGTAATGAGAAAGGCAGATATGCGAAAAATTGTCAAACGTTTCAGCAAAACTGCAGTTCATCTGGAAAGAATCAAGAATTCTGTTAGTTTTCAGAACTTGCACAGGGCTTGTAAACCAAGGCTACTGGTCAAGGGATGATCACATGATAAATATGATGGTAGAGCGCTTACTCAAAACTTCTCAACAAAAAGATTCCCCTAGCTTTGTTCACATGAACAATTGCCAGTAGCCTAAATCACCCACAAAAAGTCGTTTGAGTTATGAACTTGGATCAGAGTCTATGATCATGCCAGAAAACCTTGGCTTACACTATTCATGAAAACCAAAGGTGTGCCTTAGCAAAACTCGCCTCGATTGGATCATTGAAAAGTGGAAAAAAGTTTTATTTTCCGACGAGTCAACTCAACTGTGCAACGGTTCACACCTCGCAAGCGTTCGTATGAAGACCAGGTGGTGCCAGATATGAAGATCGTTACATGGTCCAGACCGGGAAACACCCCCTTAGCATTATGGTCTGGGGAGTAATGTCTTCAAATGGTACAGGTGGTATGTAATCTGCATTTCCTCGAGACAAGTACCACCACGAATGGGACCGAACATCTAGATCTTTTCAAAGACAAGTCAGATATTTGGATGGCGTAACATGATTGCAATGTGTTCATGCGCAACGGCGCTTGAAGCCATAGGTCAAAACGAGTTAAATATTTTCTTCAGGAGAAAAATGTTTATGTCCTGGATAGGCCAGGAAGCAGTCCCGATTTGAACACCATAGAAAATTGGTAAGAAGTGATGAAAATCGAACACCCGTTCAGCATCCCATCAGCATGGAATTACAGAGGAAAGAATAAAAACTGTGTAGAATCAACAATTTACTTCAGATTACTGCTGGAATCTTATAGACAGAATGCCTCGCAGAATGGCACCTATGGTAGAAAAAGAGGAAATCATAGCAATCATTGAAAGAAGTAAAATGTTCATATTTTTTGAAACCTTGTGGTGTTCCATGTGTTTGATAGTTAAAAATAACTACATACCTAGAACATTAAACGGAAATGACATAAAACAAAGGAGTCATGACGAGTCTAAATCAATTTGGAGTGAAAAATCCGGAGTGGTCTAGTTTTCCGTGCGATTGTATTCAGATAAAAGGAAGTATTTTGTCTGGATTAATCGCGTTTGTGATTTCATCACCAATGTTCTCACTGAACATACTCAATTTTTTGCGGTACTTTTCAGTTTCAATTTAAACACTGGCACATGGAGTTGGCGATGCAGATGTGGACGAAATGTTATTAAGTTCGAAACTGACACAGTGATTTAGAACTTCGAAGTGATGCTAACAAGTTCAAACTATAATTATATGTTTATAAATGGAAAAATCTATATTAAAGCGCACAATGTAAAAGATGCCAAATTAAAGCAAAAAGGATTTGTTTGAAAAAATAATATGCATTTTAAATAATAATATGCATTTTCACTCTTCCATCTTTTTGTGCGGATTTTTTTGAAATTTTTTTCAATCAATTTTTGAAAACATTCAAGAAAATTACTTCCTTCTACCTAGATGAAACAAATGATACTGCAACATACTCATGCAGATAATAAGCAACCTGTCTTCATTTTCCGTTGCTCCAATGCACACAACTGAATGAATTTCTTTGTTATAGCTTAAAGCATGGCCATAAATTACAGCAGACCCAACGAAGAGTTCAAGCAGGTGCTCAACAGTTTAAGCATGCGCTGAACAAGTCATTCTGCCATGTTTGCATGCTTCACAAGAGTCAGTGGTGCAGAAATCCAAGAGTGGGTGGAAATAACCTCATCTGCAATGTGAGTGGGAGGAGCGAATGCGCAAAGTTTCGCTGCAAATCCGAAAATGTCGTGTCCTGATTTATTCCATACTTGGTCGTCTAACTACGTAAGCTTTTATATATTTCTTAGTGTCGCCAAAATCGATTCAAACAAAAGCCTTGATGTTTCAGTAGCTATTTTTGCAGCTGAAAGTAGTTGTTGAATGTGTCCAATTTGCTACCTTGTAACTCTAAACCAAGCAGATAAACATGATATTTTACCTTTGCATCAAAATATTGGCATAACTGGTGACATTGGACTTTGTTTTCTGCACAAGCAAGAATCGTGCATGAAACGCCTGAAACATTTTCCTAATGGTTCATGGTTTCCCTCACTAAGTAAACCTCTAACAGTTAATGTAAAAAGATTGCATTAACAAACGTCAATAGTTTGACTCTACGGTTTATTTCGTTTACATCTCGCAAGTTGCAACGGAAAGCGTTGGCATTTAAATAAGTTACATGACGAATTGAAAAAGTTTAGAATTTGAATTATTCTATCTTGGTCGACATTTTGGAGCACAACAGACAATATTGCGTTAGTGCATATGATTTAGAGATTTCATGTTTACTAATAAGTACTTTTCACATTTTGATTAGCAGAACACAAAATCGCTAGTTCTTGGCATTTTTGGAAAACACGTCAAAATGGTAGTCATCCTGAAAGAAGATCATCTTTCCTTTAACTTTTATTAAGAACATAACTATGACAGTCGACTTTATTCCTTGCAGTGCAAATTTTTCCAAACACAAAATTTACATGCATATAAATTGACATTTGTTTTCTACATTGCTTGAAAATGTTTGAAATCAGTTCTTTTGCTTTTTTCACTGCAGGCTGATTGCCACCTGCGACGCTCTGATATTCACTCCAATTCCTGTCAACGCTTGAGCGATCTCACTAATCTTGGGTGTGCATGCAACCCAAACGAAATAATGTATTCAGGAGTTGTATCCATCAGCGAAATTTAACTTCATGCTTGCGATTTCGCGGTGTGTGTGCAGTAGTGTATTGTTAGCGCTCAGAACCTCACCTTGGATATGAAAGGTGTTTCAAAATTTCTCTAAACCTTTTTTTAGATGATTTTATATCGTTTCGAACGGTTGATAAACAAGAAACGCTTTGCAAGGATTGGAAATAAAACCTTATTTATTTGCAAGTCCAGTTACTTCTGCATAAATTTCTTGTTTTGCTACAGTTGTCTTACTTTGCTACAAATTTCATGTTTTCGTCTGCATGATATTTGTTATGGTTGTGGTCATTTTGCTGCTGTTGAAACTGACATAGATTTCGTGACTGCCGAACATTCCAAACATTTTTAGCAAAACTTGCGCAAACGCGAGAATCAATTTTGTGTGTAAGTTTTGCTGCAACAAAACAACTCAAAGCAGTTGCAAGTATTCAAGCATTTAATGTTTCATTTTCCGGAATTTGTCAATTCGGATAAGCCCTTCCTGGGATTTCTGTATTTTTAACGGAGTGCAATAACAGTAATAAAACCGTTTGTTGAATGTCTTCTTAAGTAGCACTCTAAAGCGTTTAAAGGTGTTTGTTCAACGGTTCGCGGAAAAGCAGTACGTTTTTTGCCAGTTTAATACAGCTACATGTTTTTCACAGTCGTTGTCACAAACCATGGTGCTGCGCTTTGATGTCTTCACTGTGGCCCGCTTCACATGTACAGAAGATTACCGCCACAAAAGCATTTCTTTGCGGAATATTCATTCGTCGTTTGCGTTTAGTGATGACTTTCAACTGCAGTACGCAGAACACGACACAAAATTTAAGAAAACGTGGCGTAGATTTTCGTTACAACACTTATCAATTTTATGGAGTGTGGTATTATGAAAAGCAAGCATTGAAAATCTTTTCTTTAACAGTTTTTCCTTACATGCAGTCCACGCCTTTGAAATTACTTCGTTTCAAATGAAGCACACGGTACTTTACTAGATTTCAGATGCTCAGCAATCCGCCTTCCTTTCACCTTTCCCCAACGTACGCAAAATCGAATTAATTGCAATGAACGGCCACAAAGTGTCGCAGATGCAAAAAAGTTGAACTATCTGCTGAACATTGAGCAACGCATCAAAATCGTGAAGCCTCTTTATCTGGTTTGCATGCTTCACAAAGAAACAACGATGATGCAACACTTGAACAGATGGAAATAACCACATCGGGAATGTGGTTAAAAGTAGCTAATGCCAAAAGCTTTTCTATAAATCCGAAAGTTTCGCTTCCTGTTTTGACCGTCAACAGCTGTCGTTGAAATGTGCACAACGGTTTTCTTTTTTTCAAATTGCAAAATTTACGTCTAGCACAAGGCCCTGACGTATTCAGTGGTCACGTTATGCAATTGTAAATAGTTGTTGAAGGTGTTCATGTAACTACTTTGAAATTCGGTAACAGTTACAAAAAAAGATACAGCGCAAGAAGCAAAACGTCGTGTTACGCACGTAATTGCCAAGCTTTTTTCTGATCTGACACTCACATGCAATGGCAACGACACAGTAGCATATTGTTTCCGACCTCTCTCATTCACAACACCCTGTACCGCATCGTTCACATCCCAATGCAACCAATAGAAAAAATTCATGACATCAATTTAAAAATTAGCATGTCGCAACATATTTTATATAGAAAAAGCTACTGCATACTTTCGGTAATAACTGAAAATTTCACTCCTGCTCCGTTTCCAATCAGTATATTATTCATAATTTCGATTTCGAGTTCACTACGCCAGTCCAGCTCAGTAACCACCTCATGCCTGCATGGTATAATGTTGACGCACCCATTCCTTTTATTCGCAGGCAATTTTGATTAGTGATACTGCCTGATTGAAACCTCGTTGGATACTAACATTGCAGTGTGTGCTTCTGGATTCTGTGGGAATCCAGGGGAGTGAACACTTTTATAGTTTACATGCAGGCTACTTGGATAGATTATACGGATGATTAAGTGCACTTATGATTTTATCAGTTTCTACAAATCTTTAAGAAATCGTTGCCAAACGGTTGAATTGGTCATAAAGTTGTTTTCCTTGCCATTTCATTTGGAACATTTATTGTGGAAAATAGCGGAAAAAACTTTTTCTCTGTTTGCTTTGAGGCGTTGCTGCTGAAAGCGGAACAAAATTTGCATATTCTGTTTCATGTGCTGTGGGGACAAAAATAAATGTCTATTTTGCCATTTCAGGGTGTGATTGGCCGAAGTTACTTGGATGGCTCGTATGTGTCAGGTGGTCTAGTTTTCTGAGATAGAACCGAAAGTTTGGCAAACAGAATTGATCATCTCCAAGAGTTGATCATGCTGCGAAATAATTGAATCAAAACCGAATGAAACCCGGCATGGTTTTCATCCCATCCGGTTAACTACCGATAAAATTTTAACCTTCCAGCAAATTTTGGAGAAATCTTGGAAGTATGCTAGAACCGTCAACAAAGGATTGTCGACCAGGTTAATGTGTACGATGGGTTTGATTGGGAAAAGTTTTGAAAACGTGTTGATTTCTTTATCGTTTCAACTTGGTCGTAAGTCAACGTAAGGAAAATGCACAAAAGTAAGCCAGTTGATCGATAAAAATGAATGTTTAATTTCAAGGCATTTCTGTTATATTACGTATTGGAAGTCAGTATGTGTTGAATAAAGATTTTCCTGGGTTTAAAATGGTGCAAAATGTCACTGGCATAACTTAGTGTTTTCATAGCTTGTGTAACACCAAAAGCGCAAGTTCATAAGGTAAATATAGCTACAAGCAAGCTGTGATTGCGAAGTATTTGTTAAGCTGTAGTTGGTCTTAACAAACTCTTTCAGCCATGCCTTTTTGACAACATAAATCTAAAACATTCTTCCACGAGATGATCCGTATATGGAATAAAAGAGCATGCAATTACTTCTGCATTGATTCTTCGCCAAACATGAAAACCACAAAAATTACTTCACCGCGTTCGTAAATTGATATGTAACACTGCAACACAACCATATAAGGGACTTCCTCGAAATCTTTGTCGCATCTTTGACACGTTCAGGCCATGTTTTTTTGTAGTAAACATTGTTTCAATTTTGTTCATGTTAGAATAAAGTTGAAGCACGGCAGCTTTCACGGCATTTACAACCTGTGCAGTATAACTGGGAAAACAATTTTCTCTTCATTTGAAAACCCCGGAAATCCCCGAGTTCAAAAGCCCGTGCAGAAAACCTGACCTCTATCTTGACCCCACTGACGAGGTTCAGTTTATAACGTTCATGCAACGCTTATCCGCATTTAGCAGTCACGAAACAGAGTTACGGTTTCAAACAAACTTGTTATTGAAAGGTGAAGAGCGAGAATGAGCTAAAACACAAAGAGAAAATTTATATTTTTCTATTTCCTGCAAATTAAAAACAAAGGAAAATACACTTAGGCGTAAGAGAAGCGTTTTGCAGAAGATACTAAGTAAGCTGCCTTCATTTCTGTTTGTTCTAAGGTTCACACAACTGAATGAGCTTCACCGATATAAAGTATGGAAACAAAGTGGCGGCTACGCAAGAAAGAGTTGAAACACCTGCTGAACATCGCACAACTCTCCAACATTTTGAAGTTACTTTGTATGGTCTTCATGCTTCACAAAAAATCTGCGATACAGCAATACGCGAGAAGATGGAAGTAAACATATCTGGAGTGTGAATGAGAAGAAACGTTTGTATGTAATTTGTGGCATTTGAATTTTTTCGGTGTAGGCCAAAATCTTAAGTAAGATTTTTGAAATATTTTTCCAAATGCTTAATGCTTTCCCATGACGTCAAGTGAATCTCTATTTTGAATATTGTGGAAAGCTGATAATAATTTACCACAATATTTTGACTATTAGGCTTACGCTGCATTTCGTTCACATCGCTTACTGCAAAGAAAAGTTCTTACATTTAATTGAGTTCGAACCAGTTACATGGAGAAACATGTTCCCAGGATGCAAATGAAAATCAAATGCAGTTTCACTTGTTTTATATCAATGAAAAACTTTTTACAAAAAGTTTAAAATCACAATGATTTCTATGTGGTATGATTGATGTCACGTTTATTTAAATGTTTACTAATATGTTCTATTTGAAGTTTCACCAGCAGAATACAAAGCAGGTCCGATTTCAAAATTTTGAGGAAAAGACTTTGGGAGGGAGTAATCCTCAAGAAAAAGAAAGATGATCTTTTCCCTATTGTTTTGTTGAGAAAACAAGCAATGATATTAGAATTTCGTTCGTGCATATCCAGTGTTCCAAAAAACAAAAGATTAAGCGACATTTAAATTATGATATTTCTTGTACATTTATTTAATACGTTTTCAAGAGATCTTTTCATGCTTTATTCAAGTACATTCATTGGCTACCGTGAAATGCAGGTTTTATTTCAACTCCCGTGCACGCATGAGCGATTTCATTATCAGGGGCAAATGTGCAACGCAAACCTGTTTATTATATGCACAAAACATGCTGTACTTGTATAAACGAAACCTTAACAACCGAAAAATATGAAAAAAGAGTTTTCGCAGATGCTCATTGAAAACAGTATGTAGTCACAATTAACAAAACATGTTAATTTTTTGTTGTTACAACGTTGTCATAAGCCAACACAATAAAAATGTAATAAACTAAATAAATGACAATGTAAATTGAAGATACCGTTTCAACGCATTTTATTAATAATTCTCAAAGATCATCATGTGTTCTTCATCGTTTGTATAGTCCACTGTTAAGCTTCACCAGATCTCTGGGCCGGTGCCCATTTTAGGACTCAGATACAAGTCATTTCAAATGTGAAAGTTTGTTTGTAGCTGTAGGTGCAAGTTAGTTTGTAAGTATACGCTTTAATGGTGAAGATGATTTTGTTTATTTTTGTATACAAAGGATTTTATGAACTTGTTCCTTTCAACTGTGGATCGGAACTCAGTGGGAGTAAGGTTGTAGGGGTTGATAGATCCTTGTATTACTCGACAAACATCAGAAAAAATTGAACTAGTTATTACACACGTAGGCCACTGGTGAGGGTTAAAGAAGATTGTTTTGCGAAAGAAGGACAAGCTTTCGCACTTCTTGTTTTGATCTTCCAGAATCTAGTTGACCAGTTATGCTTAGTATAATTACTCTTTAAAAGGGATATTTTTGCTTTCAGAATGTGCGCTCGTGTTGACGCTGTTTCTTGTTGAAAAGGACCAGCAAATATCAAACATGACTAACAACAAAAAACACGAAATGGTGAGCAATAGTGATCTCCAACACAATAATGTTGATAACAAAAAGAGCATTTCATCACAACAAACACTTTGTGCAATGAAAGATGAAACTGACAAAGTATCGATTGTTACAACAACTGCTGCCATAGGCTGAATAAGCATGCAGCTTCAGCCAGACGTGGTAATGGACTTTGAACAAATATCTGGTGAAATGACTTTATGTGAAAAGCGTCAGCAAAAACTTTTGTAAATGTCGTTGATTCCTGCTCCAATGCGACACAGAGACGCCCTCCCACTGTGAGCTGCGCGGTGAAATTAATGCCAACGGAATTCCTTCCGGATAACACTAAACGGAGGGCTGACGATCTGGAGGGTGGTATTTCCATGTAAAAAAATGAATTCTCGTCGTCCAACAGGTTGCACAACAGGACGGACCGGAGGGCTGCAGAAAAGGGCAGGCCCACATTTAATGTGCAGCCCGTCGGCCCTCCCTGATATGCAGACCGCCGGACTGCCCTTTTGTACAGCCCGCCGGCCCGCCAAAAATTCATGTTTTTCAATTGGAAACATGGCCCTCCAGCCCGCCCTGCCCGTCGGCGGTCGGCCCTCGGTTTAGTGTTATACCTTCCTGCCTGGTTGAAAGAGGCAGAGCCGACGCGTCACACTTCCACCAAAGGGAGATTTTAATCAAAACTCGCTGGTGTAGCGTTTGCGACATCCTCCTCTAATGACTCGAAGTGTTTTAAAACTCGAACATTTAGTGAAAACAACAAAGTATGCTTTAGTTCCTGTGAGAAAACGTTTTATATTTTCGTCACATCAGCCTATTGCAACATTATCCTGAAAGGCGTTTCATGCCCGTAATTTCTGGCAAGTTTATAGGCTCTGAGCCCAAGTTCATGACTCAAACGACGTTTCACGGTAGATGTACTGGCATTTGTTCATGTGAGCAATTAATCCATTGACTAGTAACCTTTGGCTTAGAAACCCTGTGTAACTATTGAAAACTACCAATGTTCTTGATACTGACGTCGGCCTGATAAATCGCAGTCTTCCTGAACATCAGTTTTTCGAATATCTGCCTTTGTCAGTAGAAGACATCATGAAATTTAACAATTTTGACCTCTCCACAACTAAGTGATTATCCCCTCTTGTGCCCATGTTTTAAGCAGAAAAACCTGCGAAAGTGTGGTTCTTGTTGTTTTCAATAAATGCCGCTCCTTCAATAGCTCATTCTGAAAGATTGTGAGTGGAACGTTTGTTATATAATAACATTATTACAAAATAAAATACAATGTGACACAACGTTTCGGACAATGTTTAAAACGTACTGCAAAAAATCTCAACTTTTGGCAGGTGGTTTCAAACGTCTGAAAGCGACATTGCTAACATGAAATGACTCTGCAACAACTACTGTATGACCGGTCTACTTCATGATGACCTCGTTTCTGATTTTCTCCTTGACAAAAAATGTATAGACAATTCAGAGGCATTGCATGTGAAAAGTGCATGCTCAGTTTTCATTCCTGACGCATGCTTTTTGTAATTTTTTTGGTGTTATAAAGACAGGTGTCCAATGTCAAAGCTTTTTAGATGTGGGCCATTTGTTGGTAATAAAAGGGTTGGAATGAAACTTCCTCCGGAACCGATTCGACTGGAGATGATTGTTGCTTTTGCTAAATCTGAACTGAACCTCTTTCTCGAAAGAGCGGTGATGTCAGATGCAGAAATAAACCACTGCAGCAGTTGTAGATTTTTCGTCAAACGAAGATTTGCTAATGAATGAGCGTGATAATTCCAATAACATTTGAAGTTGGAGTAAACAAAAATATGCGAATGTTTACAGGAGGTCAAAAAGAATTGAAACTTTTGTGATATGAAAACTGAAAGTCCAATATTTAAAACTTGCAGGTAAGCACTAAATGGGATTTACTGCGTTTTTCAAACTAAACCACTTTCAGCAAAATTAGTTTAAATTGATGGATGCTACTGGAAGAATCCGGGAGAAATTTCCTTTTATTTAAGAAAACTTGTCTGCACCAGGCGCTTTTTTGCGGTTTGCAAATATATAAATTTTCGTTACAGATATTGCAAAATTTCACTTCTGCAAAATGAAATTCTAGCACGTGAGACACGGGTGAAATTTTGAATTAATTGTGCAAAATAACAAAATATCACCTCATGCAGTCAACAAGATTCATTACGATCATTTTTGCAAGCTAAATGAACTTCATTTCTGTGACAGGAAAACCATGCAAGCTTTATCCGTAATTGTCTCAAACTAGGAGGAAATACAGTACACGTGGAGTAAACGAAACGCAAATTTTTTTTGCAGCTTGTACTTGAGCACTTTTTGCAAACATTGTTTCAATCGTCTACGAGCGCTTCAAGCCCGCTTGGCACAAGAAAAACACGTTTTTGCAAGCAGCTGTTCATCCTTTGGAATGTTACAGTTAATTGTCTTCAAGTATCGAAAACCGTGCACAAAATGGATAGTTTGTTTTTTATCTCAACTTGAAAATTGGATTAACATTCGCTTGATGCAGTGAACTTTGTTGATGCGGTTTTCAGCTGCAACGACTGAGATCAGTAACATCATGGGAGAAATGAGACCAAATAAGCATCATACAACGGCGCTATTGTTGTATATGGCAGTGTCGTTTGTCGTCAATTATAGTTAACTCTGTTGCTTATTATATCGTGGACAACAATCCACAGCAGCCGTTTTGAAATTGGAGGCAAGCAACCCCCAGTGCGATTGTGCGATTACGAATGGGTCGCTGGCAACAAAATGGACGACTGCTGTGCGCCCTGAGTAAAAACTTGTCAGTTTGAAGATTAGGACGTCGAAGCAACTTCATTTCATGTTTCACTTCAAAAAAATCACCAAGCATGAATGTGATGATTGTCGGAATTCTACAGCAGATATCTTCAATAGTGAACTGGTTTTTCCCCTTTTTTTGAAAGCATCATATTCAAACTTGCGTTTGTTATATCCCATTGCGCTTACTTAGATTATATCTAAGGCATGATCGTTTACTACTGCAGGTTGATCTCTGCAGTGCGTAGAAGTGTCGCATCATGTGTTCTAGGCTTATGCCATTGTATTGAAACCCAGTGCAATCATAAGCTAATATAAAAGTGCCATAATGCGTTCACCGATACGAAAAGGTAAGGAGTATGAGTGACGTCACACCCAACATGGATTTATTCCATTCCTAATTTCTGAGTCGTTGACGAAGTGTTTTCTATGTCATAATAATTTAATCTCTAATCAAGTGACAGGGCGTGACAGGCTTTCTGAGCTTTGGTAAAATTCATCTCGATAATCAAGCAAAAATGCAAGATCTTAGCAATCACTTTGGACTAATATCAAAAAAAAGAAAGACCTTAGATACGATGTTTCCACATTTATCTTGAAATATAACAATTTTGATTACTTGTGTCCTGCAACGTTGACCTTGTCAAGGAATTTGTGTTTGCAAGAAATAATATCAACTAGTGTTAAGATGTGTTTGCCAAATTTTGAATTGATTTTATCACTTCCAGGCATTGGAGTACATTAACGTGAAAACAAAACTGTCTGGGTTCAAATACAAGTTCGCGTTGTATCTGCAAAATTTAGCTAAACAGAATCTTTTCCAATTCGCAACTTAGCAATGGCAATTCTGATAGGTGATTTATACATGAAAACAAACATTTTAGGAATTACAAGAAGACAAGGAAGTCAGATTTCAGAATCTATTTCAGTTGAAAATACCTTACTGGGTGATGGAGCCCATCAGTGACATTTATAATATAGAATTGTTGCGGAGGAATTTGCGGCATTGCAAAACGGTTTCAAAGTGAAACCGAAATTCTCTCTGCAGATCCTTATAAAAGAGTGTGGGATCGGGTCAACATTTCTACAAGTATTTTTCCAGTTCTTTCAGTACTTGGTGGAGTGTGTGTCAAGTACCGTGACAAACGTTCCAGACGGCAAAGGAAACAGTCTTGACATAGTCACACGGGAAACTCAAGACTGCTTCTGTACAAAATGACACCTGATATCAAGAGGCTAATGCATTATGCAACTGTACCAGTTTCAGCCGTCCTTTTTCGTATATTCGTTGTGAGGGCTGACATCACAAAATATTTTTTACTTAAGTGGATGGAAGGGGCGTTTGATAGAAAATGAGGGGTTCGTTGGGGCACTATGAGAGAAGAGTTTGAAAATCACTGGTCAAAACAGTTGTTTTTTACTATGATGCGCATGTTAAAATGACGTGATTTGTGTATCGAAACTCTTTTTTTGCAAACCTCCAGGCACATACCTTGTGAAATTAGAGTTTTATAGTAGTCCCTTATGTCAAACGTAACGTTCTCTTCACTTATTCTTATGCAATACGCATCCAAGAACCGTAGCCAGTAGTGGAAGGAGAAGCCGATCTTTATTATGTGAAGTTAAAGATATTGTTTTAACGAATAAAAGATTTGTTTGGTTTCGCCTTTTGCTTTAAAGATACATCATGCTTCAAAGATAAAACATTCGTTGGCCTTTTGATGCCGTGGTAGTCGTATAATTTAAATCCCTTATAAATCTCAAGCTTTCATTTCGCAAGCCTTTTCACATTTTTTGCATCGTCGACCATCGGAAAAGCTTTTCAACAAGAACAGCGTCAACACGAGCGCACATTCTGAAAGCAAAAATATCCCTTTTAAAGAGTAATTATACTAAGCATAACTGGTCAACTAGATTCTGGAAGATCTAAACAAGAAGTGCGAAAGCTTGTCCTTCTTTCGCAAAACAATCTTCTTCATCCGTCACCAGTGGCCTACGTGTGTAATAACTAGTTCAATTTTTTCTGATGTTTGTCGAGTAATACAAGGATCTATCAACCCCTACAACCTTACTCCCACTNAGT
>JGI24021J15306_10001717_pt1 | contig 22195 bp, 18 predicted proteins | sample Ectturendosymbi1_FD_15306 | JGI IMG/M metagenome (IMG submission 15306) | reverse complement strand
TTTTCTTTAATTGTCATTAGTGTCCGCTTTAGGCTTCAACAGAGGAAAAAGCGAGATGTCTTCTCACTGACATATAGATTAGCTTCAACATAATACTGATGATATATAAAAACAGTAACCTGCACGACATTAAAAATTCTTCATTGCTTAAACTTCGAGGTGGCAATGGTTGGACTACAGGCGCAGCAACTTCAGGTTCTGGTCGATCTGAAAAAAGCAAATAAACCTACAGACTACCTGAAAAGAAAACAAGACCAAAGATGTCACCAGCAACCAAAAAATCTTTAGAGATTCATATTAAGTTAAGATATTTTTCTGCCACTTCACCACTCAGACGGGTTACCGTGAATGGTGTCCTTCAGCAAACTTAACTGGAAATGAATCATATATAGAGCCGGTCAAAAATCCCGATGCTCTCTGTTAGCCAAGTGTTTACCAAAACATTTGAGAAGCAAATTTTTCATAAATTTGTATATTTTTCTATTCACGATAAACAAACTTATATATATTCCACGTGTGTTGCGACAGCTTTGATCCCTTGCTGAGCGATATTTTCGATTGAAAACCAAAATGCCACGAGTCAGGCGAAACCAGTTCAAACCAGTTTGAGACATTGCGTGATATTGCAAAAGCCGATTGATTAACACGCGGTCGATATATGTGGAAGTAAAGGCAGTGCAGTGATGTAATTATATTCTTAATCATTGTTGTTTGTGAAATTATTGGCTTCTTCACATAATCCGTTTGCGTTTCACAGCCAATAACGAATCATTATTTGTTTGCAAGCTGTACGCGCTTCTGTAACACACAGACGTTTCTTTGCTTTCCCATAAGTCGGAAATAATTCAACTGATATCCGCGCAACTGATGACTGCTTACGTGACTGCATGCAGGCGATGGACAAACGGCTCATAACTTGTTTTCGCAATCTGATTGTTTGGATATTTGTTTGCTTACCTAAATTGTGTTTGCGCAACGCCAAGCAGGCCGGACTCGAGATGAAGTTACGCAACTTTCCTTAAAAACTGCGATTTTCCCTGGACATTGGCCGGGACTACACAGTAGTTCTAAAGAACGATCTTATGCTACGATTGGCAGATGTAAACCCAAGGCAGCTCTCTGGTAGGCTGTATCCAAAATGTGGTTACAAAATATAGGAAAGCGGAAACTGGAGAAGAAAGGAACGTAAACACGATATTGGGACCAGCTCAGTTATAGGTGTTTTAGGGTTTTAGGAAACGCGAGACCTTCTGTTCTGGGGTACATGGGTGCTGTGAATTTGGTCCCAGAAAATAGAGCTCTCACATGCGAATATCGGTTCGCGCTTACATGGATTATACCAGTTTTTTAAAGGAGTTTTAAGGACCCGATTCGGGGCCCTAGAATTGAAAATCGGGTCCCTAGAATCACAGAAAATTATCATCGGCTCCCTAGAAGTAGAGAAATTGGGTCCCTACAGGTCTATATCCGGGTACCTAACATTTTCCTTTAAAAAACTTTGGTTATGCCAACATTTTCATGATTTCGGATTTAAAACTTTTTCAGTTCTATTGGGACTTCAGGAAAATTTCCAAAAACACGAAAACGGAAAGAAATTCTTTCCGTTGTTTTTTTCTGGAATTGAAAAAATTGGCACGATTTTGGCGGGCAATAATCTCATCAAGTGTGCAGTTTTTTGCAAGTGCACTTTGCATGATCATCGCCTAGGCCATGTCACTTTCGGTAGAATGTACTCAATGACCACATAAAAGGTTTAGGAGAAAGAAAAAAAAAATAAACCGCAGTCAGAGAGGAACTGCTAACGGTGAATTGGATACGCATTATCATCCGTCTCATTACTATTTACATTTAAAATGAGCTGTGAGCAAAATCATACATTTTGAATAATTACAGAGGAAAGCGAGCATGCAATAGACAGCTTCAATACAGTGGAACAATGTTTAAAAAAGGAAAAAAGCAGGTGGTTTCAAACTAATTCAGAAAAATTTGCACACTTTTCTGCAAATGCAAACATAGTGTAATGCATCCGTGTAAATCTTCGTGCAATTAACATGTATAGCAATCGTATATGATCCTCTGCATGAGGCTAATAGCCCCAAACGAATACAAGCACTTTCCGAATCACCAGGTGATGCGAAGTTACACAACGGAGTTATTCAGCCTTTTAATGAGTAGTAATAGTACTGGGAATACTCGAAAAAGCTTAGCTTCATTGATTTAGTTGTGGCTTTTCATGGGAGATTCGAACACACAATGGAAAGAGCACCAAAGTCGGGTAGTGCAACGGGCAAGTAACAATAGAGATTTCCCGCTAGACCAGGATCAATTTATTATTGCTTGTGCGTAGCTGCTTTTCTGAAGCACTTTCCGATTGCACGCTTTAGGCATGTGACGCGATGCGTCGTGACATTAAGAATCGAATCTGCGCATGGGAGATTCGAACACACAACGGAAAGAACTCCAAGTCGGTTTGTGCAACGGGCAAGTTACAATAGAGATTTCCCGCTCGACCAGGATCAATCTTGTGTGTAGCTGGTTTTTGAAGCACTTCCCGATTGCGCGCCTTAGGCATGTGACGCGATGCGTCCTCACAGTAAGAATCAAATCCACGATCATACAGACACGTTCTACCGCCGAGCTATGAAATTGTTGGCGCTCGGGAAGCCCGAGCGGCAAGGGCCTGTGGAAACAAGCAACGATAGAGGTCACATGTCATTATCACTCTATAATTGCTTGTTCGCACCACATATATGAGTGTTGTTCTTTGCACATATCCTGTTCATGGTGAGTCGCACATTCAACGCAACGTCAACGGAGAGGTTGCAACAAAAGCAAGTGATCGCAGAAGAGTCTTGGCGGCACATAACTGTAGGATGTTACTCTCGGCTTCAGCTATTGTGATGTCGGTCCATTACAGCGCATCAGGTGATATCATGATTAATTACGTGAAACTGTTCTAGGTCTAACCCGTCAAATCAATAGCAGTGGTCGGAGCCAATCGAATACAGAATAAACAAATTATTTGGTTTTTATTCATAAAGAAATTTACCCATGCAACCTACCACTACTGTTTGAAAGTCCTTCGTCATGTCTCATGTCACTGCCTTCAACAGAGTGAGCATCAGTGAAAGTTNTTTTTGACAGCTGCGANTCTCTGCCATCAACCCGATCTTCGCTGTCCGCTTTCGTTTCATCAGTCTGTAACAACATCGTTGCTGCATGCTGCATTCAGATATATGCAAGTGTGTGGGTTTAGCATGTGAGTAAGTTGCTTTACAATTAAACAAGTATTCATAACAATTGCTCAATGAGGGATTTTTTTCAAACTATGATCCACGAACGACGTTTTTTTAACTATTAACTTGGTACCGTAATTATTGAATAGCATGGTCAATGGTCAATTTATTAATAAAAAGTTTTTGATGTTCTGCCTTGGTCCTAATTTTCTAGCGCGGTCCTTTGCAAAATTATGGATGTAACCAATGATTAAAACAGTTGTTTTTCGATTAGGAGTTTGCGTAGGATTTTCAATTCCTTTCTTTTTCAAGGCAAAGAGTAACGTTAAAAACTAACCAAAGTTTCGTGCACGTTTACTGTAACCCTTGCTTCCGCCGTTCCTTGAATTGACGTGAGGCTTTTTTCTGTAGGAAGAGCAGAAAAGTACACTTGGTGAAAAAGAATAAACGCGTTCACATCGATTTTATTTTGGACAGCCAAAAATAACAAGCAAATAAGTAGCAGAAATTTGCGTTGTGTGAAACAGTTTTCAGGGAGAGGCTGAATTTTGATGAAAATATTAGTAGACCATTGCTGAGTAGTACCATGCGCTGCAGCAGTAGTATGGGTTCGATTCCCGGTCGAGTTAATTTCGAAGAATTGAGAAACTGTACTTGCGGCCTGTCGTCCCTCATTCTCGGTGTTAATGGTTCGGTTCAAGAAAAAGTCTACGCGTGATGCTGCCATTGACTCGCCACCAATGCTGCATTCACTACGCAAGCAGCCGCTTGCCCGCCAGCGCAAGCAAACGGTGATGGACCGAGTCTACCACTCGTAACATCCCGAAAGAAGTGCGATAACGAAAAAAACAAACTGAACTGATATTAGTACAATTTTAGGGTACACGTGCAGTTGTCAAAAGATGAATTTAAGCACAATGCTTACAGTTTGAAAAACTCGGAATAAGATTAATTTTCTGACACCTGTTTGGCGTGACGATGACTTGAAGGTTGAAGAAGTTGAAGATGACGTTCGGATTCTATTCAAAGGAATTCCATCTCCTTCTTCAGGTGCGAAAGTCTGATGTTTTGTGTGTGGGGCGTCTGGTTTGATTTCTACATGTGAATATGTAAGAGTACAATTTACAAAGACTTCCCAGTTTGTGAGTGAAAGGTAGTTGCTTTCCTGAGAGCTACTTATGAGTGAAAGCTAGTTGCTATCCTGAGAATTTTCGGATCTTTCCTTAGTTATCTTTGTTTTAATTTGTCTCAAGGCAAAATAAAAGCTTAGGATAATTCCGAATTACTGAAAATAAGATATTTTCCCGTCATCATCGTCGTCTCTAGCTTCTTCTGCGGTGGTGTAGAATCTACACCATAAATAAGAATAATTTATCTTCTCATGTATTGGTTTTGTCTATCAAGTGGAAATACAAGTAGATTTATTTTCCGACCCATCTCACTGCCTAGCTGTACGTTTTCTTCTTCAAGCTAGCGCAACTTAATTGTTGTCATGTTCAACTGTATTTGTTTGTATAACAATGTTGTCATGCCCCGTCAACCTGAAAAATACTGACGCATGTGTAAACACAAGTCAAAAACGCTGAAGTTTAGCAAGTGCGTCAATTTGTTCTTATTTCACCTGCACCCGTGATATATCAGCCTGTGAAAAAGTAAACCCTGATAGACGCACTGATGTATTTCCGGGGTTCTTAACCTGGCGTCCGTGAATCCCTTCGCCGGGGCCAAGAATTTGATTTAAGGGGTCCGTAAATGTGATGCAAAGAGTTGACAGTTTTTGCTCTGACATTCTGAAAGTGTTGAGAGGTTTTGCAGATATGTCGATTACGAGTACGATGAATGAAACCTAATTTCGAATATTCATTGCAACATTCCTTTTTAAGTAGTCCGTAATTTTTATTAGGATGTACTAGGGGTCTGTGACCCACAAATGTTTAAGAAGAGATGCGTACTTTGTTTACTGTTTACCCGTTTGGGCAGAATTGGCATGAAATTCTAGAGGAAATCCACTATACAACATTTGGACTTCCGATTTGCAAATGTCCTTTTTATCTGGTGAAAGTGAAGTTTACCGCAAGTAAATCTTTTTTCTCAAAAACGTGTGTATCTTAGTGGTGTTTGTTGATTGTGTGACTTGTCCATAAAAAATCAGGCAAAATAATGTGCTAGATGCTTCTATTCTAATCAATTTGTAATTCCAAGCATGCAGTTATTGCGTTGTATCTATACGATGTCACAAGCTACTTTTGTCAACATCAAACAAACTTTTAAAAGTTGCCTTTATCACCCATACGCTTATATCCATTTCCCAGTGTAAAGAGCCGGGTGTAAGCGCACCTCCAAAATTTTTGATTTGTCGAAAATTTGGACAAAATTTAAAAAAATTTTGGCAAAGTTGTTTCGACATTTATTTTATCAATGCTAGTTAAGCTTTATTTCTTTGTTGTAGGATATATAAATAAAAACCTATTATGTCATAGGAAACACATTGAATATATATAAAATAAACAAACTGTTTCTAGCAACTTTGTTTTTATTATGTGAGAGTTGATGAGTAACTGACTCATTTTTATGGTATTGTTAAAATAAGGCAGTTCGTTTACGTGCTTTAACTGTGTACTGTGGGAATCGAGTATGTTGCAGGGAACTTACTCCATATAGAGTTCCTGCCAGGCAAGTACAGAAAAGCCGTGTCAAGACCGGTGTTTAGAATTGAACACATTTTGTCACTTTGTTGCACGTTGCGCATATGACCTCAGCTATGTGTGAGGTTTCTTGCTAACACCGACAGCTGGAATGTGATGGGACTCCAAAACTCTGAACTGTGAGGCAGATATTCAGAGTACTGATATGATCCAGCTGGCTTCTGACAATGCTTTTGCACAGCCTAGCGTACTTTTTTCAGTTGGGTTGTTCAGTAAAAACACAGTTCAAGAACCAAATTTTTTGTTTGCAAATCTTTGCCGCATAAACGTTTTTCGGGAAATTTAGAGAATTCGGGCGAAATATGCTTTGCTCCCCCAAAAAATTGCTTGCTCCTACACCTATGCCATGGACGGCAACTAAAAACATTGAAGGCAGGCCCAGGTAAATATTCCATGGCTAATGGATTGTGTCAAAATTGACCATTGTAATATTTGGGCTTCAGCAAATAATTTTTTTCATCTGATTTTACAAGATGTGGTGACAAAATGTGATGTCACATTCTTTCCTCAAAAGCATTAATCCATATTTGTGTTGAAAATTACAGTTAACTTCGGTTTGCATCTTTGATACGAAAGAAACGCAATTCTTTAAATTCTGAGAGTATATGGTGATACTTCAAGTATAGCGAAGCCATATCGTTTGCGTCAGATTGAATGTTTTGCACCATTTTAACCACTTTTTTAAATTTTTTATATAGAACGAACACTACAGCGTATTGTAAAATTAGTTGTGTTGGTTAATTACAATAATAATGTACAGATTTCACGGTTTTTGCAGCTGTTGCTGACCTGTCAAATGCTTTTCAAAGCCTACAAAGTAAATGTTGCTTTCCATGAAAAACTCCCACTGCATGAAACCATGGTCGTTGCAAGGAAGATAACGTGTTTGAAGATTTTTGTAGTTGATCGGTAATACATGCACTCATTGGTCACTAATTTTGTGTCGTATGCCATACAGCTCACTCTGTCTTATACTGTAGAATGCTACAATTGGCAAAGAGTTATTGGCAGCACTATGCATGACCTTCCAGTTGTGATCATGCATAAATATCGATCATCAGAGTGAAAAATTTGCCAGTACCGTTTTTGAAGCCTTCGGTATGACTCAACTGTATGTCAAAGGAAGGTTGATATTTTGAAAAGGTGTTCTACCATTACACCACTCAGAAGGGTTACAGTGAAAGGTGTTCAACATACTTAGCTGCGAATGAATCATGTACACTACATAGGGCCGATCACAAAAACGATCTTCTCTCGGAGAATTTAAAATGGTGGTGAAGAAAAGTTTATGTTTGAATTTCTTAAAAACAAACGGAAATTTTTTAATGGCACGTTGAAAGTATAATGGGAATGAGAAGCATCATCCTACTGACAGTGTTTAAGGGTTGAAGCAAACCAAAGCGAAGTTATTCTAAAACTTCCACTAAGTAAGGTTTCGCATACCTGAATATTTTTGTACTCACGATAAACAAATTATTTCTGAAATACATTTCTGAAAATCCAAATTAGTTAAGACAGCATTCCAAAACAGTTTTCATAATTTCGATAATACAGGACTACCATTTATTGGACTATTTGACAGGAACAGTGGGTAGAAAATTGAACATAAAATGGCTATTCATAATAACCAACTGTCTAATAACTCTTTTGCAGTAAATTGAGCTGTGAGTAAAAGCATAAATTTCTTTCGATTACGGAAGGGTATGAACTGAAAGCTTGCATAAGCAGAGAGCATTTTGCAAGGGGTCATGGTTCAGGACAACCCTTGATGTCAAGGTTCAAAACAACCAAAAGAGTGGGTGGTTTGAAACTAGCTCATCAGGATTTGCATATTTTCCATGAATGCACGTAGTGTACATTGCCCTCCCTGTAACAAAGTTCGTGAAATCAATATATGTATGTTGACATAAAGGCTTATAAGATTGAATTCATCAAACGAAAAGCCACAAACGAACCAACCACCAAATCAATAGATAATGCAAACTGCGAAATGGAGTCATAGCAGAAAAAGACTGCAGAAAAAGGTCGGCTTTGGTGAGAATCAATCTCACGACCATTTTGCAAACAAGCTTCACCGCTGAGCTATGAAACTAAGCAATGGTAGAAGAGTCTTAGACGACACATAACTGTATGCTGCCACACTCGACTTCAGCTTTTGTGCCGACGGTCGACCACAGCTTATCAAGTGATAGTATGATTAATTAAACTAATCGCTACGATCAGAGACATCTGACTACAGAATCAACAGATGATTTGTTTTTTATTTACTACAGAATCAACATTTGTTTTTTTTATTTAAGGATAACTATGCATGCAACCTACCGCTACTGAGAGTGTTTGAAAGTCTTCGGTCTTGTGTCGTGTCAAGGCCTTCAATGGATTGAGGATCAGTGAAAGTTGTTCTTGACAGCTGTGATTCTCTGTCATCAACCCGTGGCGTTGAGCGATCTTCGCTATCCTGTTTCGTTTCATAAGGCTGTAAGAAAATTGTCCTGCGCCTACTTGAGATATATCCAAGTGTGTGGTTTCCACATTCAACTAAGGTGATGCACAAATACTGTAAGCAAGTATAGCATGTGTTCGATCAAGGGTTGTTTGTTTTATGAATCTTTGACCTGGAAAGATAATATCTGGAAATATTTGAAGAACCTACGTAATTGCTGAGTACTTTGGCTACTTGCCGTTCAGCAGCTGCGAGGCAACAATTCTCATAAACTGCTTGTGCTGTGTGAGTACTTCGTGTCGTAGAAGGTGATAAAATACCACAAAGGCAAATTTTGACAATTGCTCTGTTATGATGCCCTCTTCTCTGTCGCATTGCTTAATTAAACTAAATTTAAATTTGTTTTCATGAATCAGGTCAACTCCATCAGACAATAATTCTAGCGACATACAAAGTTTTCATCGAATGGTCAAGAGATATGGTGCCGATAGTTTTTCATACGTGTTTTTTGATTCGCATCACCATAGTGATTTGTCAACACTGTCCACTTAAACTACAGGTACTTCGGCTTTCACGCTGTGTTTAACATTAGTGACACCATGTACTATATATCAAAATAAGTTGATATGAATTTTTTATGACCTGAAAGCAATTCGACGTTTGCCTTGGACTACATTTAATAATACCGACTTTTGTTATCCTTATATCGAAATTCTTACCCAGCATCTTGCAAAACCGCTTAAGAGTTTACATCAAAAGCGAGTCACTTCTTGGGAGTGGCCACTATTTTTGGCCAACGGCGCAACAGAACTACACAAGATTTATTTTTGGCTCGACCTCATTGTTCATCATAGCTTAGCTTAAAAAATGTTTAAAGTTTACGTTATCAATATTTTTTCAGTTTATGCTTCTTCAAACAAAATTTTACCAGTTTTAAGTTTAACACGGATTTACATATTACGAAATGGGTTAGCATTAACATAGAAGTTCGTTTGTATTTTTTCGCTAGCTATAATTTTTTTGTTAATACAACAGGACAACCTGATTCAAAATTTGTACTTTGACGATCCTTTGTTAATTTTAAATAATACTGTTCTAAAACTCGGCTTTATCACATCAAAGTACGTTCACAGATATATATTTTTCATATTGTGAAACAAAATAAGAAGTTGGTGAAGCGATCACAGAAGTTAAAAAGAATTCGTGTTGCCGTATTTTTTTATCTGACAGCACTGACATTTTTCAATGAACGGATATTTTTTACATCACATTTCTTATTGGTTTGAAGCAATTATCGTAAAATAATTCATCGCGTTAATCTAATTACTAATTCCGAAAGGAAAACAATGTGTTATAATAAACTTTTGCAAATGAGATTCAAGAAAATATCCAGGTATGAATTACAGCATACGTAAACAACACTTTTGGACAGTTGAGTGTTAGCATTAAACTTAGCGTAGTATTTTCATTTGCTGTCTTTTTCAAGTCAAAGAAGAACCTTTTAAATACTAACCAAAGTTTCGTCTGCAGTTTCCGTAACTTTTGTTTCTGTTCCTTGCATTGATACATGGCTTATTTCTGTAAAAAAACAGAAAAATTGCAACAGATGAGTAACGCCTTTGCTTATATTTTACCCTACCACAGTGGAACAGACAAGCACCACAGACTATGTATTATTGCCTTAATCAGTTTTCAAGCAGAAGCTGAATGTTGACGACGACGCTAATAGACTTCTAGTGCACATCAAAAGTTGCTAAAACGTAAATTTGCAGAGAATGTCTTCATTGTGAAAACTCAGAAAAAAATTAATTTTCTGGCATCGTGGATGCAACCATTCGCAACCTCTACAAACCTTTTTCGCGTGAAGATGACTTGATAAAGGTTGAAGAAGTTGAAGATGACGTGCGGGTTCTATTCCAAGGAATTCGATCTCCTTCCTCCCCTTCTTCAGATGAAATTGTCTGATTTTTTGTGTGTGGGAAGTCTGGTTTGATTTATGCATGTGAAAATGTATGCGTACTAAATGTGCGCTAAAGCTTAATCGTGACTTTAACACATGAAAATTGGTCTGATAGTTACAACTGTACAAGTTTGAACAGGCAATCGGAATAGCAAATGTCTTATATGCAACTTTTACGAAACCTGCTGTGCCCAGTTTCCAGCGAACAGTCAAATAAATCAATATTTTGCTTACATCAAAGTATAATGCCCAACTGCGTTGGATCTACATGGCTCCCGAAGCGCACAGATACACCTTTTCTGTATTTTGTAGATAAACATTTTATGTTTTGGAAAATGCAAACTTTTAAATATTTAATCAGTTTGCGCAAGGCATCCTTGCAGCCTCCAAAGTAGTCATGCACCATTTTGTGGCTACTAGCTACTCAATAGGGCCTTTAGAATTATGTTATTTTATTCCCTGTAAAATCTTTTATTTTCAAAAGTTAAGAGAGTCAAACATATCGCCTATAGAGGTAAGCAACCTATGCAATAAAATTTTCCTGACTAAACATTTGAGCTATGAACACATGTTTCTCATTATTCAGGAAGACAACGTTTTTTGCCATACGGCACAAACATGCTTCAGGACGCCACCCCGTGACAACCATCGCCTTCAGCATGTAGCAACAATCCTGAATCATCGGCATCAATCTCCTCATGTTTAGCAGTATATGCTGGTGCACCATGGTGTAAATTCCAGGACATTTTTGAGCAGGAATTGAATGTTCGCTGAAGAAGTTGTGAACGCACTGAAAGTTATCATTCGAAAAAATATCTCCGCCTTTAACATGCAGCTGCAGAGTTTTGCATAATAGCATGCTTCCTGATACTTGATCGTTGCTAATATTTGGAATGAACGCAGGAACTCGTAATATCTTTACAGTCATCCAACTGAATCGAATAAAATGAAGGATTTTCACTTGATTTACAATCTGTTCTTGATGACTTGATCACATTTTCTAACATTTCTACAATGCGTCTATGCACTGTGTTGCGTGATATACTGTAAGTCTATTTTTTATTGTTATTTTCACCGCTCATTAATTATTTTTACAAATCCCTTCAAAACTGGTAATAGCAAGATCTCTCAAACTGTATGAGCATTCTTTTGCTTTGTTATTTGTTAAGAGGTAACATGTGAAGAGGGCGCAGCTGATTTACTTGCTTCTTTGAATGTTTTCATAACAGTTTTTTACACTGTAATAGACTATAATATACGCTCAAAAGCTCAAGCGGATTACTGACCCAGCCTGGATGATTTGTCTCCAAATGACATTGTAACTTATTTTTCTTCATTGAATCCGCTGTAAGAACGTTTACACGGACGAGACAACGCATTTTAGTTTGCCATTCAATTACATAAAACCAAGTTTTAAAAAGATCCATCACACCATCTTTTTCTTGCCACTTTCATCAACTATAGGCTATGTAGATGAGTTAGCGAATCACTTTACACAACGAAAACATTTCAGCGTCGTTATAACTCTCAAGTAAATTCAAACTCAAACTTAATGCAAACTAACCTATACCAAGCAACTATTCAGACAACCAGAAGACACTGTGGCATGGGCAATGTGTTATTTTATTTAATTGTCTGTTAACGCGGTGTGTAACGAGCCAGCTTGGACGGATAGTAACAGCTTGACTGACAAACTGGTCTTTCCGCGTAAGGACTAGAATATAGCTTAGTGATTTTACTCTCTGATGAAGTTGGTTATAAAACACACATCCATGAAAGCTGGCAGAAATGTTTGCTAATGGAAGCCTGTATTACGTTGTCTGCTGATTGTCTGAAGTACAGTATTTGACTAATAAAGACGAACGCAGCTGCAGCTTAAATTACCTTACAGAAAACAAACTAGAACAAACCAAGTCTATTGCTTTCACCCGTCTCAAAGTACTGTGTAGTAGAAGTGGATAAATCGCATATTTGTGACTGCGCATGCACCCCAACTCTTAGAAAATTCTAAGCTCCGCATCCACTTCAGCCAAATTGGAAACTGTCCAAGTTGGCCCCGTCTAGACTCCTCAGAATTATAACTACCTAATGACATAGCCATGTGACTGAAAATTGTAACTTCGCTTTCGCTCCACTTCTACGCAAAATGCACTTTGCATGGATCCGCCTTCCGCTTAATAATGCCCATTTCTGCAGTGTAGTGCATAAAACCTGAGCACGAGAAACATGTACAGTATAGCTTATCAAATAAGGATGCAACAAAGCCAAAGCGAGTGATGCCATATCTGGCAGAAAGTGCCAGAGTTGCGTTATGTTACCTTCAGAAACTACAGTAATTACATGTAACTCATGCTACATGTGACAAATTGAAAGCTTTACGCGGATATTAGTTTTATATGAGACAAACAAGCGACTGCAAAACATATTTGGGCGGCCATACTTGGTGTTGCGACACATAGTTTGGGACACACTGCCCTAGTGAATGATCTGGTACAGACACTCGTGCACCGGATAACCGATTCAAACACACTAGTTTAGATTTTTCAAAATGGAAATCCAATATGAAAAATAAGACTTGATCAGGTGTTTAAACGAGCTTTCTATGTAGTGAAAGCAGTGGTTAGCGCGCGTGAGAATTTTTTTTCTCAAAAAGCGTACGTAACTTCATTGTGTTTACTGATTGTGTGACCTATGCACCAAAAAGTAGGAAAATAATATACAGGTTGTTTTTACACCTAGATACTTCTTCCAAGCCAACAGTTATTTTGTTGTTTATAGCATTTTACAAGCTATACTATTACCACCATCAAATAAACATTTCAATTTCTTCCATCTCCTAAGATCAGATACCCATAGCAGAAACCAAAGAATCGAAATGTAAACCCCGGTAAATCTCTCATGGCTAATTGGTTGTGTAAAAATTATTTTTGCCGTTGTATGTTTTTTTTTACTAAACATAGTGGCTGAATACAGCGCAGTTCCTATAACGAAGAACTAATCCATGTTTGTAGTGAAGATTGAAATACAATAGCCTTTGACCTACAACTTTCAAATAATTGAAGGAAATTAAGTGTGATTGTTGATTTAATATGAAGTAGCTATCTCGTTTTCATCGGATTGAAATTCGCAGTAATTTTATCAATATTTTTGGTTTGTTATTTAGAGAGAACATTGTAACATGATATGAAAGTAGTTGCGTTGGTTCATTGCAACAACCATGTACAGATGTCAACATTTTTGCCACAGTTTTCTATTTTTCGCGAACTTCCAACATCTACAGAGTACATGAGCGGTTTCCCATGAAAAATTCCTAAGGCATGAAACTTTTTGCAAATAAATATCATCTTACAGTCACATCCTTACACGATATGGTGACGTACCTGAAGATTTTTGTAGATGATTGATTACACGCGTAGCCTCAAGAGATGGTGTATAGGGCTGATATGAGGTATGTGTTAGGTAAGAGATCATATGAAGTAACTCATCTAGTTCTTGGGCCTCGTGGTCTTCTGCAGAAACAAACTAAAATCTTCATGTGCATGATGAAATATAACCACACAAACCGCTTCGTATATATTTGTCTGCAAACATGGAGTTTGATTAATTATCAATAAAATTTCGCTTCTTTAGCAGAAAGATTTGTGCAGAGCTTTTGGATGAACATGGAAAGCTAGAGCTATCCATAAACGAATTTATCGCCATTTTAGTTGCACTACAACATTGCAAATCCATTCTGACTGGGTGTAACACTGAACGACGTTTGCAGTTGACTTGGGGGTTATTTCCTTATCGTCCGCACTAACAATTCCATGCAGGCATTCACTAAACGCAAATGCAAGGCGCGTTTTTCAGAACATAGAACACATTGCCTTGACAATTACCATGGTTGAAAACGATTTTCCCGCAATTTGTATTTCCTGACTATATCAGCAGAAAAAGTATTTTTACGTTAAATTACAAACACGTGTTTATAGGGATCACCAGACTTCTGAACGCAAATTCATGTTTATATTAAATTTTGTTGTACCTTTGCATGCTGTTCCAGTGCGTTTGTTGCAGAAATTCATTTTTACAATGATTTTTACAGAAACTTCGTATTGCTCGTTGATTTGCTTTGGTTTTACAAACATCTGTAGAAATATGTTTGGAGTTTTCGAAACTGTGAAAACACCAGTTAGGACTTGTGGATTCGCTTTAGTGATTTATTCAGATGTTATCCGTGTGTAAGGTACTGCTTGTATTTAGTTTCTGGGTCACAGCACTTTATAACAAACTTGGTGAACTTACGTTCGTCTTCAGGAAGGAAGACACAATTTTCTGCTTTTTCCCTTGATTCATCTACAAATCAAATGGACAAGTAAGCTGATACCGTGCGCTTAGGTAGGCTATGTCCTTCAAATTTTTGCTTGACATGCTAGCATCTTTGTCACAGCACGTCTACAATTTTTAGTCAATACGTTAGCCAGATGAAAAAGTTGAAGATTTTCGTACTTTGTGAATTATTCAAGAGAAACATGAATAATGCGACGAAAAAAAGAATTCTGAAATGACAAAGCACTTCCTCTAGAAGAAAAAATGCGAAGTTGAGCACCTACTAACGATATGGACAATAATCAAGTCTGGAAACGTACCTTTAGTTTAAAGAGCAAACTAAAATATTTTTAGCAAATAGCGTTTGTAGCTCTCTTATCAACAACAGCCATCTTAGTGATCTGTGGTATTTTAGCATTCTTAAGTGATTCTAGTAATTTAACTGATCATAGAAATCTTCGGAAATATTAACAAGCTAAGCGATTCGATCGATCGTAGTGATCTTAGCGGGGTTAATGATCTGTGCTCTATCAGCGATCTTATGATGTTAAAAGATTTTTCCAGTGATGCTTACATAGGCACAGAACAATTACCAAAACACTTCAACAATGTTTTGGATAAACTGTTACTCATTCACGTTTCTTTAAATATTTATGCAGTGTTATAATCTTTACGAAAAATAACTCGAAAAATAAAAAAATACCGAAAAAGTTTGCCCTTACCGTATATATCCGAAAACCTTTCTACACTCAGATGTACTGTCTCTCCCGCGGAAATAATTGACGCACCGGCTTCTTCGATGCCGATATGTTTCAGCTTCTGATTATCAACTTCAACAATTTTGTCACCCAACAGCAGGCCGGCCTTAAACGCGGGCGAGTCCTTTACTACTCCAGAAACGTATAGACCTTCAGCCTTATCACCGCTGTTTGCATCGAAAGCAGGCAGCTCTCTTTTAATGAAATAGAAACCCATGAAACCTTCCTCCTTCGTGATCTCCAAGCAAACTTTTGTGGGACACGGTTTCCTTTCTGAAAAAAAATTTCCCAAGTTAAGTTACTTTTGTAGACCCGATTGAAGTATAACAGATGGCATTTCACAGGTAAAAATACCGTATCCAAAGCAATTAACGAATACGTTTTATGAGTGCACCGAAATATAACAAATACAAAAACAAGAGAACTTCTATGCTTCAGGTCATTTAACTTTGCAGATCAGATTATAATCCAACCCTATTTGTAATCATTGTATTGGTACGTGCTATTTTTAAAACAAATTGTCCGAAGACAGGTATAATTTTTTTTCATCATGAGCTAACTCTGAAAGAATTGCCTTAATGAATACATTGGCTTGTTGGGTTGAAATCCCCAACGGAACGGAACTGAGAGGATTTGGAAGAACTAATTTCAGATGACAACCAACCACATGCAAAATATGTAAAAACTGAGTGAGCCAACATAATCATAAAATTAAAGACCACCTCTTGAGTATGTTTGATCGGCCCTTCTCGTATACCCACAGTATACCTTTTTTACATTTGCCGGGCGCACGCCTGTTCGGATATCCTGACATAGGACAGATTAGGGATTTAGTAGTTTAGTGGGTTGAATTTCAATTTAAACCTCAGTTTTAAACAAGGGCATTAAAATCGCAAAATGCTACATTATTTCATTTTCAAATTAGGGCATTGCTTTGTCTTTACAGAATTTGATCCACTTTTGTGGAAGATCCTCAAAAGTTGATCAAACAATATCAGCTCTATACACGTAATAGTGCACTTACTTACCTTGGCCAAAAGATCTTACCACTGGTTCGTGATTGATATCTAATTTAATCCTTGCATGCACTTAGGCAGCTTGAGACCTTAATTGCAAATTGAATTTGAAGCACAATGCTAAGAGCAACATAATTTTACTTATTTTGATTAACAAACCTATCCTCTATAAGTAGTTTCGCCCTGGGGTCTCCAGCCCAAATGCCCCTGGACCTTCTAAGCCTCCTACTTCCACACGCATTTATGAATGGGTCTACTTGGAGCTTATAACAGCACTATGCGGTGGTGCTAACCATTGCAGTATCCATGCCAGCGCCATCTGTGCGTGTGTTGTTTTGCTACCGCCACATATCCATGTTTGTGTTCTTTCGTGTATCTATGTGTTACTTGTTAACACCACTTATACTTAAGTTCTATACCATTGTGTTTATGTGTGAAGATGTTAAGGAAAAAATATCTCAAACATCTTGAGGTTGAGATCATTATATTCTATTTTTGTAGTAAAAATTGTTACAAGCTTGTATAAAAATTATTCGCAATGTATGATTAGTAACGTCTGTGTTTCAGTGTAGGCGTTGGCAAAAAGGTTGAATAGAAATCGGCTAAAGAGCTTAGACATAATTCGTGATAAATTGAAGAGGATCTGAAATTCAATTGGTTTGTGTCCTCGATACCGTAATATATCTTTTGTGCACAAACATTTAAGATCAATAACGCTTCCATGACCAAAAAGATGTACTGCAATGTACGAATAACAGCATGAATTTTTACATGAAAAATAACATGGAAGTACTTGAAAATTTAGACAAACGGATGAAATTCGAAGGCAATGCAATCTATTTCCGAAATGAACAAAAAACACACAAAATCAGCTTCATCAGATTTCTTTGACAAAAAAAAACAAAAAAACAAAGAATTTTCTAATCAATTCGAACAAGTTCACCAAAAACATTTGCACAAAGTGCGTTTCAAAAGTAGTAAGTTGCAGATTATTCATTTTGGCATGGTTTTTAACTGAGATAAGTTTTTGAACAACTGCCAATAAACTTCACACGACTTAATTAATTTGCCGACTGATTGCTGTCTGCGTGTAAATTCATTAAAGCATCATGATTGCTTCTGAAAAACGTCTCTGAATTAGGTTTGCTGACAAGAGTCGAGCTCTATAAAATACACAGACAGATTTTTCTAAAAAACTGATACGATATATCTCAGAAATACTGCGTAATTTCCTAAAAATGTATTATGTATACAGGGAGAACACACTTTTGGCAAAAAGTTGTGAAACGCAAAGAACAGCGCATTTTTTCCTCCGAACTGGATTACGAACTGGAAGCCCTCATCTCCACTGTTCCGCAGTCGGACAAGCTCCTCCTCATCGGCGACATCAATGCCCGTTTAGGTAAAGACCACCAGGCATGGGAAGGAGCCATCGGCCCTCAAGGAGTTGGGAAATGTAACAATAACGGTCTCCTACTGTTAAGGACGTGTGGTGCCGACTGTTGGACAGACCATCGCCACGTCATCTCCAAGATAAAGCTGCAAACACAGCCCATGAGAAGACCCCAGGGGCAGAAAGTTGTGAAACGACTCAACGTCAACAAGCTCAAACTTCCACCAGAGTGACCCCAGTTCGGACACAAAGAAAGATTCCTATGACAGCAAGTGTCGAGAAGTTCAGAAAAAGCTTCGTGTAATGCAAGACACCTGGCTCAGCAACAAGGTCAAGGCTGCGCTGACGGACATGACATGAAGCGCTCCTACGACTTTCTCAAATGCGTGTACGGACCACCAACATCAGGCAGCTCTCCCATGCTTAGAGCAGACGGTGCAACACTCATCACTGACAAGGAGATCGTGGAGAGATGGGCAGAACACTTCAGCGATGTTCTGAACCGCACGCCGTCCTTTAACGACGAAGCGATTCAACGCCTCCCGCAGGTGGACATGAACCCAGACCGCGACATCCCTCCTTGTGAGGACGAGGTTGCCAAGGCAATCAAGCAGATCTCATCTGGAAAAGCCCCGGGCCCTGACGCCATCCCTGCTGAGGTGTTCAAGTAAGGTGGCCCATCTCTCCTTCAAAAGCTAACAGCGCTGTTTCAGTCCTTCTGGGAAAGTGAGACCCTCCCTCAAGAGTTCAAGATGCCACCATCGTCCACATCTACAAGAGAAAGGGCAACAAGCGACCATGTGACAACCGCAGAGGGATCTCTCTTCTCTCGATCGCCGGTAAGATCATGGCCCACGTTCTCCTGAATCGCCTCCTGAAGCACCTCGAGCAAGGTCACCTCCTTGAGAGCCAATGCCGTTTCCGCACAGGTCGAGGAACAACCGATATGTTGTTTGCCGCACGTCAGATCCAGAAGGTCGTTTCACACAGGAGATTTTTTGTTTTGGAGGCCTTCGCGTGAAGTTTCAAGCATGAGGCACGGCACCTAGATTCATGTAGAGTGATGCCAGATAGAATGAGCGGGTGGTAGGTGTGATTTGAAGGCAGGTAGTGATTACACGCATCGATTTATAAAGGGTATGTCGATGTCATTGGCTTGGGCTCAGCGGAATCACACTGGGGAAAAGTAGTGTGCACGAGCGCATGCAAGAGGCAGACAGGATGGTCTAAGAATCTAAGGGCTTTGAATGAGCTCTCCATCGAACGATGGCCAGTCGATTGATGGGAGCTACTAGCGATGATTCTTACTTCTAAGATTTGGATAAGTGTCCTGAATGACAGAGAGCGATCTAAGCATATACCGAGATACAGGGTGGTCCAAACAGATGTACCATTTTGATAAAACAGCATTTTGCATTGAAAGAAACACTTTGCAGTTTTTTTTTCATAGACCTATTTTACGGACATGTAAGTTTAATGTGATGTAAGTTATTTCCACACACACCGCCATTTTGCGAGCACAGCACCACATTTTATAATCTGCTGGATCCAAGATCCTTGGCACTGAATCACTTGCCGCACGTTGAAGTTCGTGATGGCCCTGTCCAGCAACACATGGGGAATTCTCCTTATCTCCGTTTGAATGTTATTCTTGTACCCATCAATAGTTTGGGATGGTTAGAATAGACCCTGTCTTATTAAGATCTCTCGTCTGGACAAATGTCTTGTGTGTTTCCTTGGAGACTGCTCCAAACATTGTCTCACAGTCACGATGTGAAGTTTTGTCCTGACTGACCGTGGCCGGCCACCGCGACCTTTAATTTTGTATCCTGTGCACTTCCTGTTTCCGTAATTTTGTCCAGGGGACGCTTTATTGTGATCCTGGATGGATCGTTTCTGCTTGGAAAGTCACTCATAAAGTGTGGACAACTGATTTCGTCGAGAAATAGGCCTCTGCAATCTTGATACTCTCATGCACAGAATAATTTTCTGCTTGTTGAGAAATGCAACTTTGAACCTCATACTGCGATTTACCTGGAAATCAGAAGCCTGTGTCAATTTGCTAGGATTTGATATGAAATGATAGTGATAATGAAAGAGATCCTTTTGAACCACCCTGTAAGATGGATTTGAATCGAACGTTAAATCCACATTGGGATGAATTTTGACACTAAGGCGACAATTGGCCAGGTGGTTTTTCAGGTGGAAGTCGGAGTGTACAGTTTTCTCAATCGAAAGCTTTCATCATCAATTAGTCAGGTAGTTGTTAATAACAGAGATATCACGTGCAAGGATGAATTCCGCTTCCATAAAAATGTGGACTCAGGCTGTCAGGGCAACATCGTCAGCGTACTTATAGCGTGTGATTGGGGTTTTCGGAAAGTCTGTTATGTAGATATTGCACAGGCAAGGGGCGAGAATTCCTACGGTCAGCGGCACAATCTTTGATGCGTGAAATCTTATTCTCGTCTGTATCACAAGGTTTTGAAATGACTCTGGTAATTCCAAAGCGACGAATATTTGTGTTCGCATCTGTCTATGAACTCCTTGAAAGTCCCACTGATGCGATAATACGTATGTGAGTGGATTCAGATGTACTAATTGAGGCTTGGAATAATATGATGACGCTCTGTTAAGCTACCACGATGTGACGCAGTGATTATTGCTTAATTGCATTGTTTATTTGCAAGTTTTGTCTATAGACGTGTTGGATTTGTTCATCTGCTTTTTGGTTTTACTGTTTCACGCAGTTAATTTTAACTGACCAATCGCCTAACAATATGAACGTACTGAATTTGTCCCATATTTATGGTGATTCTCCCTTGGTCTGCTTTGTGTGTTAAATGAATTGAATTGCATTGCTGTATGTTGTCGGGCTTCATCTGGGATAATCAATTATTGTTGCTGTTGTTTTTCGGTGTCATTTGTCCGCGTTCTTTGTTTGGTTCTTTGGGGCTCTTGATTCAATGAGCTTGTAGTCCCTCGCCCCCATAACAACAAAATTCAAACTTCTCAACGAAAAACGGAATTAGGCTCATGTGACATCAGCAGTTGGCATGTGAAACGTTGAGTGCAGTGAACATGGGCAAAATGAGCATGGTGCATGGATGGATTGCCTTTAATTTAAAATGACGCTATCTGTGGTGAGCGAGCATGAAGCAAGCGTTGACTCATGCGAATGGGTAAACCAAAGTTTGAATCTGCTACCGGGCACGGCAAACAAACGGTGTTACTTCCAAAGCGAAACGTTTGGAGAAGGAGAAATGATTATTTGAAACTGCGTGATCGCGTGTTCGGAAAAGTGAGAATCTGAAATGATCATGTCATGTCAAACGAATGCAGTGAATGCGTCTCAACGAAGACATCTATAACTCGTAGCGCATATGGGCAATTCAACCCCTATTGTATTTCGACCTGATCTCAAAAATCTGAGAGTTCGTTAACTACATGTTGCCGAGATCTTCAAGGTATTTCATTCTTTGATTCAAAAACTATCACAGGAATTTGAACCGTGTACATCTTTATTTGACCTATATAGCTATCATAATCCTAATTGTCTTGAAAAATTTTTTATTATGCATGTTAATAATCTGCCGTATAATGTTTAAAATATTTTGAAAAGCTCATTTTTTGTGTTTACGATTCTAAAATGGAGCGATAACTTTCGGACAAGAGTTAACAGTAACTAATCGTAATTACTTACCAATTTTCAGAGAGTCCAATATCATGGTAGACGAAGGCATTGCTTCTGAAACAAGAAAAAAGCAACAAAAAGCTAATTCAAAAACATCAACTTTCATGGGTATACCCGACTAACGGCTAACTTTGGCCTAACAACATGTCGAGTTGCTAAGGTATCAGTATGAAATAATTTTCGCAGCCCACTTCAACCCAGCAAAATGAAAACATTTTTTAAACGTGATGATGTGTGGTAGTAGAAGTAATCGTTCAAACCCAAGCTTTTTTTCGGTTGATTAGATAGATTATTGCAAAGTCAAGATAGCCAAATTTTGACCAAAAAGCTCCAATCCTGATTAATTTATTTGGCCAAAAACACTTTAAAACATCTGAACTCTTTCATCATGAAATATTCCACAAATTTCTCACAAAAATAGTAAGGTTAAGCTTATTCATACTTACATGGTTTTAAGTAAGATAATTTTGCTGAACAACTGCCAAATAAACTTGTAACGATCTAATTGCTATATTAGTGCAAGTCTATAAATTTATTAAAACATCATTAATTGGTTCTGAAAAAATTATCTGGATGGCTTACTGATAAGTAGGGCAAGTTTTTGTTGCAGTAAAAAAGTGAGAAAGTTGCATTTATTTTCAACGAAAGTTGCATTTATGCGCAGGAAGTTGCATTTATG
>JGI24021J15306_10001715_pt1 | contig 22199 bp, 19 predicted proteins | sample Ectturendosymbi1_FD_15306 | JGI IMG/M metagenome (IMG submission 15306) | reverse complement strand
ATTGCAACCGTCAAGTCGTTCCCTGTCGAAACGAATGGGAAAGCAGTCGAGAGGAAGGTTCCGACGCACCTGCTGCTCGATTATGTGAACAAGAGGTTGAAATGCATCGAAGACACCTCCTCGTCCGGTGTTTTGTTCAACTCGATGTACGTTGCTTCTGGTTTAGAATGACGTGCTGGCTAACAAAAAAGTTGTTTTGGTGCTACTGGTGTTTCTACCAGTGGTGTAGAGCTAAAAAAAGAATTGTGGGAACGTACCCTGAAACTGGCTATTGTCAACAGGACCTCACACTCATTTTTAAATCACTATTTAATGAGATATTCGCTTTCATCACACTAAAAATAAAAACATGAAAAAAGTGTGGGAACGCCGTTCCCGCCCCACTGGTATCAACTGATTTTACCGACTTTTGTGTCGCTGAATTTAAAAATGCGCTCCATTTTTCTCTATCGGGTCTGGTTTTCGTGTTGTGATGCGCCCACTGTTGGAAATGAGTTGTAATGTCAAAGCGGTTTTTTGTTACTGTAATGGTAATAAAGTGTTCCAGAAACACAAAATCACTTCGAAGAAACAGTTTCAACGCAGGTTCAATAACACGTTTCATCGTTTCAATTTGTTAAAACCGTTGCTCGCAGGAAACCGACACCGGTGTCGCCGGCCGTGTCCGAAACGTCACTGTCCCAAAGCACACATCAGCACGCCGGTACACGTCAGTTGAACGTTGAACTGGTCGCGCCCGAGAAGCTCGCGTTCAACACGAAGAAGCGTTACGAATACGAAGTTCGGACAAAACTCTCATCGCTCCCTTTTCTCGCTCACGTGTCAAGCAAAGCTCGAATTTGTGCAATAGCGGTACTGCTGCCTCTTTCGTCTGCTTTAAACATTGACGTTGATTCGTTTTTAAAACTAAAATTTTACTGTTGTTCTGTCTGTAACTTGTGGGATATATTGCAGATGATGATATTGTGATGGTCGAGTCGTCGTGTGATGGACCGGGGCTTTCGTAATTAGACTTTTTAATTTCAACTTATCGGTTCACAGTCGGATCTTCCTTCCGCCGTGTTGAAGTCGCTCTCGGCTGCGCTCGACGTTCGTAACTCGGAGGAGGAGTTCAACTTTTCGCTCGCCGAGTTCTCGCGCACTGTGCCACGTCACAAGAAGTACTTGCTCGCCGTGGGCGAGCGCATATCCGACGCCGTGTTCCAGCAACAGTAAGTCTAAGTTAAAACACTGTTGTTCAGTTGAAACGTACGACTGCGCATGTCGGCGTTCGTGCGACGCATTTTTTCACAGGTAATCAACTTTTGACGTTCGCGAGAAAGCGATGTCTTCACTGCACGACAGCAAAGATCGATCACCGCGGTTTAATTGCAAAGCGAACGAGCTGTCGTTCGAATGCAGCAGCGCTGCAAAGCCGTGCAAAGCTTGTTTTTGAACAACGCTGTTAGACGACGATTTGTCGGCTTGTTTTGCAGAGTGCCTTTCATCGTTCTCTACAGCTACAAAGACGACGGATTCTGTCTCGTCATATAACACAAGACTACTCTCGAAGTCGTGCTGCAATGAGCTTGCTGCATGTCGTGATCAAGCGAAGCTTTGACGCGTAGACCTTTTTTCCCTCTCTGTCGTTGGTTACGCGCGTGCGCTCCACCACATGTGCTCCTTCGTGCTGGTGCGAAGTGTATCATCCTCGGCTATGGTGCCAACACTTGCCGGACGTCCAGTGTTTTGATNACTTGATCATCTGTCCCAACATAGTTCGAGCTGGTTTCTCCAGTCCAGTGGTGTTGGAATTATGCTGACCACGAAAGTTACTCAACAAAAAACTTGTTACGCTTGAAAAAGTGCGCGCGGAAACTTATCAAGCTTGGATCGAAAGTGCACAACAGTTTACAGATAGTGTCAGCGATCCTATAATCCAGGCTTCGGCCTGCCGCCCACTGTTGTCACCTCAATTTCGAGAAAGTTGATCTCCATCAAGAAACATGGTTTTCATTAACTTGTTCCTGTGATGTCTGTATGTATTTTTTGAAAAGCTTTGCTGCTCCATATCACGCGGGGCTTGTTTCTTATTGCTTTCCGGTCATCAAATCAACTTCCGAAATTTTATTTTCGTCAAGAAGCAGTAAACATCATGACTTTTCGACTGTGAACGCGCAAACCCACGAATGGATGATCAGCTAATCTGGTCTGGCGCGAAACCGATTTGAGGTTCGCTGTGTGCTTTCTTGATTAATGTTCAGTCGTTAAAAATGTAAGGTTGTGATTAAACTGATTTAGCGCAGGGGAAGATTTAAACACCCTGGGAAACGTTGATTTTAGAGCGCGTCCTCAATCCTAAAGGTTTACTGATGTGTGGTACTAGATGTCAGGTAAAGGGGTGTAGGTGAGGTACCAGGCAACACGACTTTTCCTCTAAATTGCATTAAATAGTGCTAAATCGGTGCAGAAAGTCTATGGTATTACTTGTGTTACATTGATTCATTTATCGTTAGTCATGCGGTTGTGTGACATTTGCGGAACAGTCACACTTCCGAAATTTTTCAAGAATATCTATTTTTTAGAAGCCTGGAAATTATCGATGTCAGGTGAGTGCTGGAAACTGCCAATATTCTGTTTAATTGAGCACTGTTTGTTTGTGCCTAGCACTTCGAATCACCATTTTTCTTACATCCATTTGTTTTTGTCGACTTGAAACGGAATTTTGCATTTGGTACATTGTTTTCATTCTTTTTTTTAATTTTTGACAGAAGCTAAATCTTCTGTTCGCATTAAGAAGCCGCACAATCACACTTGACTTTTAGGTCCATGTGTACACGTGCACCAAACGCTGTGGTGCTTTGAAATATTTCTGGTCCATGCTATTAACAGCGTATTTCCTTGTCTTTTTTACGCTACGAACGTTGGTTTTGATCTGCTGATGGTGTTGGGATGAAACTGCTCGACATGTCGGTCACACAAGCTCTGCTTCCGAGCAAAGCGCTCGTTATTCATGAAATGCGCAGGGAAATAGGCTTTTGTTTACTGGGCTCGATGCCTGGCATGATCTCTGTACAAAAATACGGGGTTTTGCTCAGAATACGACTTAAAATCGAAGCTAATAAAAGTGACCTGGATGTGTTGCACGCACTGGCGATGTGTAGACCACTGTCGTATGTCAGTGCTTGCAAAAGTATTCTGTACCGTCAGGATACAGTGACTGACGACGGCTTGCGTACTGTAGTGACGTCTTGAATGGATTGCTGCTGACTTGTACCTGTTATCAGAGCTGTGGAGCCGGAGCCTGAAATTTGGGTTCCCGTTCAGCGACATTGTTTGTTGGGCAAGCGAGTTGCACAAATAAAACAATGGTTTTTAGTTTTTACTGGACCAAATCGTTCCGGAGACGGAGCCAAAAAATTTAAATGCCTGGAGCCGGAGTCCGAAATTTGAGCTCCGGCTCCACAGCCCTGCTTGTTATTTTCAATAAAATGAACCCTGCTGCTCCGAATGCATAAGTACATCGTTGCTTTTTTATAAACGTGGCCACGGGTGATCTGATGCCAATCCGTAAGCCTTCACATGCAGGGGAGGTTTATTTTAACAATACTGTGTTCGTGATTCGATTCATTTCGCAGCTGCAAGTATTACACATAAAGACTTTCTGTTCAGCGCTACGATGAACGTGCCCTTCGTTCCAAGTCACAAGACAATTACCAGTGAAAAGCATTTGTGCTCCTAAATTTAACAATGTATTTTGTAGTTAGCGAAAAGCAGAGTATTGCCTTCTCAAAATCGTTGCGTGTTCCAGGAAAATAATGTGCAAGAAAAATTTTGATGTGGCCTGAATGCTTGTCTGAAATTTGGTTAACACAAGCAGTGAATGTGTTATTTTCAGAAAAAGTATTTCTTGTAATACCTCTGACCGCCTATAATGTCCACTACATGCCTCAACGAAATATAAGACTGANNGNATTAACTGATTGATGCTTGTCGAAACGTGTGAAATGTGTAGAACCAAACACCACAACACATCGATCTGTGAAANTGTTAAACTCAAATGACTAGCCGCGCTTCGTTTGCTTGTATGAATCCGGGCCGCAAAATTCAAATGCATTGTGATCGTCAAATCTGTTATGTTGACATCCTTCAATTGAGCCACGTACGATGCGGTTAAACAGTGGCAATCCAGGGACCAAACGAAATGCGCACCTTTCTGGTGTTTATAGAAACAGAGACTGAGCTCAATGCTTTGCACCTCGAAACCGTACAATTTACGAGCCGGTTAAAAACTGGTAAGCCTCTATTACCGAGTTATATCAACAATGCTATTCAAAAGATCCCACATCCTACTTTGTTCATCTTGCCTTATTTCTGGGTAGTGATTTTTGTTATTATCTGCAGGGTAGTCTTATTTTTTCGCTTACCCGCCGCAAGATAACTGTTANAGTTTCAAAGTCTACCTATGAAGTCTGAATTCAAAAACAATCAATAGATACCTGGGCAGCATTCGATATTCTTGTTAAAAGTAGGTTACGTGGTAGAGTTATATCGACATGAAGCCGTAAGTGACGAACTTGTTGCGTAGCGTTGTCATGAAAGAAAGCAGTGGTATTTTTCAACATACATCTGGAGTTAATCTAAATACTTCAACTGTAAAGAAACTGCCTGTGCGTAAAGCAGAAAATGAAACCTGAAGAACTCATCACAACCAATGTTCCTGTGAAATTATTACAATTTGCAAGTGACTTAGTTATGATTGAAAGCATCTTGCAATCTAGCCTATATCTGCCAGATTTTGCCAATTGGACGAATTCTGTAAAGATAGTAACTAGTGCATTACAAAATTAATAAACTGGCGGAATCATTAATGGCTTCACGTACAAGCAGCAAGATACAAAAGGGCTATACTACAATCTTAATCGATCACTGGTGACAGTCGCTAATCCACGCTCATAAAAGACATGCTGTTCAGCTTGTTCTTTTCTATTTGAATAATGCCATCAGCCAACATGGACAGAGTTGTTACACTCAGACTCTTTTGACTGGTGATACCACTCAGTATCGCTATCCAATATTGCGATGACGCAGCTTTTCAAAGTATTGTTGGTGATATTATCTGCATGTTTTTTTCGCAATATAGCAATTACAGCTAATTAAATATCACCTTCAAAAGTGTTTGAAGATTTTCGTTTGGTGCTTGACTTCAAACAAGTTAACTTGCAAAGCTGAATTTTTGGACCTTTGCCATGAAATACAAATTCTTCAATATTTGGGTTTGTCACTAGGGACCACATAAACCACTTGCGCTTGACAAGTGTTTTTGAATGAAACATCCCAACCTCACCTTTTCAATTGATTGTGCTTGCTGAGACGATACGTTTGGGAAGAAACGAAAGACAAACAGGTTTCAGCGTAAGTTTTGTTCCCCAGCAGGATACTGAAACAAGATTAGCAGAGCAAAGGCATGTGCTGGAGGACAATGTGTAGAAGAAAGGAAGGAAACACAAAGGCGAATTGTTGTTCAAGGCCAGGGGTGGGGAACCTGCGGCCCACGTGAACATTTGATTCGGTACGTATCAGAATTTTCGTTACACGTATTAGAGTACAACATCGCGTGAAAACGAAGCTCCATGAAAAGCAGGTACTTAGATAGTACGTTAAGAGAAGTCACTCTTATAATTACACAAAGGTAGAATTTAAGGGTAAAATTACTTGATTTTGCNGCTCACTAGCGATAATATATCATTCACGCGGCCCGCGATTGTAAATAGATTCCCCACCCCTGTTTTAGGCAATGATTTTGATACCCTTTCACGGTCATTGGTCTGGGCCTCCGATTTTGCTCAGCTGGTGAAGTTCAGTCAAAGAGAAAGATCACTGCAGCCTAAGGCTATTATTAGGCCTACGTATAAAAACACCAGCGCACAGGACAANATAACCAGTGATGGGATTCGAACGGTTCGCAAGAACCTGTTCTTGGAATTTCTTTAATCCCGAGAACCGGTTGTTGGCTTGGTTTAAGTCGGGCGTTCTCAATTTTTCCCCATAAACACCTTTCAGTTATAACTTTTTTGGCAAACTTCTCATTGGCCCGTAACAAGCTTGGGACACCAGGGGTGGCGAAGAGTTTTCTGAGAGGGGTCCAGTTTTTTGAACTATGTCCAATGGTTTTGACCTACGATCAACACATTTTTCCAGGGGGGCGAAAAACTTTGTAGGGGTCTTCGCCCAGTGGCGTAACTTGAGGTTTGAGCCAGTCAGTGGCGTAACTAGAGGTTTGAGCCTGGCGTAACTTGAGGTTTGTGGTGTAACTAGAGGTTTGAGTAATGGGGGGTAAAGCTTAGCTGCAGGGGGCCCACTGGTCACCGTAGGGGGCCCACTTTCCAAAACTTAGAAAAACGTTAAGAAATGATAGTGAATCTCCGGATGTCGTGAATATCTGTACGAGATAAAAAAAAAACGAGAACACCCCCAAAAACGCAAAAAAACAACACCCTAAAGAATGCCAATTATCAAAATGTCAACTAGAGGGGCCCCAGTTTTTAGATTTAGCTTGCCAGGGGGGGCGGCTCGTCCTCTTGACCCCCCGTCAGTTACGCCACTGCTGTTACTAAATTTTAATAGAGAAAAACAAGGCTACAATCAGGTTCGGCTAAAATGTCGTTCGAACGAGAGCGCCGTTCCAAAGGCTACACTGACGGCAACTGCTGCTGGTTTTGTTTACTTTTCCCTACCGTATTTTCTCGATTGTTAGCCGTCCTTGAATGTAAGCCGCACGAAATGGTGTTAAGAAATTAATGTAAGCCACCCTTGATTATAAGCCGCACTTGAACATAGGTTACCTACCAGCACGTTTCGCGTTTAATTGGCAACCCCGGTAATGATGCTTACACTACCACAACTGCTTTCTGTTCATCAAATCCCTCCTATGACGGATGAGCACGTGATAATGCAGAGAATAGAATGCGAGAAGAGAGTTTGGTCGACAAAATCTGGCCAAGAAAATGCTGAGCGTCATCTATACCTTTCGATAAGGTATAGAAATAAAAAATGTAAGCCCCCTTGATTATAAGCCGCATGAAATCAAACTTTATAAGTCGCGGCTTACAATCGAATAAATACGGTATATGCAGACACCGCTGTAGCTGTTAGGATTTTAACTATATTTTTTGAGGCTGTGGCTATTATTTTCTGTAGCCACACCTCACAAGTCACTACATCCGAAATGGTGGTTTTACGAGAGAACCTGTTGTCAGTGAGTCCTGAGTGGAGAACCTGTTCTTAAAAAAATTTAACGCCACCACTGCAAATAACTAACTTCAAGAAAAATTCCCATGACCAGCAAACGACCTTTTCGTGCAGCTTACAATCAAGGGTGGCTTACAATTAGGGCGGCTAACAATCGAATAAATACGGTAAATAGCCCTGTTGATGTCTCCCGCCTTGTAGGCCTATAATAATGGAAAATCTATTTTCCAGTTATATAATGCCATATTTACAAATTATAATTTTGTTCCCACAAAATTTCCGTAAAATGATGGAACATGCGCATTTTACTGCAAAAAGCGCATGTGCAAACAGTGGCGTAACGACTAACGAGGGGTTTGATACAGGGGGAAAATTTAGCTGAAGGGGGTCCACTGGCCACTGTAGGGGTCTACTAGCCGACACTCAGAAAAAAAAACTGAAAAGTGATAGTGAATCGGGATGTGGGTGGCTATACTACAACCGTAAATAACCGGAAAATACTCAGAAAAACACAAAAAAGCGACGACCTATTGAAAACCAAAAGAATACTAAAGCCTAAATATAAAGCTCAAACCTAAAAAATATTTTAGGTTGAAACCTAAGACATATAAAAAGAATATTAAATCTAAAAATACCTAACCTAAAAAATATTTTAGGTTGAAACCTAAAACATATAAAAAGAATATTAAATCTAAAAATATGAAAACCTAAAGGTTCCAGTTTTTACTTTTAGCTTGTCAGGGGAAGCGGTTTGCACCCCTTCTCCCCCCAATTACGCCACTGTGTGCCAATAATTGCCGATGCTTGAAAGAAGTGCAGAAAGATACTACAGTCCCCAAAAGTGGAATTGGTTTGTTTCTTTCTCAGCGTGACTAGCTGTGAGTATGACATTACGTTTCCAGGACGCAAACAGACGCGCAGTGTTCACGCAACAACTACTGCACAGTGCAATGTGTTGTAAAAGCAGAGGAGGTGGCAGCGTTTAACCACAAAAATTACGTGTTGATCTTTTTGGTTTCTGATTTTTTAGTTCATGTTTTGTATATTCCATACTGTTGTAGACAATGTGCACAAGTTTATTTAGAAATGATACGTTTCACAGGGCTCCCTTTCAAAACACTAAAAGTAAAACAGACCTGTTCTTCATATTAACAGACCACTTTCATAACAGATGTTGTGTTCATAACAGACATTATAACAGACCAGTTCATAATTAATAGGCCACGTTCACAAAATGGTCCTGTAATCATAGTGGGTCTGTTGTGAACATGCACATATGGTGTGTTATGAACAGGTCTGTTTTGAAATGTGAGTGGCCTGTTATGAACAGATCTGTTTTGAACGGACACCATTTTACAGAAAATGGATCAAAATTTTCTTTAGGCTAAAGATTCTTCGAAGATATGTTAAGCCTGCATTTTTGTGACTCAAAACACAAAAATAGCAGAAATCTAATGAAAAGAACAAAAAACAAAGCACCCAAGTCAGTGAAGAAAAATTGATTGCATGCTAATAAAAATAAAATGATAACCAAAAACTCAACCTCGGATGCCACTCTTCAGACCAGCAATATACCAGAACCACACAAAGCAAAGTACAACAGAATAAGACGAGAAGAAGTCAAATGCCACAATTGTCAAAACAAAATATTTAAAGAACTTTCCTCTGAGCCACAACAACATATAAAAGGAGCCATGGAAAAAGGGCATCTTCCAGGCTATCAACCTTGCTAATTAAAGCCATTAGATATGCACTAAACAAACAAAAATTCATGGATGCCATCTGCATGAGGTATGGATGGAAGGTAAAGGGTATATCCAAGTTCACTGTGCATGTGGAAAGACAAACTCTGTGGATCACAGCCTTATATGCAAACTGGGCAGCTACACGTCCATGAAGCACAACTCAGTGAGAGACTCTGAGGCACAGAGATAGTGAAAGAGGTCCATAGAGATGTTCAGATAAAAAATGAAAAATGTTTTCTCACACTTTTGCCAATCAATGAAAATGAATTTAAAAGAAAAGTCAATACATCTGACAATACAAGGTTGGACATGTTCACGAGAGGACTGTGGAATAGCTGTTGGGAAACATTTTTCGACAATCGACGTAAGGATCACGCATCCTACCTCACAGTCTTATTCTGATAAGTCCCTTTTTCACAGATCTACCAACAGCATGAAAAAGAAAAAACAGATAATTTTAACCAAAGAGTGATTGACATTGACTGAGAAGTCTTCATTCAATCCCCTTGTCTTCATAACAAGTGGAGGGATGACACCGCATTGCACCAAGGTCGACAAAAGACTAGCTGAAAAATGCAGGAAGCCACATGCATCTGTCATAACCTACATTAGAACAAAGCTTAGAATTCACCTCTGAGGAGTACCCTTTTCGCAATATGAGGCTTTTGAGGCAAACAAAGGTCCAGGATCTCACAGACATTAACTTCAGTTTAATTTGTAGGCTCACAATTCGTTGAAGCTGAATTATAGTGCCAATGTCATGATGCCAATATTAGTTGTGCAATAGGTGGACATATACAGGGTTTTTTAAGGTGTTTTAGGAACCCGATTTGGGTCCCTAGAATGGAAGATCGGGTCCCTAGAATCAGATAAAATCATCATTGGTCCCTAGAATCAGATAAATCGGGTCCCTACAGGTCCATACCAGGTACCTAACATTTTTTTCCCTTATATATATCATAAATCATTACAGTATGAATGAAATAATATCTTTTCTAGAACTAAATACTCCACTCTTCAACTAACTTTATTTTGTTTGTCATGTACCCCACACATACTGGATTACTGTTCACTGCTAAACCTTTTTATAATGGCAGTGGCTACAGGTACACCTGTGGATCTTGATATTTGAAACCTTATATGTCACCTGTAACATGACAGTAACACACGAGGAGAGTGCAGTTAGGCAAAAGTAAACCTAAAACCTAACCGTAGCCTTAACGCTAACCCTAATGCTACCCCTAAACCGAAAGTTTTGAAAAATGTAAAGAAAAACTGGTCCCATGAATTGAAGCGTGCAACTACTACTACCAAAATGAAAGTCGCCAAGGTGAGAGCTGAACTGAAAACCTTTGGCACAGTATACCTTAAACGTATCCACTATGCTATGACGTCGGTGTCGCTTGAGTGACAAACTCAGCATTTTATTCAAACCACATCATGCGAGGCATATCCATAACCGCTACCTTTTATAATCTGTCTCTACCTCTGCCTATTTAATCTAATTTGGTGGTGCTATGTGCATGTGCATGGTGGGACATACATGCAACAGTAGTACTCCATTATGGTCCATGGATAATTGTATTACATCTTCATGATTCTTGTGGATAAACTGCTCATCTGTGCATGCCTCAACTCTTCACCCATTGCTTGCCCATCATCATCTGTGTTATGTAAATGATTGTTATGTACATGATTTAACATTTATGTTTTTGTAATACAGTATATGTTGTTCAATTAAAATGTGACAGGATTATTTTGTTCATATTTGCAATGGTCTCCTTTCATTTGCTATTTTTGACTTTGGGTACACTGCTTGCTTTTCCAATTTTTTGTTTGCATCTGATGTTTTGTGTAATCTGTCTCATTTTTTGTATTTTCCTATGTTCTATTCGATTTTCTGTAATATATGTGGTCTATTTGGGGGTTGTTAATGGTAAGCGTATACCTTCCACACACAAGAACTTGTGAATTCTACAAATTTGTGTGAACTATAGCACACGTACTGTTATAAACACTTTGTTTTTTGTGGAGTTTAAGATGTGGCAGATGTCACAAAGCATGTATGTATTACAGATCACAAAATGTAATAGTGTAGGTATGACTGGATGACCTATGAAGATTTTCTTGACATTATTTTGATCGTTTTGATGTATCATTTTGAATACTTAGTTTTATTTGTAAGTTTATAAAGACAGTGCCTATTTTGCCGCCAGTGGTAATAGCACTGCTGGAGCTATTTTGGCATTAGCTGAACACAATTGGTTCAATTGGTCATGTGACAAGGACAATGCACTTGGATTAGCATATCGTACTTGTCACGTGATGTAAAACCCTCACCCAAAATGTAAACCTGTGTCTGGTTTTCATAACTTTTTTAAAAAGTATATAAAAAGCACTCCTTCTCAAAGCAAGTATTATCTCCACTAGCAAAGCCAAAGCAACAATGCTGAGAGCCAAACTGACAACCACTCACATGGCAGGAATAGACACTTCCCACTCGACCAGGTTCACCATACTGCTAGGATCATGAACACACCGTTATATGTGCACAAAGCTGAATACAGTTCGAATGGTAAAATAGCCTCAGCAGAGATTTTGCTGTTGGCGGCAAAATAGACACTACAATTCATGAAACTATTTTTGTATTCATGGCAAAAATTAAGTTTGGTGCCTTTGCAGTTTGAAAGCTTTACATTGTGATCAATGTGCACTCAAATCAGGCAAGCTTGCTCCATGCACTATTACATTGGTTGAAGAAATTTACAAGTTTCAGTTCTGATTATCTTATTACTTTTCATTTTGATCATTCCAAAGAGGACAGGATCCTTCCAAAATCAAGTTGCTGAGTTTGGTTTTGAACATGTTTTACTCAAAATGTTTAGATTTTTTATATTTTGTGCTAAATTTCTTCTGTGACATCCAGGACAAATAGCATTTACATTTGCGTGTTAATATTGCTTGTATGCCAAGTAACTTAATGTGATTATTGTGGTGCAATTTTAAAAATCTAAAGAAGCTAACATTTGCCATTTTAATAGAAAATTGTGAAGAATGAAAACCTTTAAAATATATTAGATGACTTTTTATTTTTACAAATTTTGTAAAATTTGGTCTCACCAGTGTGTTTTGTGGGTATATCTGTCATAAATTGTTTTAGTTTTAAGTATCTTTGACCATAAAATCATGTATCACATAACTGGCTTTGAATCAAGTAATTTATTTAGAGAAGGTCAAACGAATGATTTCAGTAAACCTTTATTGCTTGAGTGCTGAAAAGTAATTTCACTATGCTTTTTATTGTCAAGTTGTAAATATTATTAGAAATTATTTATGCACTGTAAGATGAGGCCAGAAAAATATGATACTGAAAGTATTGATGCGATCAGAAAGCCCGAGCGGCAAGAGCGCAAAGCTTCACACTGTGGTAGCAAGCAACAATAGAGATCACATGCCATGATCACTCTATTATTGCTTGTTCGCGCCATGTATATATGGGTGTTGTTCTTCACGCACATCCCGTTTGTGGTGAATCACATATTCAACGCAATTCCGACGGACATGTTGCAACAACATCTCCTCCTTTTTACAACAAACTGCACTGATCGCACGTTCTTTTTGTAAAGGCTGCACCTGGCATGACCTTCACATCCTGGTCACAGCACTATTTTTATGCAATCGGAAACCCCGAGCAGCAAGTGCGCAAAGCTTTCACACTGTGGCAACAAGCAACAATAGAGATCACATGCCATGATTACTCTATTATTGCTTGTTCGCACCACGTATATATGGGTGTTGTTCTTTGCGCACATCCTGTTCGTGGTGAATCGCATATTAAATGCAATGCCAGCGGACAGATTGCAACAGTATGATGCAGTAGTAAATGCACTCACTACTGTAGCAAAACTTGGTTGTTGATTTATGTGTTACCACTAATATTTTTGAAGACATCTTTCATAATAAATAAATCTTATGTTTCTTGCTCATCTCTTTAACAACCTTTATAAAGTGTTATCTAGTGCAGTCACATATAAATTAAAACTAACTTAGCCCACTAATAGTACATATATTTTTGAAGTCTTTTCTATGCATCAATCAGTTATTTTTTGCCTCCTCATTGCATTAGTTTTTAAATATGAGATAGTCTAAAAATTTTGGAACATGAGGTTTCAAGATTTTATGTTTACTAAATTTAAATACAAACACCATTAATGCAGTTATGTCCAACCCAAATGGCTTACTGGGCCAAAAATTATGTCACTATCTTAACCACGGCTGCACATTGAATAACATATATTGATGAGGGCTGCAAATTGAATGGCCTACTTTGATCTTCGAAAACTAAATTTAGCTAAAGCTAATATCCAGAAAGGGTTCGAATACTACCTGCAATGGTAACAGACATGATAAAGTGGCACTGAGGACCACCTGCTACAAAAATGTCAAATTCAAGATTATCAAAATAAGGATAAGTTGTTAGTATGTGGGATGCTTTTACTACAGCGAAAACCTAAACTGGGCTGCACAAAACCTTCATCTGGGCTGCATGTGGGTCGTGGGTTGGACATAGCTGCATTAATGTAAAGGCTAGTTTGGACATTCAGCTTTGTAACATTAATTTTGACTTTTTTGTGAAAGGAATTCTTGAATTTTAGCCAACTTTTGAAATAAATTGGCATAAATATATGTTGGTGCCAACTGGTGAAGGGAATGTCTGTCACACCTGAAGTTGGGAACCAAGTGAAAGAAAGTGAAGCCCAATCTATGATTAACAAATCACTGAAGGAAACTGTGCTTGATGAGAAGCCAACTGAGAAACCTAATGGAATAACAGTAAGCAATGGTTTTAAGCAAAATTATAAGTAANCTCTGTGGATTACTTGCCATGTTACAGTTACCTACAAAACGTGTGGTGTGAAAATCAGGATAGCATTAAATTCAATATCCCAATTTGAATATCCCTGTACTTTATCTACAATCTTTGACTTAGGTACTACAGCAGTTGTTTTACTTGTGGTGTTATTTGAAAGTTTTTTGGATATAACTAGCCACCAACAGAACAAATGAGATGGCTAGTTAATTACTTGTAGACAAAAAATCAGTGTTTCCAATGTGGTTGATTTTGCTCATAATTTTATATTTTTTGTGTATTTATGTTTTTATAGTGGATCTGGACATGCCTTATTTTGTATTATGTTGCTGTTTTTAAACAATAGAAAAATAAGTTAGCACATGTCTCAGATGACTCAACAAAATGGCAATAGAAGTCCATCAAAGATACTGATCTTTCATGTTTTTCTGATCTTAAGCCAAATGACTTTTTAGGTCAAACTTGTTCTTCATGGGCTATTAATCTGAAAAAGTATAAGAGCAGGTATAGCAGAGACCTTTTATAATATATTACATCACTTTGTCCAATGTGATGATAGTGAACTGAAGCAGGTAAAATAAAACTTTCAGTAAGCATATGCTGGAATTTTGTGGTGTTAAAAAAACTTTTGATTATATTACATTGCTAGTCTGCAAAATTTTGGTAATGCCTGTGGAAAATATTGGAAAAAGGGCTACTTTATTGTTTATTAACAAATTGAAACTTTACCAATCCTTGCTGGAAGTAGATGGACTTTGTAGAGAAATGTAGAAAAGCATTGTGATGACTTGTTGATCATGCAACTGAACAAAATGTTAGAAAAAAAAACAACGTTCATTCTAGAATTTATTTTGCTGTCTAATGTGCTAAACAACTATGGCAATCTTTTAGTAGATTTGATACGCTGTTTATTTTTTAATATAAAAAAGAATAAATAAATTTGTTCGTAAAATCTGCCGGCTAAGGCTTTGTAAACTGGTTTCTTAGTTTTTGTGAGATCATTTTTAATATGTGGTTATTTAAAATATGGTGGGAGTATTAATCTTTCAACTCAATGTTGCTTTTCTGTTTCAAGATTGCACAAGATCAAATAATTATGCAAATTTATACTTTCCATTTTGACAATTGTCACTTACAATTTTGTTTTGAATTTAAAGTGCATTAGGCATGCTACCACATGGGTATGTAAGTAACCATGCCAAGTAGAATGCAAGTTTCAAGACCTTGTTGTGGTGCTTATTTTGTTGATTTATCTGTTTTACAAGTAAAAACTTTCGCACAAAATTTTCTAATGCAGAACATTTTGCAAGTGATTGCACTCATTGAAATCAGCATAGTAAAATTTGGGTGACTATTTTTAGCTAAACATATGCAATTACAATTGCCCAAGTCTGTCTGAAATAAAAATACGTATCTTCAAAACAGTGCTTGACCACTGCTTTTACCTGCCGTGGAAATAGATCTATAGAAGCAATAGATGGCTCATTGGACAAGGTGTAAATATCCACCCATGAAGTAGGTCTCTATCCAGGATAGTGCTGTTTTAGAAATCACACATCGCATGCAGTGGCAACTTTCATCATTGGAATCGAACCTCAGTAAAAATAGCAAGACGAAAGTATTTGGTGGGGCAAACAAAGTTTTTTGACTTCTTCACAGTGCCAATTAATCATTCCATTGTATTTTTTGCAAGGTATAAAAAGGCTTGGTTCAATAAAAAAGATACGCAGATTGGTAAAATGATGGTGAGGTCAACAAGTCAGCCAACCCTTAAAAAGAACATAGAGAAAGTCTTGCATTATTTTCAGTGAATGACTAATGTAAACATCAGAAGATTCAATTTTTCCAAATTAGATTTTGTCCAAATTTTATCAATCCTTGCCTGATTTTCAATAAAGTATTTTGTGCTATGCCCACCTGCATGATATAGGTATAACCGCAATTGTTTTGTATTGAAATAGAAAGCTAAAAATGCAGTTTGCAATATGAATAATGGTCTGGTACGACAAACCTCCAGTGGCGATGGATCTGCACTAAAGGTGCATCTGCACAACTTATTAAAACACAGATAAGAATGTCTGTAGCCTGTGAAACAATGCCAACATAGACGTTTTGCCCTGTTTTGCATCCAGATGAGTTCAAACAGGGATTTAACTTGCAAACAAAGGGAATGTTTTGCTTGAACTTACTGATTAATAAATTATATTTGGTGTAAAATGAGTCATGATAAACAAACATTTGGGGCAAAAACCTCTTGCCTCCTCTTCAGTTCACCTNTGTTGACTGTTGAGGCCAGTAGCCCAACTATATGGACCAGTATGTATGGACTGGAATCAGTGGGTTTTAATTTTCTCTTGCGTGGGACAGTTATGGTAACATATAACAAAGCATAAATATTGGCTTGGTGTAACATTCAGAATTGACGATTTGTGTTCAGTTTCTGAGCATATTCTCCATATAGTTTTATTTCAGAAACGAAATGATGTAGAAGTAAATGGAGAAGATGCATCATCTGATGAAGAGTCAGATTCCAGTGACTCCACGGAAGATGAGCCCATAAACGCACCCTTTGAATTGCTTGGAGAGTTTTTGCAATATATCCGGTACATGGTTTGTCTTGGAGTACTAAAATTCATTTTCATGCAATCAGTGTGTCCTGCTTTACAGAGAGGCCAAATGGGAGGATGCGCAAAAACTCTGTCAAATGATTCTTATATATGAACCTGATAATTCTGAAGCTTTGAAATTTAAGCCCTTAATAGAAGAAAAAATACAGGTATGTATGAAGGTTTTATTTCATAACCGAGAAGTGAGGTTTTTCGTCCTTTTCTTTTCTTCTGATACTCAAAGCTTTGCATTTCAAGCTACGAGACGGACTAAAAAATCTATCCATGACATACAACCAACGTTCTAGGATCAAATTTCTTTATCCAACCTGTTCATTCTTGTAATATGTTGCATTTCAAGCAAGTTAATAGCAAGCTTGGTATAAATTTTGAATTTTAATTGTTTGCGTTATCTCTTATGCGTGTTTTCTAACAGCGAATATTAATTACACCGGGGTGCTGTTGTAGTACTTTTTCACGCATACACGTTGCCTTCTGATTAAGAAATGGATCTAAATCAAACAACACACATAAAACCAGTAAAAAAATGTCATGTGGTCTGATGTCAACTTGCGCGTCAGATTGAGCAAGAGCTGGAACAAGAAAGTCAAAGTGAATCCTCGGAAGAGGAAAGCAGCAGCGATGATGAGGAGAGCGCTCAGTCCTCTGATGGTGATGAAGAAGCGGAAAGCTCATCAGAAAGCGACGATGGAGCTGATCAAACAGAACATTTGGCGAACAAGCTCATTTTTCTAAACAATACTCCGAGCACTTCCATTTGGCGTCCATAACAAGCATCGTTTCATGTTAATTTTTCGCAATCTGCTTAAAGCAGCACTCATTCTTCTTGCCTCTTCAATCATCATTTAAAAGCCTTTTCAGAAGTTGTAGCTTATATTTGAGATATGCATTTGTTGATGAGGTTTTCATGATCTGCGTTCGCAGGAAAACAACGTGTGTGGCACCAGATCTAGAAGTTCTTTTAACAGGACACATTGACCGCAGTATCAAGTTGGCTGTTTACGGCCGCCTGCGTGCGGTTTAATAACCCTCCAAAAGCACATGACAACACATTTTATTTAATCATTTTGTCTGGTTGTTTGCACTAAACCTTCTAAACTGTGCTAGGTTGCTCGGTTGTTTTAATACGCTGTTTCNAACTATTAATGAAAGAACATTTGCTTATCTAATGGATTCTACGCCATTTGGTCAGAAAAGGCCCTGCGTTGTTTNTAAGCTTTAAAGCTGCAAGTTCATGTCAACCAAAAAACAGCCCATACAAATTTTACTAAATCCCACNAAAGTTCAGTGAATGTTAAGAGTTTGCTGGACTTAAATTTCAATCTTTCAGTTATCTTGGTTACTTTGCATAGAAGTCATGTTCTTTCCGAAATATGCCCCGGATGGGCGAAAATATTTGTGAACGGTTTTGTGACCCAGTCGAAGCCAATTTAGACTTTTTGGATCATATTTACTTCGCTGACGAAGCGAACTTTCCGCTGTCAGGAAATGTAAACACCAAAAATAACGTTTTGGGGTACGTTACACTCTGCACAGCATGTGTAATAATCTCTAAAAATGGCATCATCGACNTCGACCCATATTGGTTCGACGACGAAAATGAGAGAACTCAAAATGCTTAATACTGAGCGTTATGTCGNAGTGCTGAAGGTCGCAGAATAATAGATTGAGATGAACAGTGGTTTCACCAAGACTGGGCCAAATCCCACACATCAAATGAATGCCTGGCTGGCTAAGAGAACGATTTCAAGAAAGACTTACCAGCAGAAAGCGTGACGTTGAGTGATCACCACACTCACGTGACTTTAACCCCCAGATTTGTATCTGGGTGGGGATTTCTCAAGGATAATGTGTGCCACAGCAACCCTTAAATGATTGATGAATTGANGACAGCAATTAGCTAAACTCTGAGAAATACCCATAGAGGAATGCGTTCGAGTAAGTGACAATCCGGCGCGACGAATGTAAATTTCGTAACAACGCCCAGGAGCCCATTTGGTGCGTATTTCGGAAAGAATATGCTTTTTATTCTACGCGATCAATTCAACTGAAACTTTGGGAAATAATCGTACACAAACTAAAGTGCAAGTCCGGTAGGATTGAATAAAATTTTTATAGGTTCCTTTATGGGGGTCACCCTGTAGCGGCGGCGGAACAAATTTTGAGAGGTCCGGGATCCGACCAAGGCGTACTACCTACGTTATGATCGAGTGATTGTGTGACGTTGTCGCTGATCATTTAACCTTGAAATATCCTTATTGTACAATTTCTGACAAGATTGAAATGCGAAAACGCACCAGCACGCGCTGTGGTTTTATCGCATATATTTTCATATTGTGTCAATACCACTCGGTCTGACAGGTACACGTTTCTCTATAAAGCAAACCTTCGGTAAGAAATCTCGATTAGCGTAATCAAGGTTGGTATCAATTTTCAAGTGTTGCAGGTAATTTACACACCAACAAACATTCCAAAAGCGTTCTCGTCGTATCTGTTCGTAAGACGTTATGTCTGAGAATCGGGGCGCCGAATTCTTGTGCGGCTAATATGTATTTGTAATTACGTAACATTTTGAAGTTTTACTGCGCACACGACTATCCCAGTTTTGTTGCTGCAAACAGATGGTATATTCATTGATTTGTCACAGAGATGTTTTGCATCAGGCTATCAATGAAAGACGAAAGACTGGTGTACGTAAAACGGCACAAGGTTAAGATGAACAAAAGCTTGCTTTATCGGCAAGGTCATGCACTCAACGAAATTTATTAAGGTGATCTAGTTTATAACGAAACTGAAAATGCGGTAAAATAATGGGAGTTCCTTGTATCTCGAACCCCGTTGAAAAATAGTAGAGGTCTCTGAACCCCTTTTTCCGCCGCAAATATCACCATATATATTACTAAGGTTATACCGCGCAGCATTTGCGAAATAGATATGAATTGGTCGTAGCTACTTTGGCCTATATCAGCAGGTAGTTTTGTATCTGTTTTTGCAACCAACTGGAAATCAGTCAAAGAACGAAACTAAGTTCTACATTACAACAAGCAATTATACAGACTTAACACAAATTAGTTGCCAATGTAAACACGCGTGCAGAGAATGGATACATGGGGTTATTCATGTTGGGCGTGCTCCTACAAGCATTTTTTATAGCTACAAAGGTCATGTGCCTACGTGTGAAAAGAATTAATTGAATCAAATGACTGAAGAAACAACGCTATGAGATTGAAGATGAAAAGACATGTAGTATAATTCGCGCTTGAATTTTTGCAATAATATTGTTTATTTATTTTCACTTGCTCATGCTGAGTAGAGCTTGATATGATCTTGAAGAAAGAACATCCACATAACGTTGGTAAAAAGATCGATTTTTGCCCCAGGTGCATTCGCAGAAATGTTTAATTGGTTCTTTCCTCTTACATTGTTGTGTACTTTGGACCAGGACCGTAACAGAAAATTTTTGGTTCCCCCCTGGAAAAATGTGTTGGATATAGTTTGAAAATATTGGACATAGTTCAAAAAATTTGGGCCCCTCAGATAACTCCTGGTGTCTCTGGTTACGGGCCTGCTTTGGACATTTGTATAACTTATGTGCTTGCAGCAATTTATTGAGCTATGTTTTTTAATAGAAGTCGACAGTATACGCATGGAACGGATAAGTAAGTCTTTGCTGTAACGCCTTTTTGTGTAATCCTTTGGAAGCTAGCGTTCGCCACAGAAAATAACGCCGAAAGCGCAAAACTCGGAATCCCATCGGAGTGGGAGCTCCATCGTGGTTGCGTTTTCTCCTTGAAAGCTTATTCCTTTTAAGCACCAGTCGGGTGTTGTGGGTAGCATTAATTACGTAGACCAGTGTTTCTTAACCTGGGGTAAATTTCATCTTCCAAGTTCCAAAGGGGTGAATTTACCGAACCGTTAATTGCAGCAAATGCAAAATTTTTAAAATTTTCTAAACTGTGAGAGTTCGTTAATTTCATATTTTTAATACATGAGCACCATTGAGTGTATTGGGAGTAAATCTGGTAATCTTGTTTGATGAAAAGGTAAGATCTGCAAAAAAAGGCCAAGGACCACTGATCTAGACCCTTTTTTCCCAATGCCGCTGGACGTACAGTTCGGAAGAAGTGACAAGAGTTATTATTGCCTTTTTCTCAATTTGCGGTACAGCAAAACTATCGTGTCCCACGTTTCTGATTCCCCATCGCTAAGGTTACCACACGTCCTAGAAAAATAAAATGTCTTCAGAGGACGCTAAGAACGCCAAAATGTCCTCCTTATGCACTTCGAAAGTTTTATTGAAGACAAACTGCGGCTTTTAGTGTAATTTTGAGTGGATTGTATTGTGGGACGGGCTGTATTCAAGAAACTACGCCACTGTGCTGATCAGAGCATCTTGTTGGACGGTTATTTTGGATGAGTTTAGGCATTGTTACGTTGTGACAACACTGCGCTTTCATGATTTCTTGTATCATTCATAAACCCATATTTTTCTAAATTTGCTTGTTAAGCCTTCTCTGCATTGGGCCTTTTCACTTGTGGAGGAACCTCTATAAAAGAGAATGATCGCTTTGAGAAATTTCAAAGCGAGCACAGGCATAGTTTTGGGTCACTGAGTTGTCCAGGTATCAGTAGACCACACTGTACATGCCCTAGGAAGTCCCAAGGAAAGGTGCGGCCAGTAAGTTGGGGTTATGTTCAGCTGCAGGTGCTGCCAAAGTGGGGAAATATGTTCTACTTTCCCATCGGTTCTCCATACCTTGACTGATTGCCTTGCGTGGATGAAGAACCCAGACTGCTGGTAAAAGACAATTCGATCAACAGCTGGAACCCTGTCAAGAGTCACCACTCCAGACCAAAGCGGACGTAAAAATCAGTAAATAACAATGGATAAATATATTTCCAGTTTTCTTAAAACTGCAAAATTTCCGAACTGCACCCCCATCACCGGTTGCATTGTAACATCATGCCTTGAACTGTATTACTTGGTGACTTAACAGTAGCATTTCATATCAGCCTACCCAGTACCCTAAACGCTGCTGTTTGCTATTCATACTTAAGCACAATGTGTCTGCATACTACGCTGGCGTTTGAAACTTAAAATTACGCCATATATGTTTGCGGATTTACAACGTTGTTTTTCTCAAGATATTGTTCATATATATGTAGATGTTCCTGTTTTATTTTCTTTGCGCTACAGCTCCCTGAACTGTCCGGTGGCCAGAATAGAAAAGTGCAACCGATTTGCAAGTTGTCCGATTGGAGACGGTCTGGTGTTTTGGTGAAAAAGAAAGTTCACGCAAAGCTTAGAACAAATTCTCATGCGTACATCACTTTTGTCAGTGTCACGACTGATAATGACATCATTATCACCAAGTGCATCATCTGCTGCTACCAAATTTGTTGGAATCGTTAACTGAAACGTGTCTGGAAGTAAGGCCTTGCTTTGGGTATATGGATGGACAATTCCCTGAGGGGCCCACAAATTTCGAGGCCTCATGCTAATTTGTGTAGGTCAAGAGAATCAGTGTTGCCACTCTGCTGTTATGGAAAAGTACTAGATTTCATCATTAAAAAACACAAGATTACAAAATCAAACTCACACACAGTGAAAATGCCCAGAAAATGCATTACACTGCCCACATATGAAGCGGAACGATCCCCGGTGCGGTTCCACTTGCACAAGGGTCGAACCCTCAGTCTCCGGAAGTGATTGAAGCCAATTGTTGT
>JGI24021J15306_10001712_pt1 | contig 22206 bp, 9 predicted proteins | sample Ectturendosymbi1_FD_15306 | JGI IMG/M metagenome (IMG submission 15306) | reverse complement strand
TGCTTGTTTGTTCCATAAAATATGTGGTTACTATAACAAAGGAGTTTACGTACAGCTCATCAGATCGACAACTAGAGGATATTTCTGAGGGCAGCAATACGGACCTGCATGAAAATGTATATTTCCGAAAAATAAACCTACAAAAAACGCTAGAAATCTCGGAAATTTAACGAAGAGAACTTCTGAACTAAACGAAAGAGCCATAAATTCCAAGAAAATATCGCATTGCCATTTGTTCCAGGGAAGAATGTAGGAAAGGCTTCAATTTCTGTTGAAGATCTGAGGCCACGGAGCCCTACACATAAGGGCATACTTTCACGCTTTTCAGACAAATGGCCAAACAGGTCACACCTGCGTGGGATCCCAAAAACTAAGATGGCCTAGGGCCCTGCGCTCCCTAAATCCGTCCCTGACTATGGTGACTAGCGTGCCGTACAGTATTGCTTTCAAGTCGTTACAAAAAAATATGATGACACAGAAGCGTAGATTGCAAATAAATTCGTGTTTTTAGATTTTTATGTTGCGGCTCTTTGTAATTTGGGTTTTACGATTTCATACGTGGAGCAGGTTTGACCACCCCTGGAATATCCTTTTAAACTACTGTAGCTGAGATTTTATCAGCCCTCTTAATTTTGTTCGATTTGTTGAAAAAGGCCGTTTGCATTCCTTGGCTTCATATCTCCAGCATNCCCCAGCAGTTTTTCATTGGCCCCCTGGCCATTCATTGACCCCCATTCGACCCCTTGGATGGTCCAATTGACCCCTGGGGTCGATATCGACCACTATGAGAACCACTGGTGTAGGTGAAAGACCATATGTGTCAAGTTATCCGCCAGCCCTTTTGCTAGCACAAATCAATTTTTAATTGAAGACGTTTCCCATGTAGTAAAAAAAAAGTAACAAAAAGCATTGAATCAACGTCGGATAAAGCAAGTAAACAAGCAACAACAAAAAACAGGAGAAAAGCATGCCTTTGTACAGGGGGTGTGGTTAATAGCTGTAGAGGTAGAACATTTAAGGGAAGAGAAGGGCATCAAAACAATATACATTACAGGAAAATGACAAGCATATGAAACAAAAATCAACGGGAATTTAGCAAGATAGCAGGGTTTTTGTATTGTTTTCTAAATTAATAAGACGAGAGAGATTTTTAATTTTTAGGAATGTCAGACCAATTTTGGGACCTACATACTTTTAAAAAAGCAAACCCAAAGACGTTTTCATTCCGGGTAAATAATATTTTTGCAAAGAAGCAAGACTTGTTTGATATTTGTGGACTAATGCAATATACTGATAGTTAATTGAAGTGATTAGGGAGTTCACCATTATCAAAAGAGTAGATGAATTTGGCAATTACAATTTAATTAAGTCTGGAATATTTAATAATTTGTGCTTAGAATAGAGCATTGTTTTTTTAACCTTTTTGCCCCAATGAACATCTTTAAAAAATATCTGATTGACCACTGGGCGAGGCCGTAGGCACTAAAACACTAGATGGTAAATATGTTTAATCTACTCGAACCCACCTAACATTTAATTCTAGACTGTGTCCCTAACTATTTAACTACCTAGCAGTTTGCATGAAGATTTCTGTGAACTCCAGCATACTTTACGAAGATTCTCCTACTTGGTTGTCTTACCTTTTACGCAAAACATTGGCAGAATGTTTGAGACGTATATAAAGAACGGGTAAAAAATATCAACTAAAAACCTAGGGGTACACCGCCCACTTGCTCCATACTCGAAACACATTGTTTGAAATAGCACGTCGTTTTTTTCCACTTGGAATTCACGGGATAGATTGCTTTGTTGGTGAAAAGCAACTCGAATTTAGACATCGCTTCATCGCAATTGAACGAGACAAAACACTTTAAAATTAATTATGCTAGACAGGAAGCTATTTTAGGAGTGACACAAGATAAAAAGAAAAACCTAAAAGAAAAATTTTATGTTCATTCTTCTACTGCAAAAAATCTAACCTGTGAAGCGAGTGTGTTGGCAATGACAGCTACAGGCCTCATCTTTAAAAATTGGCTTGATGTTTTCTTGCCAGAAAAACATTCACGTGTAGAAGCGTTTAATGAAACACCCAAAGCTTGCTTTCAAGCGCATTTTCTGCAGCAGCAATGCAAATTTACGAAAGATAATAAGATATACTGTAGAAGACGAACACCAACACACCTGAGTTATCAGCTGTCGTAATGCTGCTGAACTCAGTTTCCTCAAGAAACGAATTTTTCCGTGCTTTCTTTTCAATCGGCCTGTTTTTCTTTGAAAACATGAAAACATGTTCTTTACTCACACACCCATTGGAGTTGCGTGTTTTTACCCTCACACTTGCGTCTGTTTTTTTCACCCCCACACACCCTCACGTTAGACGTTTGGAAGATTGAAACAGTGGGCGATTCAACGTCATTTATAAAGCAACATACCGGCTTTCCGACAGTGCTTCGCCTGAAGCTAGTTCTGTAGCGAGGACGGCTCCTTGACCTGCTTGATGTCACAACTTGACGGCGATGCATCAAACTCCTGTTTTTTTGTGATCTTTGCTGAGATTTTCGTGATTGACCAGCAAGAGTGGATTTTGATTCGCAGTTCGGTGAAAGTTCTCGCATAGATCTTACATTAGCTGAATGCAGCAAAAAAAACTGTCTTGTTGCTTTTTTAAAATTGTCTGTCAACTTCTGGAGCAGGTTTACTTGAAATGCGAAATATTATAGATTAGCGCAAAATGCCGCTTTAGCAGACTTTTCCATGAAGATATTACCTGTGTCGATTACTCCGGTAGAGCAATGCGCTTTTGAACTGTAACTTCTTTGTTAACACTTAATTCATTGTGTGCTCGTAAAGGCAAGACGTATTTAAGCAAATAAAAGGGATTCAGGCTTTAATGTTTCAACTTAACCATCACTTACTGTAGGCCGTAGGGGTCAAGGGTGAGCGTCCAAGCATGTGCACGACTCCCAAGGTAAGAACAACCAAAATATTTCAATACGGTTTGTTCTTACGCGCTTACCAACATTAGTGCTGCTCGGCGCTGGTTGTTGTAATCCTGGGTTGGGGTGACGAAGCGACGATACTTTTTCGGATGTTTGCCTATTTCTCGAAATCGTGTTATCACGCGAGAAGTTCCCCATTGCTGTCGGTCGAAGGTTCGGCACTGCTCACAAAAAGCGAACTGAAGTTACTGACGACGACAGTTTAGAGTGGTGTTAAACAGCAGTGTCGACGGTTGGCGCAATCGAGAAAATAACCGACCAGAAACTTTGTTTGCCCTTGCCGTACCGCAATTCGTCGGACCCAAAACATAATTGATTGAACACTTTGGGAATAATTGCTCCCTCTCTTGTCCTAAAGTTTTCCCCTGCCTGTCCCCTAGTGAACTCATCATTGGCTCAAGAAAGATTGACTTACCGCTTAAAAAAACAGTTAAATCTCTTTTATGTTGGACGAAACCGAACCGAAATCCAACGAAAGCGTGCAGTTTGTTGTCGGAGCAGTATTTTATCACTGAAACAAACTTGTAACCTATACGTACCACAAGTTGCGTTGGGGTTAGGAGGATACATAGGCGGTTGTAGGACTGTTGGAGGAAACATGCGAAAAAGATGATTGTTAGGCGCCATTCCAGGATTGTAGTAAACGTACGGTGTGTACTGTTGAAAGGGCACGTAGGGAAGTCTGACGCAGACCGGACATATTTCTAAAAACAAGACATGTTGTTTGAAACAAATAAGGGTTTAATCCTTGAAGTTCTAAAGAAGGAAACATAGTATGTGGTACTGTGTTCAAACACATCTTGACACAAGACGCATAGTAGTAAGCTTCATATGTCTACTGCTTATTTCGTAATTGGAAAAAAATTAGCAACACTGAAATTGTTCGCCAATACTTCTGGGAAAGCGCTTACATTTGGTGCATGACACAACATCAGTCTATCATGCTGCATTTTTCATACCATCTAGCTGTTCTCACATTGATGATAAACAAGAGTTTGTTGTCTCTTCGATGCACTTCCAAGTAAATAACTCCATTTGTTAAAAGCTTACGAAATATAACTCTTTACCAGTAAATATTGTGGGAGTGCTGAAACGCCGTCGGAAAATACTTGTCCAAGTTTTGGCTCATTTTGACTTTTTCAGTTAGATGTATTTATCTTCCACGCAATCTCGTCAGTGGTGTAGGAGACGGGGGTGCAAGAAGAAAAGTTTTGATTTGCCGAAAATCTGGGCAAAATGGCGCCCAACGTTCGCAGAAAAACACATGAAGTCACACCAAGAAAGGCCTTCATGAGATTTGTGGGAGAAAATGTGTAGGCAAAGTCGCACAAAAAGCTTTTCGGGCAAAAGTTTGGGAAAATTCCGGCAAAAATTTTTCGCACCCCCTTAAATTTGCCTGTTCCTACACCGATGAATGTCATCGCAATAGCATGACGTTCATAATGTGCCAAAAGGCGTTGCTAGAGCAGATAAAGTCGTTATCACTATCTATTTACACCCACCTTGCTGCCCTAGTATTGGTGTAGTGGTTGTAGGCGATACGAAGTACTGATGGGAATAGACTGGTGTAGAGAAGTGAGGAGGCACCACGCCAGGGGCGAGGCTGCCGTGCGCGAAATAATGCCTGTGGTTCATGAGGTTGTTCAGCAACTGCGAAAACAAAAAGTTTTCCAGCACGATCACAGCACGCTGTTTCAACTCGATTTTTCGGTACCCGAGAGAGCGGGAACATGAAAATAGCGTTTAATGAGTGGAAGATTTACCGCAGCTAAAACCTGAAATGTTTCTCCTGTCAATATAATTATACCAGAAAAGAGTCTAATGATTGCAGTGCCAACAATAAATCTAGAATGTCTTATGAAAAATGTCACAGACACTGGTTTTATTTTATAGGCAAAAATTATGGGGCAGTATGGACATTAGCTGCTGTGGAAGTGGGGCTAGTTATCCGGATTCACAGAATGCATACATTTCAACTTGCAAGCAATAACGCAACGCTACGTCATATCCTGGAGAAGGATCTTGGCAAAACGCGAGCAATTTACTGAGTTACTACTTTTCTGGCTGAATAGTACGGCCCCACCTTTGACGCCATCTTTACGGGCGAAGCCGAAAATGGAGTCTTATAGTAGTTCAGCAATCTGGTGGCCAAGTGTCGAAGTCGAAAGCATTTTATCATTTTACGTCAATCGGCTACAAACTGATGCCTGAACACAACATGGCTTTTGTCGCGACTCGGAAAGTGCGACAACTGTCACGAACAAGACGACGACCACTTGTAATGTTGTTTCGGATTTTGTTTAGGGCTCAAGGTGCCAAACCTGCAGTCCGCGGGTTGCATATGGTCCGCCGAGTCCTGCCGAGATTATTTACTCCAAAAAGTCAAAATTAACCCATCGCTAAATAAAATTCGAGCCAAAATGTCGTCGTGGTTAAATGGGAATGATTGCATATGTTTTGTCACAACACGAATCTCTCCAATAGTTGAACAACTGCTGTATTACGGAATAACGAGCTTTGTTTTTGTTTTTTTACCTTTCTTGCATGCTTTGCTGCAGCTTACTTTGTGAAAACTTCAGAGATAAATCTCATTTTTAAGTACATTTCAATTGTTTTGAGCGCAGATATTGCTTCAGTTAAAGTTGCTTCTGATAATGGGAACGGCAATCAAAGCTAAAAGTTACCATTCAAAATGTAATGTATTGTTGTCATCATGCCACTTGGTCAAGACAGTGGCGTAGCCAGCTGAAAATTGTGGACTGGACGAAATATCCGACTTTTAAGCGAACAAGAGTATTTGGTTTGGGACACCGTCACTCGAAGATATGCCTGCCCCCCTGGCTACGCCTATGCAACAAGAATGTTTTTTACATTGTTGTTGTTCTATTTTTGCTTCGTTTCTTTGCCGTTATTTCTTGTGTACGGCTTACATGGAGTTTAGTCCACAATGAAAATACACCATCACGTCGAGATTTGAAACTTTGTCCCGCGAAGTAACTTACTAAACAGTTGTGGCCCTTCACGCGAAAATGTTTGACACCCCTGGTCTATGTAATTTTTTGTGTAAGTAACTTATCTGCAGTAAATGCAAGCTTTCGAGTGAGTTGTCATCTTTAGAATACTTACTGTAAAACACACAACAGCATAATTAAGCAAAAGTAGAGTACCATGATGCAAAACCTTTTAAAATATCTATTTAATTGAGCCGGTCTTTGTTACGTAATAAGATACCTTTGAGGCCAAATGTTATGTAACCTTTCTTTGTCCAGGCGTTCGGATTTCGGAAAATAGTGAGAAACTTATATACCAGGGTTTATTAAGGAAAATGTTAGGTAACCGGTATGGACCCGATTTCTCCGATTTTAGGGACCCGGATTTCAATTCTAGGGATCCGAATCGGGTCCCTAAAACACCTTAAAAAGCCCTGGTTATAGTTTAAAAACCCATATTTGCGACCAGCATATACGCAATTACAGAGGAGGTATTGTGGAACTTCAAGCGAGACTTGGACGAGTAAATCAAAACCGCATTGCCCGTACACAGACACCGATGAAAAATATATTTAAAGAAATAAAATGTACGCAACACAATAAAAAAGTGGTCTGAAACATATCTTGAGTTATCGCGAAGTTCACATGCATTGGCAACGTCAAACCACTAGTTATTACAAGAACTTGCATACGAAAAAAGCATGAAATTTAGCTGGTGACATAGTCATCATATCAACACCAGTTGCTTTACTTTAAAAATAGGATGAACCTGACCTTGTCAAAAAGCTTCTGCTAAATCTAAAAAACTAAACGGGATGAAAGATGAAAGTATCTTTTGGGCAAATAACCAAATTTGTGCTGGCAGTGTGATTCTCTTTTTAATGTTTGCGGTGGTTATTTCCACTTGAAGTAAACTTAAACGAGTAACAGACAGCGCACGTATTGTGTTTACTTCCACGTATACTCAATCGCGACGCGACGACGAATCAAAGCTTAAGTTAAGAAACACCAATGTAACCACCGCAAACATTAAAAAGAGAATCACATTTACATGACACTCTAAAAAACACGTGCTGGATTGATGAGCCACCATTGCCCGTGAAACCGGATTTTGATGCGATGCCATCATTAAGAGTTCGCAAGTAAGCATTTCTTGCTGCTCCCTTGACTGTTTATTACCTTAAGCAAACAATTCATTCATGTATAAAAACTTTGACATTCCAAACGATGCTCAAATCGCTGATTTGAACACGATGACATTAACACTGGTGGATAACATATTCAAATGGGGAATTTGGCAATGTTGTGGCATTTTACATGAATCATTCATTTTCATGCCCACTTTACCTCCAGGGAGAGTCGTGGGGGCAGCAGCCCCAGGAGGACTCGAAATAGCTCAATTTATATGAATCAGGACTTCAAAGACAAAAATATGAACAGTCAAAAGCTAACAGTGTGTTTACTGTACCAGAACCGTCGCCAGACGGTCTACAATAGGGGAGCTTGAGGTCCTAAAAATTGGCAAAACTCAGCGATTTACAGTGTTTCATTTTTTTATTTACGAGGGCTTGGAGCATTGTTTGTGGGGGCTAAGCCCACCAAAGCCCCTCGTGGCGACGCAACTGTACTGTCCACGCGGCAAGCCAAGTAAGTAGGCTCTTCTGCAGGTCCTGGTCGTCCTATTTGTAAGACGATCTTTTTTATGTACCTACTTCTCAATTTGCTGCGCAAGCTTTTTTCAATACCACTTGTTACTGGCGTAATAAATTCTTTTATCACTTGCAAAAGCAGAGGCCAGGTGACTAGTCAGAGCTACAGTAAAAGGTTTGTTGTGACGTGTTTACTTTCATGGCAGCTGCAACCTACAAAATACCTACTAAAATTATTCTTTTTGAAATAGGAATTATGGAGCCTTGGGCTCTGTATTTAACCAACAGCAAAAACTATACCCCAAAAGCATCTTTGACCAAAAATCGATTGCGATTCATCATGATTTTTTTATACGCAATCAAGACACAAAATGTTCCCTAAAGCAGGGCCAATTCGAGGTAATCCAGGTAAGATTGAATGCTAAACGGTCAGTAATCCTGGTCACCGTCCCGGTTAATTGTCCTTTCCAGTTCAAATACACAAGCTTTCTGCACTCTTATCACCTGGTTCATTGCAGTAGCCTTCCTGATCACTGAAAAGCGAAATTATTTTGCACTGGAGCAGATTTTCTTCATATTTTGAATTAGCGATCGTCGTGCCATACATCCGAGTAGTTTTTGTTACGACCTCAACACTTAAAGGAAAAAAGGTGTAAGCTGTGGTAGGGCAACTTTTAAGTGTAAGGGCCACATTAAACAATTGACCATTTTTATAAAGCTGCATATCAGGTTAAATGAATTCATTTAAATCTACAAAAATGCCTATGTTGCGGTCCTCTGCGAAGATATGTTATCGAACAGTTTGCTGTTGATTCAAACTTTAACAGATCAGAAGCTTATTTTTGCAGTTCTTACTTTGACAAAATGAGCCCATAGCTAAAGAGCTTAATTTCAAAAACTCAATTTCCGATTTTCGCTTGGTTTGAAAACTCTTGATTTTAGATGTATTGATGACATTTCTCGGTCTTGAGAACTACTTTAGCACAAAATTGTTGGAAATGCCATTTTTCATTTTACCTCAAAAAGTGACGCTTAAATATAAAGCTATTCAAAATACTGTTACCATGACATCTCGCCAAAAAACACCGAAGAAATTGCTAAAATTCGATGAAATTCAATCAACATGGACATCGACGGTACGGATATCCTTCTATCGTGATGCACGAAAAGTCCAGAAAGAAGTTAATATCTGGCAACCGGCCCGGTTGCACACAAACGCAGTCTTTCATGCTGCATCGTGTTCGTATGAAAATACAAAAATCACTTCCAAGCGTTAGCATGAAAGTACATATCGGTCTCGATCGCCGTCCTGGAAATTCTCAGGTAACTAAATCTCCTTCTCGAAGCTTACACAAATTCCAGGCCTCCAAGGGTAAGTCTCATCTACTCTGATCAAGCACAAGTTTTCAACTCTGGAATATAACTTTCGGTCCACTGACGCTGTATCAATCCACCCCATTCGCATTTGATTGTTTATAGCTTGTTCGATAAATTCGAACAAACAATTTCGAGTAAACTGTCGTATAGCATAAGCTGGACAAATGAATGCTTTTATGCTCGTGACCGAAATCAACACGACACGATGTAAATACGTCTATGCAGTGTATTTAAACTTACTGTACATTTAGTTGTTTTAATGGGACGGAAAAACACGTACAGTATGCCAAAGACACCGACACTCTCTTTCCAAGTACCGTGGGTTTATGAGTTTTGGGGGAGGCATACGATCTGAGGGTCTTAGTTTTCCCATTCCCGGTTTAAAAACCTTAATGACCGCGCGAAAGCCACCGAGTGGCTTGAGGCAATTTTGTTCATGAATCGTCGACCGATCGTGCTACAAGGGTCAATAAAAGACATAACATACGATTCAGATTTTCATGTACTACGATTTACAAAAAACACGTACCGTTGCATTTGAAATATTACGTGGCAGTTTCCCTCCCAAGACGTCCCTGTGACATGTAAGAAAGTTCAAATGCCATTTAACCTGTTTTTTTAAAACATACACGAAAATCCGCATCTCATGTCTTGATTGACTCTCTAGCGCAAGGGTTCCCAACCTATCTCTGACCATGTACCCCTTCAGCATTTCAACAAATGAGCATGTACCCTACAGCATGTTGACAGATGAAAATGTACACCTAAAATTTCCTATGACAAAATATATTATCATATTCATTCATAGACACATTTAACAATCAGCATACAATAATTTTTGGAAATAATGCTCAGTGATATATGTATAAATATGGAAATAAATAATATGTGAATATATTTTTCTCATCTTCTGCTAGCTTTAAATGTACCCCTTCGGATAGGCAAATGTATCCCTGGGATACACGTACCCCAGGTTGGGAACCCCTGCTCTAGCTTAATCGGTCGCCGGGGTTTTAGCTTAAAATTGCCTTAATTGCACTGTGGTGGCTTTAGCGGACTTTTTTAGGTTTTAAGCAGGCCTGTGTTCGTTTTTACAGCTAACGTAATGTCCCAGCAGGGGCAGCTGATAAAAGATACCGCATTTTACTGTCAGGGGTGTAATTTTACACATCTACTCTGTGGCACTGAAAATTCAAAAGCGCTAAATTCCTAACAACCAAACAAGATCAAACACTTGACTACCAGCATTAAAAAAAAAGTGCCACTTGATCAAAACGTTGTTACAACTAGATTTTTAGCTATTTAAAGAAACCTAACAAAAACCAAGCGTGAAATGTCACGATTTCATTCATACGCTTAAAGTGTCGCGGATCTTTTGAGGAACGCACTTTCCCCAGGCCTGAAAACAAGCAATACTACACGCCATTAACGCCTTATATAGTCGTAAGAACCTCGTGCAGCTGCAGATTTGCATTGATGTACGAGTTAAGCAATAAAANAGCAATTTTTCTTGTTGGAAGTTTGCTGTAGCCCACACTAGCACTTCATGCGGTACCAAATCATAAAACTTTAAACATAACCTCTTGACCGCACACTCAGCTCTGCAAAGCGAAATGAACGTAACGTCATTTTTGAAAAGGAGATCAGTCATTATGATTTAATGATTAAAACACCAGTACTGAAAACTTCGAGCTCTTGTAAAATTCTTCTACTTTGATATGTGAAATTTAATTTTAGAAACAACATGTCACACAAGTGCCACTCACCAATGCGTGTATATGGAATTCAATTCATAAACAGTTGATTTGTGCAGTAACATGTAAAACAACATATAACAAGTTAACCTTATTCGTGCAAGCAACACAAGATTTGAATCTGATTTTTGGGTGTTCACTGTTTCTGGCACCTGCTACAGCTCAGAATCTTGAAGCGCATTTGAAAATGCATTCGATAAACTGACGTCACTTATTGGCGTGACGCAATCCAGTCCAAGGGCGGCGCTTTTTTGAGACTAGAACTCAGCTCGTGTTTTTGTTTACAGCACTTTGAGCTGATGGATTTGACTGTGACAGTTGTGGAAAATTGTCTCTTGTCTGTGGATTTAAGGAGGCGATCATCAAATGTACTTAGGTATTTTTTCATCGAACTTGTGCTTTCTTCGAATATATGTTTTCATCGAATAGTAGTGCATGTTTTCATCCAACGACTTTTTGTTTATGCAGCATATCTATGTTTTTGCGGCCTTTACAAAACTATAGTGAGCCTATCGCAGCAAAATAGAAATATTTACTTGCTGAGTAGTTTCGGTTCAGTGAAGGCTTCAGATCTTATCTTGTAAAGCCAACATAATTTTTCTGACAACTTCTTGTCATAGGTTGCATTCAGTTAATATCCTGCTGAGATGCAAAACCTTGCGTAAAATAGAGAAAAGGGAATATGAGAAAATGCTTTGATGAAGGCAGCATAACAAGCGCATCATAGACAATTCTTGCCAGTCGCCAGAAGGTGATGGTGCTTTTATAGCACTGATTCTTTCAAATACATTTAAATCAAACGCGTCTTTGCAAGTAAGCTTGGATTTTTGCGTCGAAAAGCGTGTGTTGTCGGTTTACGAAAGCGCATATTTTAGTACATTGTGTCATGTACTACTGTGTGTGTAAGCTACCGCAGGGAAATTTACCACTACCAGTGTTATGCAACTAGAACTACGGTAGGAAGGTGTGTTCGGGTCAGGTATTTTACAGAGGAAACTTTCAGTGGTTTTTGCTCTGTGAAGATATAGGTTAGGATTTTTAAGCCTAGATGTGTCCTCAGGAGAGTAGCCTGCTTCCGTTCTTCCACCAGGATCAGTTTGCTGTCACGAAATCAATTAAACATACATTAGCCAGGTGTGAAGAGTGGTTTGCTGAACAGTGATGTAGTGGCATTTACTGACCCAGCCGTTCCCAACCTTTCTCTGACCATGTACCCCTTCAGCATTTCAACAAATAAGCATGTACCCCTTCAGCATGTTGACAGATGAAAATGTGCCCCTAAATTTCCTATGGCAAAACATATTATCATGATCATTCATAGACGTATTTAACAAAAAGCATATAATGATTTTTGAAAATAATACTCAGTGATATATGTATAAATATTTGGAAATAAATAATATGTAAATATATTTTTCTCATCTTCTGCTAGTCTTAAATGTACCCCTTCGGATAGGCAAATGTAACCCTGGGGGTACATGTACCCCAGGTTGGGAATCCCTGTACTAACCTATACATCAGGGGTCACCAACGTGGTGCCCGCGGGTACTAGGTCGCCAGTAAGGACCATGTAGGTCGCCCGCGGGCCTGCTCTAAAAATAACATTAGCATGATCAATGTCTTCACATTAACGAATATCAATACTAAAAAAATTGAACGTAACATGAGCATTACTGTTATTTCAAAGGTGTGTATCAAACTAGTAGCCCTGCACATTAATCGGTACACAAGAAGTAGCTCGCACACGCAGGGCCTCCAAGGGAAATCTTTTTAGGCGGAACAAAACTTATTTGGGGCCCCTAACAGTTGAAAAATTATTTTGAAATAAATAAAAACTGAAGGGAATTAATGTGCATCAAACTTCAACAATAAGTGCTCGTTTATTGATGATATGAAACAGGCCCGTAACCAGGGGAGAATCCTCCCTAAAAGTTTTTTCGCCAAAACATGTGTTGGACATAGTTTAAAAATATGGGCATAGTTTGAAAAATTTGGGCCCCTCTCAGAAAACTCTTCGCCCACCTGGTGTTCCAAGCTGGTTACGGGCCTGATATGAAACAGCATGTTAAAACATACCGGTATTCAAGTAATGTGACAATATTACCACTTCTAAACATGATTTTTAATGTTCATATTAAAATCTTATCAATGAAGAAATTAGAAAAAAGCGCCACAGTCTCAAAATGAATTGAGTCGATCGTGGTTGAATAAAATGCTGCTAGTGAAATGAGACTGCGATCTCATTGAGCAACTGTATCCTTGGAATGAGCTTCTTTTTATAACAAGAATGAAGGGACGGAACGAAATATTTTGTCAAACAACTACTGCTTCTATTTTTAACCGCGAGCCAAAACAAATAGCCACACTCGCCCCAGGCCGGCGACCACTGCTTTAAAGTATTTTGTCGAAATATTGTAAGTGGTTAGTTTCTCCTGTATGATTTCGAAATTTTCAGATTTCTGGGTATGTCCTCTAATCCTAAACTCACATTAGAGTCTGTATCTGCTTGCGGCGCAAGTTTAATACTCAGCAAAATGCACAGCACACTTTCGCAGTGCACTATAAGCACTTGCGCAGGGGCGTAAGGATGGCGGTGAAGGGGGCACAATTCCCCGGGCGCCGATGCACTGTAACGGGCGCCTTATGACTGCGAGTGGCGCCGAAAAATTCGAAGAATGCCACAAGTACTTTCTTCAATACAGTGCATTTGCTTTCGAAGGAACTAAGGTTCGAGCATGGGGGCGCCAAACTTTCTTATCGAGCCGGGCGCCATCTAACTTTGTTATGCCTCTGAATACAGTACATTTGCTTCCGGAAGACCTTAGGTTTGAACATGGGGACGCCAAACTTGCTTATTGTCCCAGGCGCCATCTACCCTCGTTACGCCGCACTTGCGCCCTGCACTTGTTGTTTTCTAACTTTTTGGCCATCTTACACATATGCGTAACATTTGAGGGATACTGTTGTTAGATTAGATTTTATTGTGAACTGGCATGTTTCCATTGAAATTTCACTTGAAGCATCTCGTAGTTTGAAAGTCTTGGTTTATTGGAGAGAGTTTTTAATACAGATTTGTTTGAAAATCTTTGAAAATGAAAGACGCAAAGAAAAATTCAGTTCAATGGACACGCTGGGACAGTAATCGTGAATGTCTTAAATTTGACAAAGAAGGCAAACATTCAAATTCCACAAACGAAGTACTGCTGATAAGTTTAAATCCATCATATCCAGAAATGCATCGCTAGCAATTCACATTAAAATGCATCACACCACCTTACCAAACCCTTTAGGCCAAACCAGTTTTATCAAGGGGATTATTATTTCGCTATATTATTCCGAGTTTGTCAGTAACAAACGCTCAAATGTTACTTCAGTCTCGGGCCCTGGAACACTGTTCCTTATGGACCCCCCTCTCATAGGCCCTGGCTCGCAGTTTCAAAAAGGTTGGTGACCCCTGCTATACGTTGATTCAAGATGCAATCTTTTTGAGATGACGCCGCACGAATCGGCAATGTATTTTCGAGACTTTATCTGGCACCAGGGCTGCCAGGTCCGGATGGACCAAAAATGCCAAATCGCTTGTCAAAATATGCCGTACAAACACAAATAGGCCAATGGCTATAGGTTTTGAATAACTCGGGTGGTCGATGGCAGAAATGCAGTGTTGCTATGGAACTAAGCATAAAATTATTGCATGTAAATTGTCAAATTTGTTAATCTCCAAAGGTACCATCTCCTCTTGTAGAAAATGCTTAAAAAACACTTATAAATATTTTGAACAGTAAACTACAGGGTATTAAAATACAAGCATGCAACATGCGATAGTTTTTAATTACTTTGAATCTGGTACACAAGCGTCTAAAGTGTTAGTCATGTCTCAATTCCACAAAATATCAGTTACAAAATGCATTCACAGACAACTCACATTAACACGATTAGACGTTCCAGGTTCAGATAGACCAAATACACTAAATCACTAAAATACGCAAATAATTTGATTAAATGCCAAACAGGCTGAACAAAATATAAAAGTTTAAGCTCAAAACAGCCACGTTACAAAAAAGGCTGAAACACGTTTTTTTGCCAACACAATTACAAAGACAAGAAAATACCAAACTATGACGTGCATGCCAAATCACTTTAAAGAACGCCATCTTGTGGAATTTGGCATTGAAATGCCAACCTGGCAATCCTGTTTGGCACACCCATAAAGTCTGAATGTTGTGTGAATTTGTTTGGATCAGAGGTTTCTGCAACAGCTGCTACATTTTGTGTTAAACTTCTCATTTCCATAGATTCTTTGTTAAAAGCACCTCTCCTCATAAATTCATCTACCGCTACCATCGTGATTTTTTCTATACGTTTTAGGTGTGGATCTAAAATTGGCTGTGTTTCAGATTTTGAAACCGTTCTTTAAAGCAAGAGTGACAAAGTCAATTTCTGCGAGGTCATATATCCACAAATATTCATTTTATATCCACAAATATTCATCATTATTTGCCATTAATTACGTTGTTAGACAAGTAATGAATGAATTGAAATGCCCTTGTTTTAGACTTAATGATGTCGCAATTGCCGATTTTTAATCTGATTTAACCACTTGTCAACATCTGTTCATATTTTTGCCAACGATCAAACTTGCGAAGAAATTAGTTGACATGGCGACTTTTCTTACTTAATACTTAGTACACAGAATTTTTCAAAATAGCAAGAAGATACAAATTCATAACACCTAATACAAGCCAGACTACACAAAACTGGGCATCAGCTACACCCGGTTAATCTGCCATAGACAACAGATACTCAAAACAAAACAACTGAATTCGAACGGTTGCATTTGGTACAATTTTTCGCGGCATGGTCCATAAGCTGCACATTCTCCCGCCAGATTAACATCATTGCTGAGCGCTTTTGTGTAACATACTTTATGAAAAAGGATTGGCGCCACTACACAACGATAAACCTGTGTATAACGTGTCGAACCGAAAGCAGCCACCGTGGTTTGAGTCCTAGTGTCGTCAATAGCTTTTTTAGCTGAACTCATCACGACAGCGTCAATTCATGGCTTGACGTCGAACGAAGTCTTTCGATATCTTGTTTTATTTCTTTTACCTCCCACCACGGAGCAGGTGAAGTGCCATTCAAGGGCATATCAACTCCTCAACCTGGTACTTGTCCGTTGTAAGTCACTGTTCGAGTGATGGTTGAGCGTCGTCATGCGGAGATATTTATATTCAGCGATGAGAGCGCAACAAGTTTATAAGGTGACTTCCCTTGAAAGCCGTTGTGGTTCGAGACAAGCGGAAGATTTGGCTCGTGTGCATCTAGGAGCAAGATCACTTGCTGTGCCGCTTTTCTGAGAAATTGAAAATGGTTTCATCACATCAATAATTCTGGGAAAAATCAGGACGTGTTAGACCAGTGTTTCTCAACCTGTGGGTCATAGCCCAGTTTTCGAGTGCGGCACGGAGTTAGGACAAAACTATGTTAGAATGCACTCATATAGACATCTTATCACTAACAGCGTGGAAATACATTGACTGTGTTCAGCAGCAAGTTTCTCACTGAATTGCGTATAGGAATAAATTCGCTGTTTTAGAATAATGTGTGTTCGTTTATGCGTATAAAAACGTAGTTTGTGCTGACAGGGTAGTGGCAATTTTTACCAAAAGTGATCTGGGCCACGTAAGTAAAAAGGTTGAGAAACCGGTGCTAGAATCAACGTATTTGATTGTCCAGATTAAGATCGTGAAAGACCGAAGCTACACGCATGTGAAAGGAGTTCATCTTAGTTGCGGCAAAACAAAGGACTTAGCAGTCAGTTTGATTTGTTGTAAGTGCACACAAAAGCAGGTACTTCATACATAGCTCGTTCGTGCGACAGTGTGATATTGCTGTATATAATGATTCGGATAGAAAGATGCAGTGAAATTGGCTGTTTTGGACTTTAATGAAAGACAATGCTTCATCTTCCTGTTTAAGTTGAACTCTAGACCTAAGCAAAGTATACTGTATCAGTGTGTACAAAAGTTCGGTTGGCGTTACATTTTACCAAATCCAAAAAAATAATGTGGTCTGATCCTGAAATAAAAATTATGTTCACAGGGTACGGGTTCGGAAACTATGGAAATATTTGTGATCAGCTCATAGGCGTAACCAAGGGCCCTCGAAATATAAATCAACATATTCCCACATTTTATCAGATTGCATGTTCAAAGTCCTTGTTATTGTCATTTGCTGTAACCGGTTGGTGAGTTTCAAGAAATGTGTAAAAGCCTTCTATATTTTTGCGATTATCCAAAGAGGTTGCCTTCATTATTTTTGAAGTTTGTTATGGTTTCATAGAATGCTGCAGTGAATCGCTGTCGCTGAAAATTTCATAACGAAACTAGAGCGAAAACAAATTAATCGCAATGGTTATACTTGCCTCTTCACAATATATACAGTCAGTTATTTTCAGCTGGTTCGTACAGCACTTTCACTTTTCCTCATTCTCATGTTGGTTGTTTGTACGTAACCACCAAAGTAAAGATTAAACCAGGGCTGCGGAGCAGGAGCTGGACATTTTGCCTGGAGCTGGACCTCAGATTAAAACTCAGGAGCCGGAGATCAGTTTAAAATTTAGGACCGGATCTGGAGCTATGGCCATCGAGAGGTAGCTTCGGCTCAGGGTCCCTTCCTATGCACAAACGGTCTTGCCAAATTGACCGAGAACTAGACTTAGTATACCTAAAACAGTGCTCTTTACAGCACACTATACGCGATTGTTACGAGTTGCGACACCAGACTGCAACAATGGATCTGCGAGTCTTTGATGTTTCCTTGGTTTAATCGTTGCTAAGGCTGTGGCATCGCGTAACTGGACAAGCGTGGTGTTACTTGTAGAAGTAAGAAACGTTAACCACCACATCATCTTACTTTTTAGTCAGAATGATCAAACTGGGTCTGTAGCAGTGCAGCGGTCTGAAACGAACTAGACCAGTGTTTCTCAAACTTTTTTATTCCATCGCCCCCTTTTCACTCTCGACACGTAGTTGTCTCCCCCAAGCCTGATAAAGCAAAGACAAGGCAGTATTTTTTGAAGAACTATGTTTAAAGAAATCGATACATGCCATGGTCCCAAGTTCAGTTTGATGGACGTGCTTGGCGGCCTTCGCAAAGCTTGGAAATATTGGAAGAAATTTTAGTGAGGTACAGTCGTAGATCACGCTTATGAACATGATCTACGACTGTATCAACAAACAAGCGGTTTCTTTGCTTTGAGAGCATTAATGTCACAGCCGAAGTTAACTCAATGATCGTTAACTGACTAACTGAAGTTAACTCAATGATCGATTAGCGGTAGTGGTTGAGCGTTTCGGCCCCCTTTGTGTTGTTTTTCCCCATACCCCATATCAAAATCGATCCCAATGGGGCGATTTAGCCCACTTTGAGAACCACTGAACTAGACTATAATGAGGAGGCATAATATCTATAGCTGTTGTAGCTGCATAATGCTGTTAGCAGCGAGTATGATTGAGATACAGGCCCGCAGCTGAAGAGGGCATTCGGGGGCAGTGCCCCCCCAAATTGTGTTGTGCCCAAGAAATTTGTTTTAAATATATACTATAAAAACAAAAATCTTGCCCTCCTAAAATGTATTTTTCCCCACCAAACCTTGAAACCTGGCTACGGGACTGTTCAGGTATGATAACAACGCAGACGTAGAGTGAAATGCACGTCACGCAATTGTAAAGTAGGTTATTAGAAACCATTAGGCTTACTAGATTAATGGCAAAGTTTGATAGGAACCACTGCGTTTATTAGCAGCAGCATAACACTGAAGTGATAACTAACTGGTAGCGAACTAGCACTGCTTTGCATGGCAGCAGCAGTACATTTTCAGGAGGGTGTCAAAATGCAATGTAAACAAATGTGAATTTTTCTTGGTGTATTCATCTGTGGAAACAAATTTTATGTTTTCAGTACGGTAAGCAGTTTTATTTTCTCCAAAGCTTTGCAGAATAAATTGTGCTTTGCGATTCATCACTACTTATTATAAGTGCAAAAGATCAGAAATCAGAAGGAATTTCTTGCTAGAAGCCATACTATTTCTTCGAACAAACGGCTGTAAACACATCTTCGCATTTGTGTTCATGCAAATGTGTGCACGTTAGAAAGAGCGCATGAGAAAGGTAATCGACTGTGTGTTCTGCGTTCTTTACATAACTTGCCTGGGGAGAGCTGCTAGCTGGCATCGCCAAGACTGCAACAAGCAAAACATACGACCAGTGCAAAACACTTGTTCGATTAGGACTGGACTGTGTCTATATGCTCGGACACAAATGTAATTTTCCTAACGGCCGCTTTCTTGATTCCGGTCGTAAGAAATAACATAAGGTCACCAGGCAAGCAAAACCAGCGACTGCCTTTCCTCAGAATTTGTTCATATTACCGTTATCTTGAATGACGTTTCTGCTAGTAACTGTTCTATGAATCGTTTGAACTTCTGGTTGTTGTTTTTCGCCGATCTTCTCATGGTAAGAACGCTTATTATAAAAATCTACCAGATTAACCTACTCAAATAAGCAGGGCCGGCCCTAGCAGATGGGGGGCCCAATGCGAGACCTGGGCGCGGGGCCCCTCTGAGCGGTGATTTTATGACGTCATCGTGTTCAGTCAACCATCTTACGATCGTGGTAGAGCGCAGATATACAGTACAGCACCAACACGAGAATTGAGCACGTTTGCTAACGTTCGAGAGGAAATTTGCTAGTTCTGACGAGAGCGTTCTTTCTTAACAACGAAATTTGTATGGCTATTCTACTGAATTCTCAAGCGCAGGGTGTATCTGGCAAAAATGAATAATCTGCCCAAACAATATGGCGCGGGGCCCAATGCAGTTGCATCGGTCACGTCGGCTAAGGTCGGCCCTGCAAATAAGTATGGTATATTCTTTTAGTTTTGTGTATTTGCAGTGGCGTAGCGAGGCTAAGTGCCGCTGGAGGCCGACCATAAAAGTGCCGCCCTGTCTACCCCTCAAATTTTATAAAAATTCAAAATGAAAGATCGTGTTTCGTGCTTATAGATATAAGAATTTCTAAAGCATCTTGAAGATCACAAGATCACAATCAAACACTAACAAACTGAAACGGGTCTTGTTTTTCATTGTCGATTATGAGTCTTGCTTTTTTCTGCTTGTTGTCACCTTCCTCATCATTACTTTTCCTGCTGCTGCTTTTTTACATGTGCGTATATGGACAAAACATGTTTCGTCAAATGTTCTTCCCTGTTGGTTTTTAGTCTTCGGTAAGCACACCGCTTGGTTTTTTAATAGTTTACTCATTCCAGGGGAATCAAACGAAAAAAAGGACTGTGATGGCGGCACAATTAAATTATAGATGTAAACATGTATGTTAATATTTCGTGTGGTATCCCCGTATCTAAAACAAAGTATATACGTTGCGTGTAGCAGGCTATATTAATTATTATTTTTATATTATGATCTCAGTCATGTAAAGAATGTTTCATTGTTCACTTCACATTTCAGTACTGGTTTAATTCTTTTAGAATATATGAAAGGCTTCAAACATTAACTCCGTGGGCACTTGCGCGGGGTCCTCTGGGTGCGGGGACCCATTCTGATGATAAAATATAGGTCACATAGGCTTGAAACTCGCTATGGTTGAGAAGCGTTTGACTTGCAGCCTTCATCGTTACCTGCACACTTGGTCCAGCTGTTGGGCTTCATCCAATTACACCTGCATAGTTATTCCTTTACTTCGTTATTAACAGACATCTATTTCGAAAACTGTATTACTAAAATCATGCCATGTGGGACATAGGCATTTTGAATACTTAGCAGTGATTACAATTACGTCTTACGTTCGACGGTAATTGCGTTGAACAACTTTATTCAATACAAACATTGCCATGTTGTGTAACTTTTTCGATTAACGTCCCTTTTAATAAAAGCCTTCACCGCAGTCATACCTAAATACATCGTTTGCCCTTGCGTTAGGTTTTCAGACTAAGGTTCTTGCCTCAAATTCATCAAAATGAGAGCAACACCTTTTCCAAGCTTTCTTGTTCAAATGACCTCTTCTATGACTGCAAATGTTAGGCATACCGGTGAAAAAAGGAGACATCTACGAAATCCACGTTGCCCATTGGCTGGCTCTGATTCACCGTGGTTGCAGTTCAAACCTGCAATCTGCCATCTGAGCTCTAATTTACCCATGCAAACACACCAACTGCAATATTCCGCTTCAAGAACGTCATTTTCCGACACCATTGCACATAGGCGTACGGGAAGGCATTTTACTGAGAGGCAGAAAAAATTTGCCCTGAAACTAGCTTTTTTAGTTTAATCACAGTGTGGACTGAAACCTCTTGTAAATATACACTGAATACGCTCTATTGAAAAATTTTTCACCATTCAAGATTTTTGAGCAACTTGCGCTTGTCCTGAAAAACAGAGTTTGCCCTGAAATTTTTCACTATATTGAATATACTTGTTACATTCAGGATTTTTGAGCAACTTGCGCTTGTCCTGAAAAACAGCATATGCCCTGAATTCACTGCATTTAATATATATTTTTTATCATTCACGATTTTTGAGCAACTTGCGCTTGCCGTGAAAAACAGAGTTGCTCTGAAATTTTTCAGCGGGGGCTGCCGCTGCCCCCCCTCGCCTCGTACGCCTATGCCATTACGTCATGCAGAAAAATAGCAGTTGTATTGAAACTAAGCAACGTTAAATTTGCAAAATTCCTCACTTCAATCGCCAAAATGTAATGTTGATAATCCCATCTAAAGACTAAACAACAGCTTATGGCTCTTATTGAAAATGTCCAAATGAACAATAAAAAGTAGCATGAGATGTTACTAGAAATGTTTATTATAACTTTGGTGACGGCAATTTGAAAGCAAACGCCTGAAATACGTCTAATGCCCGGGCAGTTTAGGTGAACGCTCTTGTCCAAGGAGCGCTGCGGTGATTCACTCCGTAGCCGTTGATCAAATCTCCCAACCTTCCGATTGAGAGTCGGACACACAACAACTGAGCTATCGCCGCCCCAACGAAATGTTCGTCGCCAATGCCTAGGTGTCAGGTGATGTTATGATAAGCCGTTGGGATGTTGCTAAGGAACCAACAATAGGAGAAAAAGGATTAAGCTAGCCTTGACCTTTGACGGTGATTTCATGCAAGGCCTTTTTTACAAGATTTTGAGAGAAGGACAATATAAACCGCGAACTACCGGAACAGTAATGTTTGCTAGTCTGCGTTCAAATGTCATCTCTTTCCTTTGTTCAAGGGGTTTTTGACTGGGATGGAGGAAACAACTTCGGCTGGAGAGGAAGGTGTAGGGACTGAGGCACAATTGTCCCCCAAGTAAGTGTGTCAAAAAAAACAGATTTGAAGATGAACACTGGGATAATGTAGTACATTGGATTT
>JGI24021J15306_10001711_pt1 | contig 22208 bp, 11 predicted proteins | sample Ectturendosymbi1_FD_15306 | JGI IMG/M metagenome (IMG submission 15306) | reverse complement strand
TTTTGTAGGTTATCATTGCTTTCGGGTTTAAGTTTTTCTCTCTCTTTGTGAGAGTTATCAGGTTGGGAAAAGATGTAGCCCAAACTTGTGGGTCATCTTTCTTTTCGCCTGGGGCCACTTTGAGGCTCTTGTGAAATTCGATATTCCTTGGCAACATTAGAGCTTGGCTGTGAAACACCAGCAACGGTTAAGCACTGAACATAAAATGCAAAAATTCTCAAATAGTAACTTCCAGTAACCCTAGCCAAACGTAAAGCTAACACAATGTGAACATAGTATGCTGTTTCTGTCACCAGGCATAGTCTACTGGCTGCAAAGGTTGCTCCACTGGTGTGGTAACAATGCAGTATTTATTGTTGACGTTTCGAGTGTGTATGCAAACTCTCTTCCTCAGAAGGTAGGCAAGAAACAAAATTGAAGCGCACACAGACACTGCATTTCTGAAAATGTTCAGAGTGGTACACGAACAAAAGGATAAAAATGCCTTAGAAATACCAACATTTTAAACGATCTCCCAAGTTTTGACAATTCCAGCACATTTGTGGTTTAAATACCAATCATTCATGAAATCTTCGATCAGATGGCCTGTGTCAAGATAACTCTTGCAAGGAGATAATTAACCAGTAGGTGGGGACAAAGAAAAGTTCAGTTCAAATAAGATTTTTCTTAAAAATGATTCGAATACAAAATCTCATCTTTATTCTTTGAAAGTTTCTGCAAATGTCAAAATTTCTATGCAGTGTTTTGAAATCTTCGGGGTTGGGGGAAATGCTCCCAGGCCCATAACCAAGGGGCGCAGAAAATTTTTCGTCCCCCCTGGAAAAGTGTGTTGGACATAGTTTAAAAATATTGGACATAATCCAAAAAATTTGGGCCCCTCTCGGAAAACTCTTCGCCCTTCCTGGTGTCCAAAGCTGGTTATGGGCCTGAATGCCCCTCGAGCAAAAAATCGTTTTTGGCGATACAGCTTTCTGTTTGAACAAATTAACCACTTAAGAACCGCCGTACATAGTCACCCCCAATTCTCTCTGAAGTGTAGGTGGCCAAATCGCATCAATTTTGATGTTTTTGACCGGTGCTTCTGCAAAGTTGAAACGAGGGCATGTGAAAGCTACGCACTTGTGCTAAGCCTTTAGGGGGGCCTCGCGGTCACGACTTCGCCCGGGGCCTCGCGTTCATGTAATCTGGCCCTGACTGGAGGCCGCATGGAGTCGCTACCTTTGTTACAAACTGGCAGGCAGCTTCCGCTAGCCACTGACAATGCATTAGATAGATGTGGAGAAATGCACTTACTCTGGTTGTGCAACTGCAAAATAAAAAAAAGCTGTTTAACGTAGAACCAGGAGGTGAAACGTGCTATCCCAGCAAAGAGAGTAGCTTACAACACCTGGTTTCAGAACAACGCTGAACATGCTTTGCATTCGCAGCACGCTGAGGCACGAAAATCGTATCTCAAGTGGTAAAAAAGTGCAAAATGCAGGGGAGGGGACATAAACTAGCTTCCAATTACTGTCAAGACAAGAAAGCATTTTGGCAAAACATGCTGCGTCTTTGCGGAAAAAGATCTAATACTGCTAGACCCATCAAATACCAAAACTTTGTTTTACTCAGCACTGAGGGGGACATCCTTCGCAGATGGAGAGAGTATTTCAAGTCTTTTGGAATCCGGTCACTATACCTTTCCTCTCGGGAGGGGGTCACGGGGGCAGCGGCCCTAGGAGATCTTGAAATACCCTGCAGATTTCAGCAACCTCCGATAGCTCCACTGACTCCACGGGAGATGTAATCACGCCATCTGTTCCTTGGTCCGGCCGTTGGTGCAGCCAGCAAAAATATCCACTTTCTTGGCCTAGAAAAAGTAAACACTTTGTATGATACCGAATTATTGTGACCACCAGAGAATCTACACTAGTTTTTCATTATTTTAAAAGTGTTTGGTTCATACACATGCTCCATATAACAGGGGCCGTCAACAAAACACAAATGTAAAGAATACTTAGGTACAACCCATCACAGAGTACGTGTGGATTGGTGCAAGCAGTCATCACGGAAGAAGAGCAAACATTGAAACAAAGCACCAACAGCATCTATTGCACTCGGACATCGTCAAACATAAACGTTATTATATAGTTGGAGAAAAATGGAGAAAGCATCAAACAGATGAAGTTAGAGGCGGTGCTAGGTTTGAGGGCCCACCCAAGCCTGGACTTTGGGGCCCCTATAATATACAATATATTGCATTTAACACAAAATATTTGTATAAGAATGGTTCTCTAATGTATAAACAGAAACGTCGATTTATTTTAACATATGTTTATAAAAGCATGTTTTTACAGTATCAACACAACATATAAAGCATGTTCTTAGCCCGCGCCTGCAATACTATAGCAGACAGACTTCGCTTCTCACTACCATGCGCTTACGTAACTTTAAGTTCGCTTCAATGTTTATCTGTAAAAAAGCAGGCAGATACTGCATATGTAATGTAATACAGTAAAAATCGCCTAAGTCGACACTTTTGAGACCGGCGTTTTGGCAGGTTGCGTGGGAATAAAGTTTGTATTTACAATGCCTACCGATGACATAAGAATGGCTGTCTAATAGCTAAAGTAATAAATCAAAAAGTCTAACGAATATATTGCGTGTTTTTTGCCATCATGCATTCTTCCATTAAAATGTTTGCTCTTCTGTGGTGTGAATTTATTAGGAAAGTCTTCTACGGCTTCGACCTATCACTAGATAGCAAGGAAATGCTTGCAATTTTTCCTAACGTTATTGGGGCGCAATCTAGCATTATCTATTCGCACAAGGGAAAATATGGATTTATGTCGTACATCATCCAACTCAAAGTTCGACTCTTTATCAACGTTCGCTTTGTGTAGGCAATTTTAAATTGTTGTTGCTGTGAGGTTGGCTCCAGTCTACTTTTCAGGGAGCTGGTTTTACTTGCTAAGGCCAAGGGGTAGAGAGGCAATACAATGCTTTATAGTAGACTTAGGCTGATTTAGATCGCCAACTAATATGCAGATTACGTGCGGAAGGGTTGAGATAGCGCCGTCATACTTCCTATTGGTGTCTAATCTTGACTAATTTAGACTATTATGTGCTTTTCTAATCTCACACAAAATCTTATCAATAGAAAAATTCCGGTGTTTTGAGTTGGAAATGGTCAACAGTTATGAGTCTGTGATTAGCAACTCCGCTGCTTTGTCAGAAAAGAGCAAATGTTAGAAGCAAATAGTTTAACTATGGTTTGATCAAATTGTTTGAATGAAATCCCTTAGCAGAGTTCATGAGTTTTCAGAGAAGAATTTTGAGGCGATATTATGGAGAATTATGGCAGACCATACTTTTGGCCTTGTTTTTTTTCTCATACGTTTTAGCTCACATTAAACCACCATAGTTATCTATTTTACTTTGTACTGTATACGTAAACAAGGAAGAGGTACTGCACTAATCATTCACCTTATACATAACGGTTAATCCATTTACAAATGTTCATTGAGTTGAGCAAATATGAAATCTTATTTCATCGTTTGCTACTGTCGTACCAATCGATTACAACGGTTGTTCCAAACAAATTTTAGCCAACTCAAGTGCTTGTCGATAAATAAAGTGCAACCAAGTTATTCAACTTTTGCAAACTAAAATTTGGACAAAGTTTAAATTCTACCAGCGAGAAGTTTTTCTAAATAAGTCTACACATGAACAGTGATTATTGCATGCAGATTGACACAAAAGTAACGTGTTAATACTGTATCGTAAAGTGGTGTTTCATGCTCAGCAAAAACAACTTAATCACAACTAAGCATATTTCAAAGCATCATTGTTTTCGTTAAATTTTTCTTCGAAATTTGATAATTTGATTCAAAACCTTTCTTAAGGCAGTTTGATTGTTAAACGCAATCGTGAGAGGAAACACAGTGACATATCTCATTAAACCAATCATGACTACCGCAGCAGTTACACACGACACGCTAGCTATAAAAAGTATGGCTTCAAGAAAATTATTCTAAAGTTGGACCGTTACGTCCCTAGATCCCTGATGTTTGGATTAGTCGTGCAACGACGTGGAACGCAGGTCATCGATGACGCTTATACCAACATGTATATTTCATAACTTGCTGTTTTTGGTCTTTCGCGACAACCTGCTTTGTGCGGATTGTCCTGTTCAAGTGACCATGGTACGATTTTCTTTCATGAGTGAAGGGACAGATGTTACAGAAACATCAAACATCCATGAATAAAGTTTAGTTTTTTGTCAAACTTGGAGTTCCATCGTGAATATGCATAGAAAATCTACTCAGTCGAAGTTTAAGCGAGACAATATGTCCAGGGGCAAAAATCTTGACTTTAAAAAATTTTGATTGCTGAAGATTTTCGGCAAGTTCTTGAAATTACATATTCTCTTTGAGATCATTAGGTCAATGCAAAAACTTTCCGCTGGTTTTGGTTTGACGTAAAGTTTGCTGAAGTTGTTTCTCTTTTACATGTTCTTATGCCTGCACTGGAGACAACATGCAGTTATTCGTAAACCGAACACTACCCGAAACGAAAGTAAATTGAGTTTTTATATTTTATCCATTTTTTCTATAAGCTATAAGTTTGCTCTTTGAAACCAATCCAAAAGTAAAGAAACCTGATTCCACTGATGTTTTTGCAGCCTATCTAGCTTTATAAACTTTTGAAAAAATTTATGGCGATCTTCACCTCACCTTTTCACCAGCTCATTTCAATTGCCTGATGCTTTCTGCAATTTATTTTTCTCCCTTTGTGTAACGCTTCTCTATGACATATGAGCAAATGAAGTACTGTAGTTGTTGTTGCGTTGCTTCCGTGTTTGTCCCTCTTCATTACTGGCTACGCGCAGTGCGTACCAACTAGCACATACCCTGTGATGTGCTATGTCTCAGCAGTATATCTTGCATTTTTCAACCCCTTTGATATAGAACATGTGGTTGAACCAAACATGCAAATGAAAAAATAAAGGAAAAGTTACACCTACGCTTAGTAAGGCAAGAAGACCTGTCCGTCAAGCCATGACGCGTGTCACAGGGCAAAACATAGAAAAAGATGCGTCAACTCTCCTCCCATGTTTGATAAAAAGGACGAAGATTTATACCGCAAAGAAATATATACCCTCTAGCCATAGGCGTAGCCAGGGGGGTATAGGGGACATGCCCCCCCAAATTTTTAGAAAATATAGTCATTTTATTCTTTGAGAGGCGGCATCCGAAACAAAATAGTGTTATTCGCCTAAAATCAAACATTTTGTCCCTCCTAAATTTTTGGGCTGACTACGTTACTGCCTCTAGCAGTTTGATTTGTTGAGTGCGAGATCACATTCTCATACCTTTCACGTTATTTCATATGCACTGCCCTTGCGTTTTCATTCTCGCTATGCGTTCTCCAAGGGTAGCAAAGGCTTACTTGCCGAACATGATTTGATAGGCCTCCAAAAATCATCCTATGCACAATGGAGGTGTGGTGAATTGCAACACTACAAAGGCTAATTCCATTAGGCGAAATGTGTTATTCAAAATCAGCAAAGCACTTGACTGGGAAGAACACGCGTACGACAACAAAAATGGCTCGGAGGTGGTACGAGTGTAGTAAAGTGTAAGGAAGCATGCTCATCATAGCTGAAAAAAAATTTTCTAAACATAGGGCACAACTGAAAAAAGTGGGTTAGTTAATGCGAAAAAGTTGAAGGCTATAGCAACGCTAAGGATATTATGATTGTTTCAGATAATGCAACTGCTATATATGGTAGGGTAGACTTTTTGTTTGTTGACAGCCCTAATTAACATGGCCTTCGTCCAAATTTTGCTTTTTAAATGAAACTTTGCGTTGCTTCATTGCTAGCTTATGAAATACTGTCCAGTTGCAACGCGGTATACATTTAGAAAATCTGACTACAGTTTGCAAAAACGCATCCTTGCAAAGTCAATATGGGCAGGTTCGTTTTCATTTCTTGCTGTAGGATTTTCCTGAAAACATTTCAGGTTTTAGAAACCACTGTACTTTCAGTTCATCATATTTTCCACTAATGTGCAAACCGTGCAAACTAATCAAAAGTTTTCTGTGTGATTTCTATGTTGTAGGAAAGCATCTTGATTCCATGTCATTGCGTTTTTGTAGTTATGAAATTGGTAGAATTTTGGTAAAATAGTTATTGTAAGAACATTTTAGTGAGCGAAGATAAATTTCTTATGAAAAGATACGCGTGGCATCAGGCGCGGATTTACCATTAGGCTAAAAAGGCTTAAGCCTAGGACCGCAGATTTCGAGGGGCCCAAAAATTTTGGGAGTAAGGACAATTTCCAGCATTTCTGTAAGCAATTGTATTTGTATTTTTGTTTTGGTTAAACGCACGTTTTTTTACTATGATGCGCCAAAAAAGATCTCTATACAGGAATGACGGTGAAAGATTGAAGTGAATCACGATGAGCATTCTCATTTTATGGCGTTGAGAATTGGTTATTGTTGCGTATAATGTGTGGAAAAAACGCCTGAATCCATTTTTCTGACTATACGAGCCCAGTGAGGTATTCAATAAATATGTAATGTGAGTGTGGTCAGATAACTTCACTGCTACCTCTTTCGTTTCATTGCGACTGCTTTTGTTCTTGATATCGAGGGAATTCAGAATAAAGTAATTTGTTTGTGAATAGGAACAACTTGTTCAGTGAATGTAACGAGCACTTGTAGTGCTAATAATTTGTATCACATCAGTAGTCGCAAACCTTCCAGGAGGGCTCTCAATTTAAAATAGCCTAGGGTCCCGAAAACGAAAATTCGCTTCTGCGTGGCATGTATTTGGCAAATCAGCTGAGCTACTAATGCCCCCAAAAATTAGCATTCAGTGCAAGTCAAACATCTGAGTAGGCATCCTCACTCCATTTATTCGAGTAACCATTTGAACGCTCTTGCGTACTTGCAAGTGGGTTTTTTAACATTACATTCATTTTTAGTTTTTAAGTATGCTGCAGAATATTCTTCTCGTTACGCATTGTATTCCGCTACAAGCAGGTAAGATGGTCAAGATTGCAATCGCCCAATTTTACACGAGAGTTGGACTTTAATCTGCTAGTTTTTTCTATCTATTTATTATACTTCAATGTGGAAGTGCAAAAATAAAATCATGGGATGGAGCGACTTAAGTCAAGTCATAGCTTATTTCATTTAAAAGCGAAAAAGTTGATCACTGTCAGCTATTTTATTATTTCACTTATTTTCTTTAATATTCTACCCGACGTTGCAGTCAGAAAAACGTGACCACTTCACATTATACAAAAACCTGCTTACATAACCAAAATTTTCTGATGCCCATCATTTTGGTTTTTCTTTAAATGTCCTAGATTGGTTCCTCAATTAGAGAGAGAATCTGAACAACCAGCTTCTTCACGGACTTTTGACTTCAGTTATTCGTTAGTTTAACTTATCATTATTATCTTCACAGATTTTTGACTCCCGTTGCTCGTCGGTTTCTGGCATGCATTTGTGTTTTGCTCTTGTGTTTGATACTCTGATTTATTTCTTTACATGAACACATAGAAAATCAACAGTTTTGAAAGACTGCTGCAGGTGCAGCTTCTTATGGTAAGTTTAATTTGTCTGCGGATTCAAAAAGACACTTGTTGCAACGAGGCAAAAACTGGTCTGCAACCTCTGGACATGTCGCATTGTTCATTGTTCACCTATTTTGATTTTCCACAAATGAAGGCAGGTGAAAATTTCTGTTAAGTTGTATTTACACCTCTAACATGTAATGTACACCTTTTTGAGGAAATGACTTCAACCTATCACTCAAATAGGCAAGAGTAGGATACCTCTTTACGAAAGAATATTGGCCATTATGATGACAACGTGTCGCAGTTACAGGCAGGGCACTTGCCACTAACAAGCAACGCAGGTGCGTGTTGTGAATGCTGAATAACAATCTTCTGTTTGAACACAGGAAACAATCACGAACCTCTTCTCGCACACAACAGCGCTATTGACTGCACAAGTCAGAAAAACTATGGCGTATATTGTTATTATGGCCGATGAACTAAAGAGTTCAATCGCAAGAAAAAAAACACGACACGGTGCGGTTTTTACCTTGACAAGTTGTGGTTGCGTTGTAGGGTAATAGTCAAAGAAAAAGAAGGAAAAGCGTTGCTGGAAGCGAAGAGGCAGAAAAAATATTGATAATTTGGTTTCCCTTCTTCACAATCCTGACAGTTTCGTCATAATTTTCACTTTGTTGCGTTCTCCAAACATGATATTATTTCTTCAGTATTGTTTTGCAGTAAATGCACACCCTGCGGCTCAATGAGCTCTTATCGTGATTATTTTTTCAGATTCGCCAAAAATAGAGAGTGTAGAAAAGTATAAGTAGTGCAGTTAAATGTTGGAAAAGAAAGTCAAGGATGTGTTGCTAAAGTTTCACAAGCTGATTATCTCAGCTGATTGATTATATTAGTTGGAGTGTGAAATAAATCCTTTTCTCTGTTCTTATCAACCAACTTTCGTACAATTGCCTTTAAACATCAGGCAAAATCTGTTGATTCTTTGAAGTGCTGTTTGTTGCAAAAAACGCAATAAACGAACGCATAAAGAATTATAAAGTGAGAAATATTCTACCAAGCTGACAAGTTCTCATTAGATAATTATTTCACTTGTCATTTGTCAGGTTTGTAGGCTAAAGCACTGTTATAAAAAGCAATATTTCTGATCTGACTGCAAAACTGGAAACCTCTTTATTCACGTATACTGAACTCTTTATTCGAAAGGTTGACAGTTTGAGGGCACTTCATTACACTACCTAAAAATTCCAGTTGAAGATGCTCAAGAAGTTTTGATGACAAAACTGTTATTAGAAACATACCTTTGTGGGGCGCCTCCTATGTGCATTGCTTTTCCTAGTGTTCTATGAAAAGTCGACCTTTTTTAACTGCAAGTACTTTGTACAAATTAATTATCAATTCAATAACTTGTTCATATACTAGTGGAGAAATCTGTCTTTGTCATCCAATTTATTTTAATTTCTTATAAACTCGCTTGTCGTTCTCGTACATAAATTGACCCTTTCAGTTCTAGTATGAGTTACTTTTATTCTTCGTAGTTTAACGTTTGTTTACTTGTCAGATGCTTCTTTTTGGTTTTGGAAAACACAACGAGGTAACTTTTTTCATATTATATCTTTTGTGCATAACGCTAGCCCGAGGCCAAAGAACAGTAATCCTATACATGTAAAGAAGTAAAGTCAGCAATTGATTGTTTGTTGACCTGTAATATTACCGAAGAATTATATGATGATCTCTGGTTGGTTTCCCTGTACGTTACACGCAGGCTCGTACTGTTGTGTGGGCAGAGAGCTAACGCGAAAGGCGCTGTGTAGTGCATGGCGTTGACGAAGTGGCAAATCAGCAGCGCAGTAAATCGTTTAAGATTTGCACCGAGTCTCAAGGTAAGTTTTAGAAAATGGCGAAATTAAATAAATATGGTGTGTTTCTTTATCGTCATGACATGTCTTACCTAACACGTGCCATGACGATAAAGAAACACCGTCATTGATTAGCTGAGGTATTGATTAAGCTCAATGTTATGGTTAAAGCAATCTTAGCTTATTCAGGGACACACCTTGTCGTGACCTAACCTTTTTTAACACTTCAGCCTTTAAGAAATAGTGGGTAAAAATGTGCGGCGTTTTATAAGTGAAAAGTCATATTCTATTTGAATAAGATTTCTGGACTGAGAATGCGTAGAGTTACGTGAAATCGATTTCCTATGTTCGTAGTGTTGAGTGAAATCGATTTGCCATATTTTGCCGACGATTCAACTGGATTGCCTTTGTGGAGACTGGTTACAACAATTATGAAATTAGCTTCGTTGAGTTTTCGCAGCTGAGATAGCAGGATGCAACTAGAAAATTGATATAAGTTTGAGTTTTAACTTCTTGTTTCCATTTTGTTTTTTCGCAAGTATTTATTTTTGCCGAATTCAATTCTATAACAGTTTTTAGGTAGAGGTTTTATGACAAGTTATATCTATGAAAATGGACTACGCCTGAACCAATGAGTGTATACGTGATTTGATTTTGTAAAAGTCCTACCAGATGTCATGCCTATGAAAAGAATATTAGCCATGCTAATTTGAAACAAATTACCTTGTCGAATGATGACCTTATCGGTTCACAGATTCGTTTTTAGTTGAATGAAACTGTAGCGTGGAGAAATAGTTTAAAAGCGCTACAAAAGATGAAGATTTGCCCATTTACCTTTTGTTTTGGTATTTTAAATTTGCCCTTTTTAAACGCTGAGTGTTCTTTTAGGAAAAACAGACATTGAGGAAAAACAGACTTTTTGGAAAAACAGACAGTGTTGAAATCTGTTGAATGAATGTTGAAAATGAATTGAATACTTCTTTTTATTTTATTGATCGCATGCAATGCGACGGAGTTATTTAACGACAGTTGGCAGCAGGCCGAAGCCTGAAAATGCTTTCTGTCGTGGCGATTGAGGTTAACGCTCTTGCCCAAGGAGCGCTGCGGCGATTCCCTCAGTGGCCGTGGATCGAACGACCAACCTTCCAATTGAGAGGCGGACACTCTATCACTGAACTACCTTTTTTTCTTTACGTGAATACAAAAAAATTTCGCGAGGACCGGAGCAAATAGCAGAAGGTGTTAGTTTTTATTTTGCATCAGGAAAGTCAGATGAAGCACATGTAGTTCAATGCTGTTAATGCTTTTCACTTTCAGTCGTGTCACTGCTGTGTGAAAATCTAGTTGTGACTCTAAAGCACGTGTGTTCAAATGACTCCTTGTGAGTACATATAAGAATCAATTAGTTGTGAGTTTTTTTTCTGGACATAGAGGCATTTCACAACACTAACAGCGGTGCTCACGTTGTGGTGTGGGGCTCAAAACTAACTTTTGCTAAGTCTGCAAGGTAGTGATTTTATTTTAAGTAAACTTTAAACGAATAATGCAAAAGTATCTTTTCCAGGAATGTTCATGCAACTACGTTTTTATGGTAAAGCTGTCTGCGTTATTTCATGAACAAATTCGAGGTGTGTTCTGATAAAAAAAAGCAAAACGTTGCACGTTGCGGGTCAAGACAACAATATCAACACTTTGGTTGACACTTCAATATCTAGTTGAAATAAGAAAGTCGACTGCCCTTTTTCTAGCCGAACTGGATTATTGCCATTTGTTAGGCGTGTATGAGTATGAAATTTCTATCGTTATTTCCAGTATCTTTTTCGTTTCTAAAATGTTCTTTAAACATATTATTCACCCCTACGCAGCACCCTCCGTTTGCAGCGCAGCTGTGATGAATCAGGCTGTTGTTGAGTCATACTCTACCAATTTCTTGATCGGTATCGAAGGAATCGCCTATAATTGCGGTTTAAAGGCGAAACACTCAAACTAATGTAAATATTTTTTAGCACAGATTTATCGTCTAAGTATTTTTACTGCCTCACTATTGATGTAATCGGGGAATGAGCTCAGGTAACAAGCAAAGCTATCAACATTGAGAAAAATACTTAGCTGTTCTTCTTATGCTTGTGTTTGTAGGTGACGTCATGAAACGGCGGGTCAAATGAGGCTGATACAAACTTCCTCAAGCTTTAGAAAGAAATTTATTTGACCACTCACAATGTGAACAATCGATTTTTCCCAGCTTCCAGTACTTGGTGGTTTAAACCAGTTCAGGGTGATAGACTCTTAGCAACAGCACGAAATCCTCAGTTTCAAAATTGCGTTAAAGATAAAGCGATAGAGTTGAGATTTTTGGGAAGAGTTAAACACACCATTTCTTTCAGCAGAAATTGTTTTACACCCACTAATTCTGGATGCAACACTGTGGAAAAGCCTACCTTCATGCACCAAGGAAGCCGTGTGGATTTTAATGCACATGGTAAAGATGTATCCCCTCTCAGGTAAATTCGACTAAATTGCCATTTTCAATTAAATGTTGTGCGTTCGTCTTTCTTATCATTCACATGTTAGTGAAGCTCATTATAGTGCCACACAAGGGCTATGACTTCATATCCTTGGTTGGAATATGTTATTGTACCAGAGTTTACGAAGCAAATGTAAAAGTTTTTTCGTTCAGTGTTAAACTTTTTCTAATTTTTGTTTCCCACCATGACTATTTCTATGAACCTGTGATCAAAATTATCATCAATCACATCTGAGTGGAAATCGTGATGCTTTTTGCTGGACTGAGTGAGGTATTGTTGCAGTAAACAGGGAGTAAACTGCCAGATATTAATTTGTAAAAAAGCATAAAGCAGAAACTTGACAAACATACAAATCCTCAACAGTAGGAAAAGCTGCTTATTTTCTTTTTTTGCGCTATAGAAATTATCTTGGTGTCCTTCACGCCGCAGGCTTTTGGTTTTAAATCTACACTTCAGGCACTCAGGAGAAGATGCTCTGAGCAATTTACAAGTTGTCACGGTCGAAGTACAAAAGGCAAAGTTTTTTTTTGCAGAAAGCACTTGTACAGCTGATCGTGCAGTCTGCACGCAATGTATACGATACACACCACAGGGGCATTCTTTCATCTGAGACTGCAAATCACAAAACGTTCTTTGCTTCCTTGACTTGTGACGACATAACAGGTTGTAAAATCGGTTTGATTTATGAAAACAAGGCATTTTTTATTCGGTTTATTTCTACAAGTTATCAGTGTTATTACAACGCAAAACTTACTTTAAGCTTGACGATAATACGAAGCTGCATTTCTCAATTCATTTTATCTTGACAAGCCTTTGCGTAAGTGGCGCCGCCGCTGAATTTATGTTAGCATCAATTTGATAATAAATTCTTGTTCCGAAATGGTAAAGGAAAATGACCGCAAAGCCGTAGCTGATGGTAATTGCATTAATTTGTAAAGATAAGATTGGAATTCGATAAAAGTAATGTCGCTCTTACGAGTAATTAAGGAGCAACTTATATTTTATTCACCATCCCGTAGATGCGCTTATTTCTCCGCTGTGAAGTAATAGGTTTACAAATAGAAAATTTGCATTTTATTACCTGCATAATGTGGTAATTGAGCAAGTCTTCAGTTTTCGAAAAATAACTGACATTCTTTACAGTCAGAAACTTACATTCAGAAACATAATTCTCATGGCAGAAAAAAATTAAGTGCCTTTTCTAGCGTACCAACAAATGCAAATCAATTTACCAATCTCAAAAAGCTTGAATAACGTCATGAGGACTTTGGTGTGAATACGATATTTTAACTGGAAACAGCTAATAAATTATCTTGTTTTTGTAAGTATGGTATTGTACGGTGTAAATTAAAAAAATGTCTTTGCCAAGGTGAAAGTGAAATTAAAAAAAATGTGACACATGCAAGATGACATTGAATTATTACACGCAAACATGCTCATTCCTTGTGTATTTTGTGCAGATGAACAGATTTTAAAAATTGCTGTTTTTAACAACAAATAGGCCTACACTATCATTTTTCTGTATCAAATGTGATGAGAAGCGTTTTTTTTTAATTTTAAATTGATTCAAAAACATTTGAGCCGCCATAAATTCTAAAACGGTTCTCTTATGCAGATCAAAACTTTGCAAATAATCTTTGCAACAAAAACCTTTTTAAAAATATGATCAACAACACAACGAACTACAACAAAGCAATAGCTTTAATAATGATGCTGTTTTTTGAAGCTTGGTTAAATTCTGCTGTTGTTGTCTCTTGAAAAAACAGTGTGAAGAACCTTAATATGCTCTGGATTTGTACACTTGTCAACTCAAGCATATGCGGCCTATTCTAAATTAAGAATCGTGAATTATTCATCAATGTCGGACTCCATGTTTGTTGCTCTCGTGTTCCAGCATTTGTACTTGAAACGCTTGGTTGCATTTAGGTGTGCTCAGTTTGGTGAAAAACGCCGCGACGATATCAGCCAACGAGGCTTTTTGATCCAGGCTTAGACCCGGAGGTTTTAATATTCGCGAATGGAATTGCCGATCGATCAGTCCATCGACAGCGTTTGAGTCGCCACTTCAAGTGTGCCAGTCACTGTCACGATCACACCGGTCAGCTGGATATTTCATAGAAGAGCAGAAACACCGCCCTTTCATCTGCTGCAAGCGGAAGCTCGAACCAGAACAAGTATAAGTGCTATCAAGAGGCTTTGCGAATTGAGCTTTTCAAAGATGTGAGCTCGTCTTCGGTATTCGCGCCGTTGCAATTAACTGCTGGCACTTGATGAACCGAGCCTTAATATCCGCGCACTAGCACTCCGGTCGAACATTGTAGTTGACATCCATAAACAAGCGTGAAATTCTTTGTGGTGATCGTGCGAGCTACATGACGAAAAAAAAATCGGAAACTTAAGGTAAAAGCCTAGGAGCGAAATTGCAGATTACTGGCTGATAAAGATCGCTTGCGAACGTCAGAACTAATCGCGAAACACAGGGTTAACCATTAGGGTTTTTTAAAAGGCGTACTGATTTTGACAGCAGATAAAGTTAGGCACAGTTTTGGCGTTCACTTCTTGCATAGCAAGCTGAAAAATATTTTCTCGCAGCATGTTTTTAGGTACTCAGAGTACTACGGACATCAGGAAAGTATAACAGATCAGAGAGCAATTCAGATGCCATTCGAGGATGAATATTCTTGTCGCTGTGCGAGGCTATTATCGCAGAATATGTTGCAAAGCGCTTTTAGACAGGCAAGCTGTACTACGGTGAATTATTCATTACAGTCGGTCAAGCGTGTAGTGCAGATTGCTTAAACAATATTTCAAAAACACAAAAACCTGTTTGACTTCACCTCTTTTTGTTTGTAGGTACTGTTTAAACATAGAGCTGTTTTAAAGTTGAAAGTAACATGGAAACCTTGACCAAGACGGTTCCTTTGATTGTTACTTTGTTTGCAACCGGGCTGGCATTTCCTTCAAACATACCAGAAGAGGCAATAAGGCTTAAAAGTATCAATAACGGTGAACATCAGGTGTCTGAAGCATCAGATCCAGTCGAAGTATTACTCTATAGAACGTTACTAAGGGAAAAAGCATCCAAGTTTCACGATGAAAATCCTCAAGGCAAGTCAAATGTACACATAACATGACGAATGAAGTCTTTTTCTTAAACTGCAGTCGGGTGGAGATGTTGTTGCGGTTTTCAAAATTGGTTTTGCAACTTGCAAACATATTAAATAAATTTTACCGTTGTATACATGGCCACGTTTTTCTTTAGTATATTCAGAAAAGTATTTGACCTTTTTCATCATCCTGCTTGTTTCACAATGCGCTTCTTTTGAAAACGCAAAGCAGAGATGCCACTTGTCATGCTGCAAACTTTAATAACTTTGTGTATTATTTTTCAGCTGCTGGTAAGGAAGATTCTGATACCAATTACCCAGATGACGAAGTCCTGGCTCAGTTAAAAGCACTGCAGTCAGCAGGAGTGGGACAAAAGGATGGGAGATGGTTGGATCAGATCCAGGTAAAAATGGGGAATTACATCGGAGTAAATTTTCACTCGACGTCGCCTGTGGAATCACTAAAACATATTTAAACTAATAAAATGTTGAAAGCAGTAGGAGACCAAACCAAAATTTTTTAAATAAATAGCAACGTTATGCTGCCCATGCACGCTACCTGGAGTAGTTACCTGCACACTTGATTCAGTCTCCATATCTGGAGGTAAATTAACCTTCGTTTTATTTTTGAAATTTAATAAAGGCAAACGAGAGGAAAAGTGTTAGATACATGGGCGCAGGAAGGATTTTTTTCAGGGGGACCAATAGTGGATTTTTCCAATTATTTTTTTAGGAGGAGACCAAAAGTGGTGAAATTTGTTTTTTCTACTCGAAACTAAGAAAATAAACTTTTGCTGAAATTTTTAAAAGCCCCCTCCTTCCGACGCCCATAGTTAGAGACCCCGTGCTAGATCAAATCGAAGAAAACGTACAATTCAAGTTGGTAACATAGGTAACACTGGTTGTGGAAACGCACCCTTAGACTAAAGTAACATGTCTACCTATAGTAGGGATGTAGTGCCAACAAAAAGGTACAGGAACGCACCAAAAATCTAACCATTTTGAAACAGGTTCCAACTCATTTTATAGCAAAACATGAAAAATCACTATACCCCTGACCTCGAGTTTAATGTAAGTTAGATTTGAAACTTGATCTTGGATCCAACAATCTATTTTCAAATCAACCAAGATTTTGTTTATCATATGTCTTGAAATGAAAGTTATCCAGGCGATTACACGCAATTTTTTCTGTTTTCACAATTTAATTTTGCAAAACTCATTGAACTTTTAGCTACGTTATATAAGACAGTGGCGCACAACCTTTTCGCTATTGCCGGCCGCATTACGTTTGTTTTTATGAATTACGGCCTCCAGTGAGATATTTTATATTTTACATTGCTTCTGTTATGCTTTTACACACTGAGCCTACCCTGCTTGCACACGTCTGTTTGGCCATCTTTCTACTAAGTATCCTCATAGAGTAGACAAAGAATTTTTATCAATGCACGACCCCCACAATTTATTTAATATTTTAAATTACATGTACACGGCGCATAAACTTTTATCGAAGGCCGCAGGTTGTACACCTCTGTAATAGTAGGAATTCGCACAATCATGGTGAAAATTATGTTGGAGCCATGCTTTGTGAAACGTTGCGTCTATCATTTATGCTTCCGCTCAAGAGAACGAGGTTATTAGATGCTGGAGTGGACTAATGGCAGTGTAACAGATGGAGAACATTTACTAGATAAACTTCACTGTTGTATTATGGAAATAAGGAGTTTTACCCAGTTTCATTCCATGGCTTGCAATATTTCTGTGGAGAATTCTGCTCACCCCGCTGTGGCAGGTAGTCTGGTTTCGATTGCTAATCGGATCATACCGAAGACTTGACAAAAGGTACTTGGTTTGCAACCTTCCAGCCCGTGTTAATGATGTGTGCAAGGAAAAGCTTCACGCACGGTGCTGCCATCGACTTGCCACCAATGATGCAGCATTCACTATGAAAGTAGTCGTGTGGTCCCCGACACAAAATTAAGCGAAAATGGGCGTCGCAGCCGCCCCGGCCACTCGTTACAGTCAAAAGGAAGTACGAAAAGCGAAAACAATGAAACTGAACCTGATTCTTGAACTGTAGCAACATTTTTTGTTTCGTGCATACGAAAAGCTGTAGTGTTTCTGATAGACTGTTTTTGCATAAACAGGACGTCGTTGATTTACTGCCTCCCAATTACCACAACTCCACTGAGTATCAAACTCAAATTGGAAACGAGGATGTGGATGTCAAGGAGAACATCGACAAAACATCAGACGATTATTCAGGTGTGTTTGGTTGCACTGTCTCATCTCAGTTGGTTTGGCTTATACCTGGTTGTTAACGTTTTCCGGTTCTTCCAGAAATGGGCATTTATTTGCATAAGGGTCCATAAAATCCGAGTCCGTTCCAAACAAACTGTTCAAGCGGAAAAGCGTTGCGTGGAAAATGCATAAAAAATAAACCATGTGACGAAAGTTGACATTTACATGCGTAGTCATTGGGCCAGTAACACCGTCGAGCAACAGGTAAATCAGTCACAGTATAACTGCACCTGTTTATTGGTTCTAAACAGGACAGCGTAGCCGTTGTAAAAATGACATTGCTCCGGCTCAGGAACACTTTTTTTCATGAACATGGCTCCGTCTCTAGCTCCGGAGTTCTCTTTTTTCATAGTATGGCTCCAGCTCCATTTTCTGTTTGTTTTTACACATTAATATTTTCAATTGCTTGGTGTGCCTCACGTTGAATGAAAAATTAATATATCTTGTACACAAAACTAAGAGAATATACCAATCTTGTTTGAGTAAGTTAATCAGGTAGTTTTTACAAGCAGCGCTCTTACCATGAGTAAATCAGCGAAAAAACAACAATCACAGGTTCAGACGATTTAGAACACAGTTACTGACGGAAGCGTACCTCAAGATAACGGTAATATAAGCAATTTCTAGTAGGGCAGTCGCTGGTTTTGCTGTTAATGCCCGGTGACCTTTAGTTATTTCTTTACCACCGGAATCAAGAAAATGGCTGTTTGGAAAACTACCTTTGTGTCCGAGCGTTTTTGACACAGTCTAGTCCCAATCGACCAATTGTTTTGTACTCGTTGGATGCCTTGCCTATTGCAGTCTTGGCGATTCTACTGTAGTTAACAGCGCTGCGCGGGCAAACCATGCAAAGAGCGCAAAACATATAGTCGATTAACTCTCTCATGTGTCCTTTCTAACGTGCACACATTTGCATTAATACAAATGCCAAGATGTGTTTAAAAGCCGTTTGTTCGAATAAATAGCATGGCTTCTAGCAAGAAAGTCACTTTTGGCTTTTTCAAAATAGCTGAAAACTTCTGATTTCTTATCTTTTGCATTCTTAATAAGCACTAAGCGTGATGAATCGCAAAGTAAAGCACAATTTAACCTGAAAATCCTAGGAGAAAATAAGACCGGTTACCGTGCTGAAAACATAAAAGTTTTCCACCGATGAAAACTTCATGAAAAGCACACATTTGTTTACACTGCATTTTTATACCCTCCTGAAGATGTACTGCCATGCAAAGCAATGCTAGTTCGCTACCAATTAGTTATCACTTTCATATTATGCTGCTGATAGTTCTTAGTGAACTTCGCCAGTAATCTAGTAAACCTTGCTAGTAAGCCTAATGGTTTCTAATAAAAAATCCTACTTTACAATGGCGTGCCGTGCAATTCACGCTTAATATATCTTAATCATACTCTCTGCAAACAGCATAAGTACACAGCTACAAAAGCTATGGATATCATACACCTATTCATTGTAGCTCAGTTCTTTTTTGATCGCAACACTACTACAGACCCGGTTTGATAAATCTGACTTTAAAGCCATCCAGGTGTGTGGCGATTGCCCCCTTAAAACCTACGAACATAATTTTATTCACCATGATTTCAGGATTTGTAGGATTCGGAAAACAGCATTCGCGGAATAAGGTCATTTTGCCGTCCGCTGTTTTGTCATAGCAGTGCTGTGAAGTATGCTTCATCTCTCTTACAGTAGTGAACACGTAATGAGGCTTGACTACCAAATATTACTGAAAACGCTCCCCCTAACCTTACTGCGTGGATCCGCCCCTGCTAGAAGTAAGATGTGGTAGTTAGCGATTTTCTTACTTCTACAAGTAACTCCGCGCCTGTCGAGCTACGACGCCACAGTCTTAGCGATGATTGAAAGCCTTGCAGATCCATTGTTGCAGTCTGGTGTCGTCACTCGCAACAATCGCTTTTAGCGTGCTTGTTTTAGGTAAAGTAAACCTGTTTTTCAGTCAATTTGGCAAAACAGTTTGTATCCAGGAAGAGACCCGGAACCGGAGCTACCTCTCAAATGGCCATAGCTCCAGCTCCGGTCCTAAATTTTAAACTGAGTTCCAGCTCCGGCTCCTGACTTTTATTCTGAGCTCCGGCTTCAGGCAAAATGCCCAGCTCCGGCTCCGACTCCTGCTCGGCAACCCTGGTTGTGCTTTGAGAGGCGGTATCCCAAATAAAATAGTATTATTCGCCTAAAATAAAACATTTTGGCCCACCCAAAATTTTTGGGCTGGCTACGCTACTACTTAAGGAGAGCATGTGGTCACCGTGCGAATACCCTCGTGGCGCTTATTGCAATTAAGGCTAAGTTAAATTCTTTAACAAAATTCACGGTTGGAAAACTTGGAAAACAGCTTTTTCGTCATTTTAAATCAAACGACGTGGCAGGAAGTAACTGTCTCACTGACACTTCGCTTTAAACCGATACCATACGCGTGCAGTTATTTCCCACATGTGGCAATATAATGCCGCCTGTTGATCCGGTAGGAAAGCATTGAACCTTCCAGTCAACAACCTTCTAATGCTATTTGACTACTGTTGCGAAATTTACAAGTTTTAAAATTTTGCTCTTGCTATTATTTTGGGATTTTTAAATGCTGTTCTCATAATTATGAAACATTTCTGATTTCAGGAGTTGCATGGCATTTTCGTAATTTTGGTTGAAGAACACATGAATGGTGAAAGTGCTGACCAAGAAGTTATATCTGTGACCAGTGTTTTTTAAAGTATTTTGAGGGAACGAAACGGTCTACCAAATTTTTCCTACGTTCTCTCAAATTACAGTAGAACCTCGCTTTACGACCACCACCAAAATGCACTAAAACCTCGCTTTACGATCATCTTGGATTCTCGATATTCAGATGAAATAGTTGCGGTCTCTCAAAATGTCTTAACAGTCACCAAGGTCAAACCTTATAAAACCTGTCTGTGACACACCAACTCTTCTGCGTGGTGTGTTAAAAGGTTACCAAAGTACTCGCAAATACAAGTGGTATCAAAGCCATGGCTTAATATCACTTGTTTAATAAAAGGCCACGAAAACTTATTCATTAATTCAGGTTTATTTGGGAGAGCATTACAACAACTCAAAATGCCACAGAAAATGCAATCCTGGATGCAAAACTGGACCATATACGGCCCACTTATAGCGTAGCCAAAAGAACAATAACCTGTTTCGAAGAAAGCAAAGGTTTGGCGATTACTCCTAAATGTCAAATATTTAATGCTCGCCACGGGGGTTTTTTTTGGGCTTAGCCCCCCAAACAAAGCTCCAAGCCCCCAAATTGAAATATGAAACGTTATAAATAAGTGGAATTTTTGTTAAATTTAAATGTCAAGCCCCCGCTGCACAAACGTCAAGCCCCCGCTCAAACGCAAAGCCCGCCCATTGGCGACTTTCTGGCGACGGTTCTGATCTAGTGTCGTCCAGTAATATCAAATGTCTAGTGGCGTCTAGTAATGTCTAGACTTTTGTCAATTACCTTGTGTAAAATGCAACTTTTGAAGCAAAATCGAGAACATGAAATTACGAAATGCGTCCCTATTCTAACGTAATTACATCTAGCATAAACACGAACCAACGCCAATTCACCCCGGGCAATGAAAGCTGCACTGAATTAACTGCTTGTCTTCAGTAAAGCAGATACCTTATCGGGGCAGTTATTTATTCGGAACTCGCAGGATTGTTGTTACAGCAAAGATAAGCTGCGAAGAGGCGGCAGCGATAACTACAGCCTTCAAGTTTGCAACAAGGTAATTTCCAAAAAAATACCTCGAACTGAGGGTTGATGTCGGAAGGAAAAACAAAACATCTATATTGTGTCCATTTTAAGCAAATTAAAATCTATACCGCAGGGTTGCTGGATTTACAAACAGTTACTTTGTCCTGATAAATACCGATGAAGGCATTTCGAAGTATGTAGGAAAACATTGATTTGTATTTTGGGTCTAAAAACTCCGATCATTCTTGGCTTTGTACCTGAAATTCTTCTACATAGGAAGATTGATAAATCATAGAATTTCAAGCTTTTTTTCAATTAAAAGTGCATCTTTGCGATTGTTTGTGAAATCGAAATGATTTTACTTTTTTTTCCATTGCTTTCGATTCAAAGCTCAGGCTTGCATGAATGTAGTTGATCATTTTGTGTCTGCTTGTTAGGCTCACGAAGTATTTCAAAGACCCTGGGAAGGAGTGAAAAAGAGTGGCCACGGAAAGCGTAAATATTTTTCTGTCGACTTTTCATAGATAACACGCCGACGCCTTTTCATTCCACACTGCGCGTTCTCACACCAATACGCCGAACGCCATTCTTCTTAGCGGCAATCCTGTCCCTTGACCACACGCAACATCTGCTTCTAATTTTCCTGCCAAGCAGACTGCGTCGAAATCGATACAGCTTACGATAAGAATATTGACTAGCCATCACGTCTTGCGTTGCGGCGAATGTAAAATCAATGCTTATAGGTCACCGTATATCAGCTGCGCTTTCGCTCAATAGCAGCCAACATCGCAGACAAGGTGTGCTGCGACGCATGTACGCGCTATTTTCCTTTTCTTTATAATGCGCAATTACTCAACGTTATGATGGAGAACTACTGAAAAACAACTCCACTAATCACGACTTTCTTGATATAACAACAAAATACTTGCGGCCGCTCGGAGTGAAGTTAAACGTTTACAAGGTTTATCAGTGGCTCCCAACCTGCGGTACGGGGGCTACTAGTAGTAGGCGATAGTAATCCAGCTGTTACGCCATACCTTTATGTTTGCAGCCGAATTTTAGTCAAACAAAAGAATATAAAAATTTCAATCTCGTCGGTTTACAGTCAGTTTTTTTT
>JGI24021J15306_10001708_pt1 | contig 22220 bp, 14 predicted proteins | sample Ectturendosymbi1_FD_15306 | JGI IMG/M metagenome (IMG submission 15306) | reverse complement strand
ATGACGACAAAATGCCGATAAAATGCCGGAAGCACGTGTCCTTAGGCAAACCTGATACTGCTTCAGTTATTTCAAAGTTTGACCATTTTCTCGCAATCCATATCAACACATATATCTGCAAGGGAAAAGACCATATTTCTTATTTATCAAAACCTACATGCGATGAGTTCACTAAGCATCTGGGACAGGGGTTGGCAAACTTTTTCAGCAAAAGAGCCATTCTGCTTCATGTTCCATCAAGTAGTATTGGTGAGAAGGCACAAAACGTTGACACCGTTTCATTTTTCATGCGACTTCGTAGGGACGCAGGCAGGCAAAATTTTTATCAACTCAATTGTAATAATAACAAAATGCAAATTTAAATTAGGCCTGCAAGTGTGATCAAATCCAGAGAGCCACATTACAGGAGATAAGATCCGCATGCGCATCCATACCCGCAGGTTGCCGACCCCTGGTCTGGGAAAACATATATTGTGTCGTATCATCAATGAGCTGACATTTGCAAACCAAGATGCAGCGTCCATGGCGATTCGTCACCTGATGTTTATCATGCTGATCAGTTTATTTGTGTAGTTAGATACGACGCTCCCCCAAAAAAGGGACTGCAGAGCGTTCCGTTCATTTTTGGATATGTCAGGACAAACAGGAAAACAATTTTCGTAACAGGAATTGCCCTTCGCAATGGTTAAAAGAGTAGTCCATTGCAAACTCATCAGCAGAATCAAAGTGCAATCTTAACATTTTTATGGATGTGCATGCTTCAACTTTGCTCATGAGGTATTTTGTTTTCTATGTATTAGGATTCTGGCGAATTATGTTCCATGAGTGAGTATTGGCACTGATGTTTCATTTTGCTCCAAGGGTTTTATGGGACTTTGAGTTAAAACAATGACTGCATATGGAAACCTGCAAGTTGACTAAAAATCGTCACGCGTTTTTAATTAAGATGCAACATATTTATGTTTGAAGGAAACTGATTCCTGTAAACTTTTCTTTCGTCTATATAAATTTCATTTTCAACATTACCCCTAAACGAGATAAGCATGGGCAACCGTAGTGAATACTGTAGGTGTTTTGTGACACTTCACTTTGAGGAATGATTGTGTGCATGTGAAGAATTTTGGAGCACTTTTGCACTGATGGAGCAGCAACAAGAACTTGTTCGCTTTTGTGATTGCTTGTAACACAAGAGAAAGCCACTAGCCACTAACCCTATCCGTGTGTACTAGAACTTGAAGAAGTCTCGTAGTCCGTAATATACTTCAAGTGTTCTCTGGTAATACGTAAGGGAAAAAACAACCCTGGAAATCCTCAAAAACGTTTCAAGTTATGTGTTTGTCAGTATTCAAAGATAAAGAAGGTGACTATGTCCAATGATTGAAATTGTACATTTATTAGTGACGTGTAAAGTATTTAAAAGCAATATGCAATTAGGTCAAATGCGAACCTATAATGCCATTATGATATTTTTTCAGCATTGCTGGCAGAGTCACCTAAAATGGGAATGATTTCATAGCAAACACTTTTCATGCCCTTTTCGTTTTGGAATTATCGTTTCAGGAAGATATATAGTTTCAATGCAGGCCTACATGTAACTGCACACGGTTTCGTCTGGAAACGTGACTGTCACTTGGCCACTGGAGAGTCTTCTATCTTTGGTCTTGAATTTCCAGTTCATAGGGCAAGAAGAGCTGTTCTACTTCAAAGATGGTCGGGAATACGTTTCAGACATTGTTTTTCTTCTGATCTCCTTGCGGGACAGCGACGATAGCTTCAAAACTTCAAACGCTTGAGCTCAGCATGCTTTGAGGTATATATTCAAAAAACTTTTTGTAGATACAAGAGATTGTTTGGGACACCATCAGCGTTATTAATTGTTGTGTATCTTGTTACAAATGAGGGAGAATCTTTCTGGACACGTTTCAAAAGTTTTGTGAATTAATGATATGAGGCGCATTTAAAGTGTATTGATTCCTGGAAAGATCGCCTAGAGCAACCAACAAAAATCGCCACTTTCTTGGTTTGCAAAAGTTACCAATTTTATGTGATGTGCAACGATTGTCAAAGGGACGTAGGGTATTTAAGCAAGTGAAGACCTTTTCGTCGCCCAGCTGTGTGAGTGTCCCCCGAACACCTAGTCTAGATCTGCCACTGCAATCATGTAAACACAATTAAAAGTTCTAAGTTTGCTGCTTTGTAAACATGGAATAGTTTAAGACAAGCAATACTGCTAGCTAAGTGACATTGTTGAAATGTAAACAAACACCTTTCATTTGCAATTCATTTTTATGTGATCTTGACGAAAAAAAAACGAAAAAGAAACTTTTTTCTCAGATAAAGTGAGTCCACGTTTTGTTTATAATGCTTATTCTTAGTTTATTCAGAAAATATCTGGAACAGGAGTTTTAGATATCACTGAGGATAGTATACTCAATTTTTGTAATGGAATAAATTTTTGTGCAAAGGATTGTATTTCAAACCTCCATTTTACGTAACATATGTCATGTTTTCTGCAAACGTTTCAGGTAAGACATTGTTACACTAAGACTATCGAAAACATCACTGTGTTTGTATAATCTGCTTCTAACACAAACTGATAAAAGCAGAAAAAAATCGTTACGCCGTGAGCGCATATCTATAAACGTAATCGAAAAAGAAACGGCGTACAACAACATTACTGACAAATTAGAAACTGGGCCGGGAACCGGAATGTGTTTCTGTCAAAACACAAGACTTACTTCGGGGGCAGTGCCCCCCAAGTTTTGTTGTGTTCAGAAAAATTTGTTTCAAACATAAAGAACAAAATCTTGGCCCCTTCAAACTGTTTCTTCACCAAAAAACTTACAACCTGGCTACGGGCCTGCCGGGGTGTGTTTCTGCTAAAACACATGGCTTTGATTTGTAAATAATTTTGGTGACTTTGAGAACAAGTCAATTGTTATTCTTTTTCAAATTAATTGCTGTGTAACACAACTGACTGCGCTAGAGAGTCACTGAAATCAGCAAAGTGCTTCAACAGCTTTACATCAAAGAAACATATTTCCCAATCGGGTACTTTTTACTAAACCCCAGCGCCATCTTGTGAGGTAGGCTATGTTGATTTCGGGTTGTACACTGTCACACCTGGAACGTGCTGTGAGGTTTACGGCGAACCTTAAATCCCTGGAATAATTCGAGTCAAGTGTGCTCACAGTGTAGTTTAAGCTAACAAATAGTTGTGGGATTCGCCTAGTGCTGTTTTTGCCACATGCCAATTTCTGCAGCGCTCTTGAGAAGCCGCAGAGACTTTTTAAATATTGGCAACGTTTAATGCGAAGACAACCTCTGACACACATCATTTTCCATTACTACACGACTTTTCTTACTTGAACAACCAACTTGTTTGTTTCTTCATGCTATTAAATTTAGATGATCTTTGGAGCGTAAAATTGGGATAGACTTAAGAGTTTGATCAGCACTAAAAATACCTTCAAGAAACTATACATGTTTCATTTTGAAATAATAAAACAATAATAAGAAATTAAAAACAACACATGTATAGTTTTTTGAAGGCTTTTTTTGTGTTGGTGAAATTTAGATGAGATATAACAAATTGAACGTCATAATTTGTGTTCAACTTCATAGTAAATTTCACTTTTCATTTCATGGCGAAAACAATGAATGATTTTGCTTTCATCGCCATCACAATTTTCTCACGGTTTTGTGACACATTTTGAATGCCTGACAGGATTGAACAGATTTACTGTGCTGCTGTAGTTTGTGGTTAGATAAATGTGTAATTTACAATATAATCTAAAATTTGAGAAAGAAAGCTTGAAACTGCCGCATGAAACGATATCACTTTCTTCCTGGGTTGCTGCAAAATCAATTCAAAATCTTCCACCAATCCTCCACGTGTTGTACTATGCAGGAGATTTTCAGATTCACACGAAGCAACGCATGTTTTGAAAGTGGGCGTTTTATTGAAACAATGGCGAGTGAAAAAATTAGCGAAAGTAACTTTGACGATCACGTAACACTTCTCTGGAAGTACGGAGCAACCCCTTCTCGTTTCATCTTTTCATCTTTGACGAAATTCTGTTCGTGAATAGTGGTGCAAGTTTCAAGCAGCGATCGTACCGACGTTAAATAACATTGAACAAGTACAGCATAATTATCGCATGCTTCTGAATGCAAGAATGTGTGCTTTGTATATATAATTTGGACGTACGAAAGCTACGAAAAAAGAGGTGAGTGCAGTGCAGAATCGCAGATATCTTTTTGAACCTGTCTGCATTTGCTTCAAGTTAACCTAAATCAGACGTTTAAAGCAATTTGTACCATGAACGAAATGGAGGATCAAAACCTGTTTTATTACCAAACATCTTCATGTTCATCCCACAGTGACGCCCATCCACTTTCAGCACCTTTTTCTTTTATGAGTTAGTTCATTACTTCGTTCTGTTCCTCGTTCAAGTGAGATTTCCAGTCTCCAACAATGCCTTTCCGAATAAATGCTTTCTGTGCAAATCGAGCCCTTGTCTGCAGAAATGTAATCGGCAATTATGTTTGCTATGTCAATGCCGTAGATATGGGCGTCTGCAGAAATATTACAAGGGGATGGGCAACGTCAGCATTTTGATAATCATTTTCAAGTTGCTGACGATGCAATGCAAATGTATGTTCACGAAACGCTTAACAATTTCCACACGAACACACCACAAAGAAAATGACCCATGTTACGACAACATTCACAAAAATGCGGTTTGTTGGCAGCCGTAGTCAGGCATACTACGATAATTTTCACAATAGGCCAGGCTCGCAACCAGAGGGGGGGCAATCCGGCAATTGCTCCCCCAAAATTTTCACAAACGTATGTATTTGTTAGGTGCTGCAACAAGTTACATCATTTGACCCCTCCAGAAAATATCAGTTGGTTGCAGCCCTGCAATAGGCTATCTTCAGATTTTCATAGCAGGTTCTCCTTTTCACAGAAGTTTTCCACAGTCTTTAACGAAACCAACCACAAATTGTGACTTTATTTTACCTATAGGAGACTTATCAGCGTCACTCAGCAACAAGAGCTGCAAACGTCGGGGATCTCGTCCAAAGCCATTAATCACCTTTTCAGTAAAAGCTTGCTTGTCTTTGCTGATTTTTTACGAGGAACACTCGTCATATATAGGCCGGACAAGAACTCTATGTTGACACAACTATTGCACAACTTACTAAAATTAGAATACCATGCGTGCTTTCAAAAAATTGAGCAATGAATTACGAAAATTTGCCATAGAAAATGTAGCCTTGCACTCAGTACTCATTCAGAAGTCAGAAATAAATCTTAACTATTTTAAGACGTATTTCCTCAAGCCTACATAGACGTATTCTAACTAGTAACGTAGTTTTAAGTTCAATGGGAAGCAGTGGCGTAACTGACGCGGGACAATAGGTGCGAATAGCCCCCCTGGCAAGCTAAATATAAAAATGTAAAACTGGGCTCCCACAATGCAAATATTTCGGTTTTAGTATTCTTTTGGTTTTCAGTAGGTTGTTGGTCATTGCGTTTTTCTGAGTATTTCCCGGTGATGTAGGATTTTAGTATAGCCATCCACATCCGGATTCAGAATCATTTCTCATGTTTCTTTATGGGTGTTGGGTATTGGTCTCGCTACAGTGGCAAGTGGCCCCCTTTCAGCTAATTTCCCCCCAGGCTCAAACCTCTATAGTTATGCCACTTGTGAAATGAAGCCTGCATAAAAATAGTTTGATTAAGCTATTCACTCAGTTCAGGCACAATGTTCAAAATCACAGTCTCACACTAACAATGGATTTTTCCTATTTGTGGAAGCATTGCTACAGATTCACTTATGCTACTTTTCACACATTTTGAAACTACGTGACTTACTGCTATCATCAGTCACTGTCTCGCTGCATTACCTTACAAGATGTCTGTGCTGAGTTCAACAGAAACATGTGGCCAGTGTTGCCAGTGGTGTCAGTGTCTTTAACATCAGATTGTTTGCTTATTCAACCAGTGTTGCCAGATTTCAAAAAGCTTGAAAGCCAAATTTAACAAAAAAGTTAGCCAAATGTAGCCGAAATTGGCAAAAACCTACACCCAAAACAACCAAGTCTAAAAACTAACGAAAAACATTAAAAGTCACTAAAAATTTCAGTTTGTCAATTACGTGGACTGTAAAAAGATTAGTCTTTGGCGCAATTACGAACCATGCAATATTTGCGAAGCCAATTTGTAAAGGCAATGGCTGTAAATAAGTGACTCCCAAACTTTTCCTGATCGCTTACCGTTTGTGAGTCCCGCAGTGTCACCACGTACCAGGGGAAGCTGTAGCTGTGAGCATAGTTTTTTTGAAGAAAAACAAAAAGTAGGCCTATTCACGTGCCATCTTGAAGTCCTTGCGTACCACTAATGGTACGCGTAGGCGTACCACAATTTGGGTACCACTGCTGTAGATGGTGTAGGCCTACATATCATCGCACCTTATGCAAAGATTATAACATGTGTCCACAGCCTCCGTCATTTAACTATTTACAAATGCAAAATGAAACAACTGATTACTGCTGTTAGAACTTTTTTGAAAACCGAAGTTTAACTAGTCACCATTCTGTCGCATGGTATGATGGGGAACAGCATTACGCTGGTGTTTATTAGAAGCATCATGGCTGTTTAAATCTGGTCGATGTGTTCTGATTTCACAATAACAAAACTTGCACTAGGCTTTCTCAGAATTTCTTTGCATACTTTGCATTTTTCGAATCCGTGGTTTAAAACCGTTCATCCGTTCACATTCTTTGAAATCTGACGCCACTTCTTTATCACTAACAACATCAGCACCCGAAGCAACTAAGAACATCTGAGTGTTTCAGAACAAACTAATCTGGAGACCTGGCATCAATAAGGTGATGACTCAGTTGCAGTAACCTGTAGATCGTTATTCAAAATTAAATATTTCACAAAACAACCTGCACAAATAGTTCATTAATCTACATTATCGTTGTTTTGATTTTCTAACCGAAACTGGGCACAAGCGTCTCATTGTTCCATTTAGCTTCTTATAAAACATCAAAAATAAAGCTGTTAAAACTAATAGGATCGCTTTTAACCATGTTCTCTGGAAGAATCTTATCAGTATTTATGCAACTTAGGACTTTCCACACCGTCTATTTTCTGAGTAGGTAGATTCAATGCAGTCCAGCACGAGTCCACTTTCTCGTCCTTTTATGGGAGAGCTGATCACTTAAGCCTAACCAAACACAGGGTTTTCATTGGACTGAAGCAGCCGGCACTGGTACAAACGACATTACGCATTCGCAAGCAATGAATTTGACAGCAGTATAAAATATTAAATGGAGTTTTACATTTTTATAAACCAAACACTGGTCTAAATCAGAGATGAGCGGACTGTCATATTTTGCGACCCAGATCCAGTCCTGATTTTAAAAAACTAAGTCCAAGCCCAACCGCAGTCCACTATATTTTTCAAATGTAAAGTCCAAGTCCAAATGAAGTCCAAAATACTTGAAAAATGCAGCCTTTTCACAACAAAAATGCCTCATTTTTTTTCCATTAACTCAGTCCAAATCCGGTCCGGATCCTAAATTTTGAAGTGATTTACAGTTCGGATCCAATCCAAATTCAACAAAAATTGCTATAGTCCGGACCCAGTCCGATCCAAGTCCAGTGCTCATCTCTGGTCAAAATCTTGTACAAAAATCCGCCAAATTTTCCGCCGAAATATTTTGAAAATAGCCAAAATATCCGCCACCCGCCAAACGCAAATTTTACCCTCCAACCAAATAAAAAAATAGCCAAATTTGGCGGAAAAATAGCACATCTGGCAACCTTGTATTCAACATCAGATAACATCAGATTTGAACGTTGCAGTTTCATATAAGTTAAAATGCTTTCATTACCCATAACATGAACCACGTCGTTGTATTCAGAATAGAGCGGTGTCGTAGTCAAATGTAGAGGTCGGTCATGCGTAGGAAATATTTTTCTCAAAGGCGAGCATAGATGCGTTTTGTGAAAATACCGGCCATTTTGACAACGGTTCCAGATGTAACTGCGTCGTAATCCGTAAGCGGCACAGGGAAAACAGGAAAACAATGAGTAGCCTATTGTTAAGCCACAATTAACAATTTGCCTGTATTTGGCTGCCTCGTTACATTTCGGTGGGTGTGGCGCGGCAATCGCACCAAGAATTGCGTCAACAGCAGCAAATAAACCTCCCTGAAGGAACTGTCTTGACAAGATTCACTACTAGCGTCATTGTAATTTGACAAATTCTGCGTTAGTTCTTTTTGAAGCTACGGCAAATTATTTATTTTCAAAATACCAGCTTGTGAGGCACTGATCTTCAAAATACCCGCTTTTTACCGGCCTCTGCTAAATTAGCTGTAAAATACCGGTCAGGCCGGTGAAATGCCGGCCATCTGGCAGCCCTAAGCGAGCAGAACGTATTCAGTTTGGAACGATAACCAACCAGAGAAGGTGATCGAGATTGATGAAAGAGACATACAAATTATGAATTTATCTTCTTTTTTTACCTAAAAGAAGGGGAAACGTGGGAAACAAACACAACAGCCCAGCAAACATCAGATTTATTGCCAAAACATCAGACATCAGAAATTTATCTCAAAACATCGGATCTGATGTTAAAACATCAGAAGTGAAAACATTGCATGCGGCAATGCGCCTACTATCGTAACTTGAAGTGAATCTTAGCAGATTTGTTACTGTGTTATTGTTACGCAATAAAGACCAGCCTAAAATAATCCGCTTGCCAGTTTCGCAACATGCCTCTGTGAAAAAGAGCAGACACGAGTGAACTGCGAGTTCATAACTGCGTGACACATGAATAGTGAACCTGGCTCTTGTGTAGTGTGAGTGTCATTCCGGCAAATAAACGGTCAATGCAAGAATTAAATCAATTAATCGGAATTAAGCTTCTGACTTCAGGTTTTCTAAAATTTTTGGTTCATAGTCACAATTTCCAGGGGGAAAATGCCCGTTTGCCTCCCTGCGGAGGCCCATGCAGTGACGTGGCCAGAATGAGGCCGGAGTGGCCATGCCTTCCCGAAACAAACTTGCTAAGATTTTTACTTTTGCTTTATGTCAATTTTCAATTGTGAGAAAATAAACCGAAGGAACAGTCGGAATCAAGACGACGTCAGTGACTGACGACGTCATTGACTGGCCCCTCCCGAACAAAACTCTTGGCTGCACTGCTGCGCCCATGGCTGTAGATATCAGGTAATTTCCTATTTCATGCACATTGCTGAGATCTGTTGAAAGAAAGAACTCGGAGAAAATAATTGTTCTCAATGCAACAACTTTGGTAGCTAATTTGTGTGTGAAGATTTCTTTTGGTATTTATCATCGCGTATGCAATCGTAGAAGTCCTGCGCAGAACTGGGTTTGCGTTACCAATCTGTGTATTGATCTCCTTGTTCGACCATCTGTCACCCATGATTATACCACCCAGGGGCTTGCGGTAATCTCGAGATATTCGGGGAAGAATCGTCGCCAGAAAATTTTCAGTAGGGGGCTTAACGTTTGTTCAGGGGGACTTTACATTCTGAAATTTGATAAAAAATCTACCGATCTATAATGCTTCATAAGCCAATTTGGGGGGGCTTGGAATTTTGTTTGAGTGGCTAAGCCCCCAAAAGCTCCTCGTGGCGAGGGGACTGGCCCTGGGCAACCGCCTATTTGCATTTCCTTCCTACGACAGTCTACTATTTACAAACGTGAGAAAAACAGGCATTTGAAATACCTAGTGTGGACTAAAACAAGTGTCGAAAAATTCAATTGAAGATAATTCAAAGAGGATTGTTTGTTTTCAGTCAGTTAGTCAATGTGTTAAAAGTGTTAATTCAAAGAGATCAATGTGTTAATTACAAGTGTATATTGTTTTCAATAATGTGTTAGTCTTTATTAAGCTGTTTTATTTCGAATATAGTTGTCTGCTTTTTCTATTTATCTGAAAATTTACAACCATGAAGCTTGATGCAATGCTGCCGTTTATATTTTTCTGTACTACAAACGAATTTCTAAGGAAAAATAGCTGAAGAAGAAAATCTTTTATTAAACTGAAACATTTCAACCATTCAGTTACACACTTGCGCGTATTAATTTCTCTTTCCTAAATGAGCTCCAACATCAGAAAATCTTTGCACTACCTCACTTTTACATCGATTTAAAAGAAATTCTCTTACAGTGCTGATTAAAATGATGTTTGTTAGGCGTTCCTATAACATGCAGGATCTTACAGACATATTTTCATCCATTTCAACTTTGAAAACGACCTCACACAGTTAGTAAATTTTGAAAATCCGGTGGAGCGCAAATACTGTACAATGTTGGGAAGGCATCGCTTTCAAATTGCACTAAGCACTCAAACACGATCACGATCCTCAATAAGGCATGCGCGACGTGGCGTTTTCCTAACAGTCTTCCCCACGCGGCACTTGCCGAGGACGAACAAGTCTCCCCGCCTGGCCTTGTTTCAGGTTTCGTCCCCCCCCCGAGGGTCAGTTTCTACTTGGGACCCTCTTGTGGGGCTGAAATGTTCAGCTGCTTTCCACCCTGGTCTCTGTGCCTCAACACTGCTAAGTGGACTAAGCAGGCCTTGTTTATATGTTTTATTTTTGTCTTATACTTCTATTTCAGACAAAACCTCCATGAGTGATTCAGGACCGGTGTGCTGCTCGTCGTGCTTTGCATCTTAACGCTCGGCCAAATTCGAAGCTGCAGCGGTCCGTGCGATTGGAGAAGTCATGACTCGTCGCGGCACGCCGAACGTTTTCCGTCAAGTCACTTCACTTCCAGTATGACCAACTACCTTCACAAATCTCAGCGTTGACCACTCTGGACCTCTCTCCACAAACGGAAACTTTGGCGTGTACAATATGAACCGGTCTCAACCCCATATTGGATCGGATATCGGCGTGACGCGACAATCATCACTGCTGCAGCTCGGGCGCGACAGGACCCGCGACAATGCGGGCCATTGTCGACAAAGACTTTCCATCCGTGGTGGTTAAACGTGGCGAGACCACGCTGCTGAGGTAGCTGTCGCTGCGTCATGCGAACGGACTAGGTCTACGTCTTGTGGCGAACGCCGCGAACATCTTCATATGAAATGAACCAGTCACTCCAAAGACTGTTGACTTGCGGTGATCGCCGGCCGTGCAGTACCCGATTGCATAATCTCGGGCACCTGCACACATTTGATACACATTTGTTCGTTCATTTTCATATGCATTTTCACTCATCCCTTTCTCACCGCCTCTGCTTTATTTCCTCGTACGTGCCATATTTATCGCCATGATTTCTCCAATCGCCTGAACCACTTGCTCTCCACTTCGCAAAGCATTTTACAAAATTTGATGCATTGCACGACGAATCGCCCGGTCTCGTTTCTCCGGATGTTCCAACATGTTGTTTGTTTCTTCTTTACGCTCTAATGTCCCGTCCTTTCTCTTGATATACTTATGTTTATTATTTAGCGGCCTTTTTGCATGCCTTATGTCTATAAAAATGACTGTACATTGCTTTTATTATCGTTGAAACGATTGTACACTGTTTTCTTTTTTCGTTTTGACTGTGTAATCTATCGTTTCTTGTGGTTGTTACGGCCTCCCTTTTCTTTTGAGAATTTTTTTTGACAGTATGATCTGCATGTATAAGGCTGTCCTTTGCCTCATATACCGAAAATTGGACACCTTTTCACCCCTTCGCCCCTGGGCCAAGGGAGGCCACCCGGTTGCATCTGGCACATATTGTGAGGCAAAATTGTAGACTGTTTCGTCTTGAACGAATAAATACAATGTTCAACCGCCTTACGATAAGATGGCAGTGCTTGATCTCTCTCTGGGGTCACTAAACACACGTTTGCATGCCCCCCTTGGCAAATTGACATCAGATCCATGCAGAATGTGTTAGTAGCCTTACCATGCGAAGAATCACCTGGTTACAGCATATAAAAAACGTACTTTTGTAATTGCATTATAGCGATGCCCGTTGCCTTATTGGATTCCTGGCGCTGTCGCCCATTTCCTCCCCAGTGCACGTTCCTGCTACCACCCCAAGGCACCTAATCATCTCCACCTGTGGCAGTGTATTGTGGCTAACGTGCAGCTTACACTTCCTTGTTTTAGTGCAGAGACATAATATCTCGGTCTTTGTAGTGCTGCTTCGGCTTGATAGCGTGCAGCAGAAAACCGATCAAATGCATGTTGAAGGCCTCGCCAATATGATGCCAGCAGTAGCAAAAAGAAAATTAATCTTGTGCTGTAACATTTAGCAGTGACACCCTCGTCGACTCGGCTGTGGCTGTCCACCCAATTCATACATACCAAGGGTGGCCAACTTGTCTTCGACTGGGATCGATTAGAAAATTACTTGCTTACTCACGATCGACCGGTTGGTGATGAAATCACAAATACAAAATGCCAAAGTTGAGTATCGCACGTGCAAATATAGTGTACCATCGCCTTAGTACAGGAGTCGGGAACCATTTTGGCTAAGGGAGCCATGAAACCTTACATATTTTTAATTGTATTTCCGTGAGAGCCATATAATATGTTTCAACACTTAATGCAACTAACTTACTTAACTAACGTCTGCATTTTTAAGCAAAATCAACAATTTTAAACAACGGTAAATGTCTGAATTTTCTCATTAATAACATGTTTCTTACTGTTAATGCGACTTCTGGTGCTGCATGGTGTTGCTGATGGCTTTGCAGGAAAACTACAGAAAAAGTTTCATCCGTAACAATCGTGTTAAAAAAATATCAAGCGAGCCAGATGCCGCCATCAAAAGAGCCACATCTGGCTCGCGAGTCATAGGTTCCTGACCCCTGCCTTAGTAGCTGATGCACAGAAGGCAAAGTGTCTGTTACGCATAAATCGTGATTGTCACGAAATAATAGGAAAACACATTACATCACTTTCGCGGTGTCTGCCGTGCTAGGCTATGGTAAGCCATCGCAAGAGGCACCAAAGAGTATGCGTGACCAACCAACTGATGGATAATTTTCATGTACTTTGTCGAATATTGATTGAAAAGCGTTTTTAGGTATCTTCTCAATTCAATGCAAAATCAGTCGAGATCGACCAGCTGACACTCGGCGATCGACCGGTCGATCGCGATCGGTTTGTTGCCCCCCCTGATATAGACTATGAAGAGGAGTGGTGGCATACACCCTTGTCGGTGGAATCCAACACCCACGGTGAAAGGTCATGATTTTACTCCCTTGTGGCCAAGTCACAATTTCTGAGCAGGAATATGCTGATTCGACGGCCAGTAATAGGCGTTTGTCGACACCGTAATACCGCAACACTCCCGAAAGCTTTTCACGAAAGCACCCAGTCATATGCTTTCTAGAGGTCGACAATACATGCGAAGATGTCTTTGGGGCATACTCCCAAGATTTATCGAAACTTTGTTGGAGAGTGAAGATTAGGTACGTGGTGCGAGCACATAGACAAAAAAACCGCAATGGGTATCCTACAGCTTTGGTTCATCTATTTCACGGAATCATATTTCAAGGCACTTTCCATGCAAGGCTAAGCAGAGAGATGCTCCGGTGGCTGGTGCATTCGCTCTGGTCCCCCTTTTTGCGCATGGGGATAATCACAACATTTTGCAATATTTCGGTGCTCTTACAGAAAAACAGGCCACTTTACACACATGAGTCAGTAAAGACACCTTCTTGTTCATGGCTTTGCGCATTTCAGGTTAAGTGCTTTGACAGCGAGGATTGGAGGACCTCGGTTAAAGTGATGGCATTTTCTTACCCTAAATATACGTCCGTGTATCCGGTGATGTGAGAGTGACTAAGTTCAAAATATATTCGAAAGACTCTCTTCATCAACTAAGAATGAATTTCGCATTCTCAAACAAGACACCATTTTAATCTGTGATGAATCTGGTAGTGTGAGACCTCTTTTCGTGAAGAGACTAAATGATTGGTCAGCCCGTTTTTGTTAGGTTGGGATTAATTGGAATCCAGTTTATGTTCGAGTTTCTCCCACGATTGCATTTCGGAAATTTTTACTGTGAGGTTTACGGACGTTTCCGCCTCACCTTTTCACGAATGAAATGATTATATGATTTTGTTTTGAAGTCATGCCTTGTATAAATAATGTCCAGATTCAGTATTGTTGTACGTCACACAAATTGCTTTGTAAATTGTAAAAATTTGAGGTTGCCATTTAAGAAGCGCAAAATGCAATTCATCGAAAATACCAGTGAATGCATTAAAGAATTGTGCTCAGAATTTGCATCATTAAAATTTGGTCTTGGAGTTAATTTGTTTGTACCACGTTTCAAAATGTGAGAAATCTCGTGTATGTCTGTGATTTATCTCTTCTATTTGTTGAAGAAATTTTCTTTCAGGAAATTTCGCAAGACGTTTGACAAACCACGAAAAAAGCAATACCGAAATCACTTAGGCTCAAAGTGGATGTTTGTACCAACTTACCCACTTGTCCGGTTCACTTTGCATTTTTTTGAAACTTGTTTTTTCCAACACTTCATTGAGCACTTTACCTCCATCAGAAAGCAGCATATCCTTATACTTTTTCCCCAAAAATCTTGCAATTTGCAACACAGCGTTTTTTCTGTCTTTTTTCATATTTTCGTAGAGCATAAAAAGGACATTTGGATTATCACGGAGTCTGTCATGTGACTAAAATGACCGCCCCAAGAGACCTCTCCTTGAATGTAAAGGTCGAAAAGACCGTCGAAATTCACATCACAGTGGCCGAAGATGTCCCGAAAACCCTGCATGTGGTAATAGAATGAAACCATTGCATCCTTCGGGTTGCGAGTTACATAAATGTATTTTGCCTCATGATGCTGAGGAACAAATTTGAGTGGTAAATGAGTTTTGATGATTCTGGGATGGACGGAGTCGTCAATGCTGTTGACGAAATCGGATCCATCGAATTCCAGCATCGGTATCGACTGCCTCATTTTGCCTGGTATACTTTCACCACCATGGATAATGAGCCACACGATATTTTGCGTCCAAGTTGTTCCACATTTGGGGAAACTGCAAACAAATATGTCGATAGGCTTTGCTTTGTAACGAAGTGCGTCATCGAAGTGTTTTTGGTTGTATGAGAATGGGTAAATGCATACCTCTCCAGTGTCTGGATGTTTCAATTTTACAAATTTTGGAAGATTTTTTTCAGTCATAGGCATATTGTTGGAAAGGTGTCAGAAGTTTACTCTATGTTGCAAGTGTTAAAGTAAATAAGTTACCTACTTTCTCAAACCTGCAGAATTGAGTTAGTTGATAAAGTAACAAAGCACTAATGATTCTAAAATCTACTGAATGATGTAAAATATACGGCAGTCACTTGTGAAATCAATAAAATGCATTGAATTATTTAATGTTTGCATTTGCATACTTCAGATAAACCTTGTTGTTATTGGCGTATTTGGATAAAGCACGTGTCTTGTCTAGCCGTACGGCAGCTTGAGGTTAGCTTGTGGAAATGCCCTGCGCAGTTTCTGTACATCTACAGCAGGGTGGTCCAAGACTGCGAGCATGAAGGTCACATTACGGTGTGAGGAAAAATTTGCGGGAGGCAAAGAGAGGAACTCCATTGCAATTAAAAGACTCGTTTTCTGTTCTAATACACCTAATTTTTGCTGCACGCCTAACGCAATTTTCGATTCTTTTGATTCTAGGGCAGCTTTTAAGTTTTCTGTATGTTTGTTTGCGACTTAAAATAGAGATTTTCTGCTAGAAAAAAGATACACAACACACCAACAAAATGACAAAAGAATTTTTCTTGGTTTTGGTTAAAAAGTCAATGTCCGTTGTGGTTTCATCAGCCATTCTACTTCGTGTGTCGCTTTCCAATCTCTTCATAATTGAGAAAGCCCTTACACAAGTTACGAATACGGGGGAGCACATTCTCAGTGCAAAGTCTCTTAAGTGGGGGCAATTGCCCGGTTGCGGGCTTGGTTACCCTTCAATTATTTCAAAATTGCTTCTCTAGAATTTCCGTGGTATTTACCGGATGTTTTCTCGTGTTTGGTGCTGCAATGCCTATTTAAATAAAAACTCATTTCTTTCAGAATGGATACTATTTGCAACCTCAGAAGGCACTGTGGTTTGCCATTGCTAGTGGTGACGAAATAACTTTCCTCACAGTTAGAATTGAACTTTCTGTTTTTTTTCTGTTTTTCTGTTTTCCTCTGAAACTTCTCTTTTGACACTCATTTTTTGTTTAGTTGCTATACTTGACTAAAAATTACTTCATTGTTTTCACAATGCACATCTTGTAATCAAACTCGAAAATTAATTTCAGACTCTGTGGCTTGCAACAAAGATAAAAATAAACGCATGCTTTGGGGTCACGGAGCACTGCAGCGTTAGCCTAGCCTAGAGGTTAGCTATTGTAACGTTATAAATTGGAAAAAGGATATTGCTACCCCTTTAATAGTTACATATTGACCTGCACTTCAATGATGTGATACTGTGACATGCAAGGGCTGTGTGGCTAATGGAATGTAATCATGATTTTGTGTAATATACGGCACACAGAAGCGTTCGCGGGGCGCATGCGGCCCGCGTGCCAGTGTTTGGACCACTCTGATCTACAGCATAAAACGATTAAACGGAAGAAGACGCTTCGGTGCCGGCATTTGCAAACTGCGTAACTTGAGCAATTATGTATTGCGAAGTGAGAGCAAATCTGTTTTGTGCAGCCCTGAAATTGCCGAGTTCAACTGCAGCGTTGATTGCGAGTAGTCAATAGGAAAATATTGAGTGCGGATGACTCAAAGGTTTATGTTCAAGACAGGAATGGGGAACCTATTTATTCTCATGGGCCGCATGAATTGTAGAAAATCGTTGACGAGCCGAAAAAATTAAGAACTTTTTTCTCAAAATTTTTACTTTATCTTCCAAAGGAAAATAAGGAGATAAATGTAGGTCAAGAAGTGAGAGAAAATGCTCTTGACTCACTGTATACCTGTTTCATGGAGTTTCATTTTGACGCGATGTTGCGTTATAACTTACTGTATGAAATCGAAATTTTGATGTGGGCCAAATTAAATGTTCACGCGGGCGGCATTTGGCCCGCGGTCCGCAGGTTGCCCACCCCTATCTAAGAGATATAAACAACTACTGAAACGTAAAATAACCAATGAAACATTATTTACTTTACTGGTATTAGATTATTACCTTTGCTATTATAGCTTGCTATATGCATACCATACGCTTTGTTTTGGTTGAAGACGAGGATACACATACGAAATATTAACATACATAAGTGTTTACATCTGTAAAGTAGATATGGCGCTATCACTTCTCTTGAATTTTGTGTTTTTGTCCACTAGAATGAGTAAACGATTGCAGCTAAGTCATGCGACTTACCGCAGATTGAAAGACAACAAGAAACACAACAAAATATGCCGTGTCCATAGATTCATTTTGAAAGAAGTTGGAAAAAATAGGAAAAGTAATGATGAAAAAGGTGACGAATAAGCAGAAAAAACAAGACCCGCTAAATCGAAAATGAAAAACATGACCCAACTCAGTTGGTTAGTTTTTCATTCTAATGTTCAAGATGTTTTAGTGTTCATTTTGCCTTAATTTACCGCGAAACATTATCTTCTTTCATTACAAATAGTTTGCAAAGAAATTTCAGAGGTGGAAAGCACAGCACTTTTATGTTCGGGCCCGGGTGACAGTTAGCCTCGCTACGCCATTGGTTAAACCAGGGTTTCCCCAAACTTTTTAAGACACGGACTATTTTCGGAGAAAATCTTCGCAGACTCAAGATACCATGACCGCGAGAGTAATACAAACACTAGTTTAGCAAACTCGGTTTATCGCCCACTTTCATAAATTTCAATGAGAATCATGTCTCTGAATTTGTTTAGCATGTTTATCAAAATAAGGGCCTGATGTCGTTTACTGGTTGAAGTTTGTTTCGGTGCGTGGTTTGAACAACAGTTACAGTGTGAAAAACAGCTGATCAGAAATATTTGGTTACAGTGTTGAAAAACAGTTGATCAGAGACCAAATCAGATCAGAGAAATTGGGTTCCAGTTACTGGACATCCACTCGAAATTGAGTCAAAGACTCCACAGCTGTCGACTTTGCAGCGCAATCAGCTATTCGGCAATGCAATCATAAATTCGTTTCAGGGTGAATATTTAAAAAAATGAACCTGTAGATCTGGCACCTTAAAACCTGTCATATGTTGTGGTGTAATTGTGACGGGGATACATCTATCCAGGTCGGAGAGATGCAGTAAGGTTCTCAAGACAGATTTGACGAATACAGCGCAAATCAATTTCTACCTCGTCTGCAAATGCGTTTGATGCTAAAAAAGCAGCTATTTTTCCACTTTCAATTCGATAGACCCACAACTGTATTTTACCTTTAAACCGTGACAATGTCTTGGTCATATCTAAAAGTATTTTATCTATTCTCTGCTTGGAGATGTTTAACTGGTTCAAACGTATGAAAAAATCACCTAAGAATAGATATTTAGTAATCCACATGTTGTCTTATAATCGTTCAGCAAAGTTATGGTTCTCTTCATTTAATAAAGAACCGGTGTCATTGCGTGTCCCACTCTCTCAGCACCTTTCCTCATGAGCCAACGGATATTCAAATGAAACAAACGCCCACTGCGTTCTGCCCCCATCTCGCCACACAAAGGACCAAATTGACGTACGCGTAAGAGACGGCATTTGGTGTGATTGAGAGCAGATGAAATATATTTCAAAACTAATGTCAGATCTTCTGAAATTTTTCGCTGCCAAATTTATTCTCGGTGAAGAAGGCAATAACTACCTAAATATATTTTTTTCCTTTTTCATAAACTCATAAAACTTTTTTGGCTCTCATCCTGGCGCAGCCTCCATGGGCACAAACTGACAAGCAGTGAGTCCGCGATGTCTTATGTTCTTGACAAAGGAATCTACTTTCTTAAACATTTTCTTTCCTGTGGTATGTTTGGCAAGTGGACGGCAAAAGAGAAATTGTTTCACGTAATACTCAGTCACACGGTATCGCACGAACACCATGAACTGTGCATCATTTCCTAAATCTGTAGTCTCGCCCAACTCTGAAATAAGATTTCCACTTCGTTTCGCAGCAGCAATGATTCGTTTCAGAATATGGACTGAGATTTCTTGGATGCGTCACTTGATGATGTTGTTTCACAAACGAACCATAGCTAACTTATTAGCTACGGCATCGCTGCACATTATCCTTGCTATTTTCACGGCTGATGATTTAACCAAGCGCTCTCCCGATGTATAGAGCGCTTTCGCCCGTGCATTTTTCCAAGCAACCGAAAAAGAAGCATGCACTACTTTATTGTGGGAGTAATGTTTTACTTCTGAAGTATATGGACGATAAGCGCGACTTCGCCTCACCTGGTGTTTTGTATCTTTAAAATGCTCAAGGTTTTCGTTAACATACTTTACATATTTTTATTCGAGATGCCGAAGTAGTTTAGCTTCTTTGAGAGATCCGTGATGAAGGACTTCTAAGCATAACAAGCACTGCTACCGGATTTCACCGTTTACTTCGACTGCAGTAACTTCAGCTTTCAAGTAGTTGTAGGTATTTGCACACGTCTGCTTTCGTTTAGCAACTATAAACTAAGACGGTAAATATTAACCACAGCTTAGATAGGAACTTTCCCTTTAACGACCGCAAAAGCCAATAGATTGGTGTGTACGTTTTTGGTTATAACTCGCCACCTGCTGCAGCTAGAGAGGTGTTCAAACCCTCTACGGATTCAGCAAGTCTAGTAGTTCCGAGCCAAAAAAATTTTCAGTTTTGGGTTTGGGGTTCTCTTGGGGGGGCGTCACAAGTGGGGGTGTTTTCGCGTTTTTATGGTCTATTTTACCCGGCCCTGGACGCTCATCGAATGGGCCCACGTTTTGGCCCGAATATTTTTACGAAACTAGGCTATCTTACCAGTCTTTAGAGCCCTTGATTGGCTTTCTAGCATATCTGGATGAAAAATTATGCCACAAAAACCAAAAAGTAGTCAAAAGTCCTACCCCCAAAAAGGTAACCAGGGTGGAATAACAACCCTTTTGGATATGGCCATAACTCGCTGTTAGAATAGGCTAGAGAGCTGTTCAAACCCTCTAAAGATTCGTGAAGACTAGTAGTTTAGACCGAAAAAAAAAATTTCAGCTTGAGATCACGGGTTTTCTGTTAATGTTTGCACATTCAAAGGTTGTTCATGCATATTTCTATATATTGGGATAATGACGTCACTTCCGGGGAGTCGAACCATCCATCAGATTTGGCGACTCGAAGTTTTTTTGGATTCTAGGCTTCAATACGAGTCTTTAGAGGGTTTGATGGACTTTCTAGCATTTCTTGTTCAAAAGTTATGGCCAAACTTCCGGATTGTAATTAGGGAGATCCCCTGAAATTACTCAGCCATGTCCTCAACGATTTGGGTTTTTTTGGCCCCTACTTGGGCCCCAGAAATGCTAGGAAGTCGATCTAGGCCTCTAAAGCTTCATATTTCAGCCTAGAATACAACCAAAATTTGAGCCAAAATTTTGGCCCTTTGTGGAGGTGATGACTTCATAATGAAACAACCAAAAAAAAGCCAAAACTACCCTTTTTCTAACCCCACCCACCGAAAACCCCGAACCCAGATCTGAAATGTTTTTTTTCAGTGCAAATTAGAAGACTTTATGAGTCTTTCGAGGGCTCGTATAGCTCGCTAGCATCTTTTAGCGGGGAGTCATCACGGGTTATCGCGAGCTACAGTAGCCGCCAGTGGGAGACTCATGCATTTTCTGAATTTGGGGGTAAAATGCTTTTTTGGGCCATAACTTTGGTTCCAGACATGCTAGAAGGTCAAGCAAGGCCTCTATCGACGCGGGAGATCATTTAGTTTGGAAAAAATGTTTGAGCCAAAATTTTGGCCCATTGAATTGGCGTCCAGGGCCCATTAAAGTTGGTCAAAGAAACAAAAACACTCCCACTTTGCGAGCCTCTCCCAGGCGAACCCCTCACCCAAATTAAAAAAAAATTTTTTAAATAGAACCAAGAAGACTTGCCGCATCCGTAGAGGGTTTGAACAACTTTCTAGCTATAGCGGCTGTCGAGTTATAACCAAAAAACCTCGAGCCAATTTATTGGCTCGCGTGGTCGTTAAAGGGATTTATTAATAAACAACCGACCACACTACCTCAAAAGTATGAACGCTATGTCAAACAGTAGAATTTTTCACGCTGGTTGGGTGCATTAAATCACTGTACGAACAAAAACGCCTTTTCTGTAAAGTTGATAAAATTATTATTGTTTGACGGCATTAAAGCCAACTTGTTTTCCACTAGTGCTTGCGGTCTCATACAGAGCCTTCCACGGACTCAAATGAGTCCGCGGACTGGGGTTGGAAACATTAGTTAAACCTTATGTATCTTTGAAATGTGGTGATGAGAGTTGCGCGAACCATTGCTAGCCGCGTGTAACCCATAGCAGAAACCTTGCAGGACATTTAAGAATATATAGCCGCAATAATGGTGACTAAATAGTTTGGGGTTGCCATTTCCCGGACATGTCCGGAAGTTTGGTGTTGAAATTTGTATCCGGAAAAAACTTTCAAAATGCTCAAATGTCCGAAATTTTCACACTTAGTAGATCATGAATAAAAAACTCGAACACTGAATAAAAAACTCGAACACTGTATCGGACTGCCAGAGAAAAAACTGCCTTTTTGTAGTTTATTGCATTTAGCCTATTGTGCAAAAATTCTGTGATATGTTTCTTCTGTGCTGGTAGCGATGTTGTTTTGCGGTGCATTTCTAGTTGGAAGGACATTCTGAAAAATGCCATATAGCGCGGTTGTTTGTTAAATAGTAGTCCTTGAGACAGTCAGAAATTTTGCCTCTTCGGATATGGTAACTCAAACATAGTCGCACTTCTTTGCTATCCTCTACGCTATTCCTTGTCATTCATTCTTAAGCTCAGTGTTTCTGTATACCACGACAACGACTGAACTTCGAACTTCAGCTGTACAAACTGAATATTTGCGTATTTAGAACGTTACGTTTATTTAGATGTTCCTGTTTTGTTCATTTTGGTTATGTTACTCTCTTTTCTTTTGAGAATTTTTTTTGACAGTATGATCTGCATGTATAAGGCTGTCCTTTGCCTCATATACCGAAAATTGGACACCTTTTCACCCCTTCG